>ENA-OROR01002293-OROR01002293.1-human-gut-metagenome-genome-assembly--contig:-NODE-2293-length-9431-cov-10.596843_pt1 | contig 9431 bp, 10 predicted proteins | sample MGYA00242135_ERZ509060 | MGnify/ENA primary metagenome ERZ509060 (study PRJEB26280, sample SAMEA2338742) | human gut metagenome | biome: human gut; feature: human-associated habitat; material: faeces... | reverse complement strand
TCAGGGGCGCCGCGTGTCGCTAAGGCGAGCTTTGCACGACTTATGTACAAGCTCAAGCCGAGGCCGCGGAAGATCCCTCTTGGGAACGATCCAGGCCTTGACGATGATCCTGCGCGGATGGAGAACCTATTACGCGCTGGATGATTGGAAAGAGATCTTCGAACTTATCGACATTCACATTCGCCGGCATCTGCGCAAACTGATCTGGCGGGCATGGAAGCGTCCCAAAACTCGGGAACGAGAGCTGAGACGCAGAGGACTGCCAAGCGAGCAAGCATGGAAATCGTCCGTCAATGGACGCGGCCCATGGTGGAACGCCAACGCCCCTCACATGCGCAAAGCATTCCCCAACAGCGTCTTTCGACGAATGGGGCTTTACAGTCTCTTGTCAAAGGCCTGACCACTGAATCCACAACCTAACTTTAGAAACCGCCGGATGCCGAACGGCACGTCCGGTGGTGTGGGAGGGAACGAGGTGCAAATCCGCTCTCTACCCGATTCACTCAAGACCCAGACATGTCGACGCCTTCAATCGTCGGCGGCGGCACCAGCGCCTCTTTTTCTAAAGAGCCTCGTGGCCGCTTAGTCGGGAGGATACGTTTGGTGAGCACTCGCCCCGAACGAAGTATCTTCACCTCAACGGGGGTGCCGGGCTTTAGCCTTGCGATGATCTGCAGCAGCTGATTGGCTCGGCGCACGGGGGTGCCGCTTACTTCAAGGATGACGTCAAAGCTGCGAAGATCTGCGTGGGCAGCGGGAGAGTTGGGCAAAACCCGTTTGATCAACACGCCTGAGCTAACGCCGAGGCTTAAGTCCTGAGCGAGTTCTTGGGAGAGTTGCCGAGGAACGAGACCGAGGTATCCTCGTTCAATATTGCGGCCTGCGAGCAGTGCCGGCAGCACGTTGTTGATGATAGAGCTCGGAATGGCAAAGCCAATACCTACAAAAGCTTCTGTTCGGTCAGGTGAAAATATCGCGCTGTTGATGCCGATAAGTTCGCCCTGAAGGTTGATCAGAGCCCCTCCCGAATTGCCTTGATTGATTGCAGCATCGGTTTGAATGAAGTCTTCATAGCTGTTGAGCCCAAAGCCATGGCGCCCAAGCGCGGAGATGATTCCGGCTGTGACGGTTTGACCGACGTCGAAGGGATTGCCTATGGCAAGAACAGTCTGGCCGACCTTGAGCTTGGATGCGTCGCCCAAAACGGCGGCGGTCAGTCCTTCAGCTTTCACTTGCAAAAGCGCGAGATCAGTCTCTACGTCTTTGCCCCGCAGTTTGGCCTCAAATGTACGGCCGTCGGCCAGTGCTACGCTCAAATTGGAGATGCCGTCAACCACGTGGTAATTTGTCAAAATGTCCCCATGCTCGGAGACAATAACGCCGCTGCCCAGTGCTTTCATGTGCGTCTCGGGATCGCCGTCCCAGTTGACGCCGATTGCATCGGATGAATGCGCAGCTGCGGACTTCCGTGTGAAGATGTTCACCACAGAGGGCGCAGCGCGTTCGACGGCACCGCTGAAGTCACTTTGGCGACTGATAGCTGAGAGCTCCAGGAAAAGCGGATCCACTTTTTGTGAAGCGTCATCGGGCAGAATACCGGCGGCTTTGAGGCCTAGGGCGACCCCCATAATAACCGTTGCTGTTTGGGCAAAAAGGAGCCAAAGGCGGCGGAGAGTACCGGGATGATTCTGCTTTGTCGACTGTGTGACGGATGCTTCTTGAGCAGGGATGGCCATTTTTTAAAAATGACGACTGAGGAGATGAGATGCGGATTCAGGAATTAACGGAATATCTTGACACGTATCTGCGTGCTGGAGAGTTTCATGATTATGCCCCGAACGGCCTGCAAGTTGAGGGTACTCGGGAGGTTAAACACATCGTGCTCGGTGTTTCTGCTTCGTTAGGGCTTATTGATGAAGCTGCACGCCGTGGCGCCGATGTGGTGTTGGTACACCACGGTTGGTTTTGGAAGGGTGAGTCACCACGAATTGCTGGTGTTAAGGGTTGTCGAATCAGACATTTGATGCAGTCCGGCATGCATCTTGTGGGATATCACCTGCCGCTTGATGCGCATGAAACGGTCGGCAACAACGCAGAACTCGCTCGCGTACTCGGTCTTACGATTGAAAGCCGTCATGGTGAGTATGGACTCCTACATGTTGGAGAGATCATTTCGGGAGCGATGCTGGCAGCCGATTTTGCCCAACGAGTTAATGCAGCGCTTGGTCGAGCCCCGCTTCTTGTTGGCGATGCGCAAAAAATTGTCAGGCGCATCGGATGGTGCTCTGGCGCTGCCCAAGATGAACTCGCGGCTGCTGCCGCCTTAGGGTGTGATCTCTACCTTTCCGGAGAAATTCGTGAACATACCACTTTTGAGGCCATAGAATCGGGCGTTCCATATCTAGCTGCCGGCCATACGGCAACAGAGCAGTTCGGTATTCAAGCATTAGGACGTCACTTGCAGAAGGTTTTCCCTGACCTTGAGATTGAATATGTGCCGCAGGATAATCCTGTTTGACAATAGTGCGGCTTATTAAGTCGCAAAACATATTGAAACAAACACTGAATTGATTCTCGCAGAGTAAAAAACAGGATTCTTGCTGTTTTTATTAAATGTAACATACTGACGCTGATGTAAAATTCTAAATTGTCACTGACGCGTCTCCGCCATACCGGCTTGTGCTGGGGCGGATTTTTTCTCTGGTCGCCCCAGTGTTCCACTCAGACGTCACGGGCAATTCACTGCGCATGCAGTGCAAATGGACCCGTCACAGAAGGCTACGCTCACTCCATGATGATTCTTTACTCGGGCCCGAGCTGCCCGTTCTCCCACATGAGCCGCATCGTTCTCAATGAGAAGGGATGCGAATTTGAAATCAAGTCCATCGATTACGAGGGCGTTGGGCCCAGTGAGGCCGATCTTGCCGTTGTGAAGATGAGTCCCTATGGGGAGCTTCCGGTTCTTACGGAGCGCGATCTTTTCCTTTACGACGTCTATGTCGTCAACGAATACATTGACGAGCGATTCCCGCATCCGCAATTGATGCCGTCGGATCCGGTTGGACGTGCTCGCACACGACTCTTTTTGCACGTACTTGCCCGTGAACTTTTCCCGCATGTGCGTACACTGGAAAATTCGGCGGCACCTGCTGAGAAAAAAGCACATGCTCGCAAGCGCCTGAGCGAAAGTCTGGGCGTTCTTGCCTATCGAGTGGGCGATACGAAGTTCCTCCTTTCCGACGAATTCGGAATGGTTGATGTGGTGCTTGCTCCGATTCTGTGGCGTGTGCCTTTCTGGGGCATTGAGCTTCCGTCTACGGCGGCTAAGCTTGAAATTTATGCGCAGCGCCTTTTCGCTCGTCAGTCCTTTATCGATTCGATGACGCCTGCTGAGCGTTCGATGCGCCAGTAACGTTTGGGGCGGGAGTGTGAGCTCCCCCCGGACGTATCCCCTTTTTCTTGAGAGCGAGATTTTTCATGACCCAGCCACTTCGTTCGATTCGTGCCAAACTCATCGAATCCGTCCGCGAATATTGCGCTGAGCACTTCCTTCGCCCGTACATCTGGGTAGACGTTGATGACGCCTGCTTAGTGCCGTTCGAATATGTGACAGAAGGCATGATCATTCTGGATGTGGACGATGAGGCCGTGCGAGGACTTGAACTTACTGATGAGCTCCTCACCTTTGAAGCTCGATTTGGTGATTCAGTCGAGCCGATGCAGGTGGTCGTTCCGCTTAATCGAATTGTGCATGCGGCCCCGGCGGAAACGCCGGAAGAAGGTGCTTCCTTCATGGTGAAACCCACGCATCCGGATTTGCGCGCGGAAATTCTTGGTGAGGAAAAGCCTGCAGAAACAGTTTCTGCGCCACAGCCTCATCGCCCGATGCGCATTAAGTAATAAATTTCGGTATAATCCGCACTCTTTCGCCTCTTTAGCTCAGTTGGTAGAGCAACCGCCTTGTAAGCGGTAGGTCAACTGTTCGAGTCAGTTAAGGGGCACCAAATTTCAGTCCCGAGCCGTTTTTAGCGGTTCGGGATTTTTTATATTTCATATGGTTATCTAAAATCTGACGCCTGAGTGGTTCGCCGGAGTACGGGAGCGTGCCCCCTGTGCAGGCAACGTCCAGACTTGATTTGCCAAGATCATTTTGGATATGGAAATCCCCAGAAAGTCATCTCACTCTCTGGGGGCAAGGTTTGGAACTTGCAATTGAGGCATACGCTGCAAGCTTGACGAAAAAGGCGGCTACTTTGCCCGTCTTCCCATCGTTACGCGATCATTGCCGCCATAGTCTTTTTTAGTGCGGACCGCAGCGAATCCAGCCTGTTCGAGCATTGCTCGAACTTCAGCACCCTGGTCATAGCCATGCTCAAGAAGAAGCCATCCGCCCGGAGTCAGATGGGCAATGGCACCGTCTGCAATTGCCTGCAGACATTCGAGTCCATTAATACCGTCGGTCAAGGCCTGAAGCGGTTCATACTCGAGATTGCGCAGATGATCGTCATCTGGGCGAATGTATGGCGGATTGCTGACGATAAGGTCAAACTGACTGTTCGGTACAAGTGCATCCCACCAAAATCCTTCGCGAAACTCTACCTTGGCAGCAAGTTCGGCGGCATTGCCGCGCGCAATTTCAAGCGCAGCCTCTGATGCATCTGTGGCAGTCACTTGGGCGCCTGGGATTTCCAAAGCCAACGTAATGCCAATGCAGCCGCTTCCAGTACCTAGGTCAAGCACTTTTGGATTTCCGGCCACAACAAGAAGCGCCTGTTCGACGAGAACCTCCGTGTCCGGGCGCGGTATGAGCACGGCATCTGTGACATGGAAGTGACGACCAAAAAACTCCTGACTCCCTGTGAGATACGGTACGGGTGTTCCCGCGGCACGCATGTCTACGAGCATGTCGAATTGAAGAATTTGGTCCTCAGTGAGTTCTGCTTCGTCATGGGCTATCAGATATTCGCGAGGTTTGCCAATGACAAAGCCAAGCAGAATCATTGCCTCGAATCGACCAATGACGGGGGAAGCTTTACCGAGTTGGGCGCGGATGCTGGGGCCGATTTGCACGTCAGCCATGGTCTATGCGTCTCCTCGAATAGTGATTAAGTCAGTTTAGGCAAGCTCGGCGAGTGCTGCAGCCTGATGTTCGGTGGTGAGCGCTGTAATGATTTCTTCGAGATCGCCGTTCATGATCGCTTCGAGTCGATAGAGGGTGAGGTTAATGCGATGATCGGTAACGCGGCCTTGCGGATAGTTGTAGGTTCGAATCCGCTCTGATCGGTCTCCCGAACCGATGAGATTTTTGCGTTCACTTGCTTCTCTTTCGTGTTGTTCAGCTACCTGCTGTGCATAGAGGCGGCTTGCCAGCACTGCCATTGCGCGTGCTTTATTTTGCGTTTGACTGCGTTCGTCCTGACACTCCACTACCATGCCGGTAGGAAGGTGTGTAATACGAACAGCTGAGTCGGTTTTTTGAATATGCTGACCGCCTGCGCCGGAAGCACGGAAGACATCAATGCGGAGATCAGCGGGGTTAAGCTTAACTTCTTCGATTTCATCGAGTTCAGGAAGTACCGCTACTGTGCAGGCTGAAGTGTGAATACGCCCTTGCGACTCAGTAGCCGGGACGCGCTGCACGCGATGGCCGCCAGACTCGAATTTGAGTTTTGAATAAGCGCCTCGGCCGATAATGCGCACGATAACTTCTTTGTATCCGCCCAGCTCGCTTTCGTTCTTGGAGACGATTTCCGTTTGCCAACCGTGCCCTTCGGCATAGCGCAGATACATGCGCAGCAGGTCACCCGCAAAGAGTGCTGATTCGTCTCCGCCCGTGCCGGCGCGAATTTCCAAAAAAATGTTGCGGTCATCGTTGGGATCTTTGGGCAGAAGCGCTATACGAAGTTCCTGCTCAATTCGTTCCAATTCATGAGTTGCCGCAGCACTTTCCTCCGCAGCAAATGCCTTCATCTCCGGATCAGCAGCCAGTTCCTGTGCGGCTGCAAGATCGCTTTCAGCACGTTCATAAGCATGGAGACGGCCGACAATAGGTTCAATTTCGCCGCGTTCACGCGAAAGATCACGAAAGAGATTCATGTCGGCGGCCGTTTCCGGCGCGGCAAGCATGCGGTCGATTTCTTCAAGTCTGCGCGAGAGCGCAGAGAGTTTCGAGCGGACGTTGTCGGTAAGCATTTGAGTGTTGTTTTTGCAAAAGGCAGCAGGAATACATGACTGCTGGGATAAGCATTAGAGGATAGCGGGTTTTGTGCAGTCCGTCCGTGCCGGAAGGTATTCATAAGCAAACGGGATCCTTGCGTTGTGCATGGATCCCGTTTGCGTTAGGAATTAGTAATTTTTATCGATCGTGACGTCGATAGAAGCGGTCGAGCATGCGGCCTACCAGATCACGGTCATCGTTTGAAAGACCTTCTCCGTTGCGCAGCAGAATGGTTGGATCATGGAGAAGTTTATTGGTGAGCCCATGGGCGAGCATTTCAAGCACTTCTTCAGGTTTGTCGCCATGATGCAGGTGACGCAGTGCCCTCGAGAGTTCATCATCGCGGATGAAATTTGCTCTGTCACGCAGTGACTGAATGGTCGGTACAGCTGCACGTAGGCGCAGCCAGTCGACGAAGTCGCCTACGCGCAGGCTGATAATGGTTTCAGCCTGACTGATAGCAGCTTGACGTGACTGTTTGCCTTCGCTCACGACTTTGCCGAGGTCGTCGACGGTATAGACATAAACGTCGTCCAAACGATCAACTTCAGGTTCAACGTCACGGGGCACGGCAAGGTCAACGATGAACATCGGACGGTGACGGCGTTCTGCAATGGCTCGTTCGATCATGCCCAAACCAATGATCGGCAGCGCCGAGGCTGTACAGGAAATGACAATATCGTAGCGGCCGATAGTTTCCGGGAGGTCTGCCAAACGAATGGCTTCGGCATGGACGGTCCGCGCCAGCGTCTGCCCTTTTTCCATTGTGCGGTTGGCAATCGTAATGCTCTTTGGAGACTGAGCGGCAAAATGCGCCGCACAGAGTTCAATCATTTCGCCGGCACCGACAAAGAGAACGTTTTCATCCTTGAGATTGCCATAAAGACGGAGCGCTAAACGAACGGCTGCCGCGGCAAGACTAACGGAGTTGGCGCCAATGGCAGTTGCCGTGCGAACCTCTTTAGCGACGGTGAACGTCGACTGAAAAAGGTGGTTGAGCATCACTCCGAGTCCGCGGCAATCGTGTGCGAGCTTCTCGGCCTTCTTCATTTGGCCGACGATCTGAGTTTCGCCAAGCACCATCGAATCAAGGCCCGAGGCGACGCGGAAAGTGTGGCGGGCAGCTTCTTCCTGTTCGAAAGCGTAGATATGCGGTTCGAGTTCCGAGAGCGGAACCCCTTTTTTGTTAGCGATGTATGAGAGCACTGAGGCACGAGCTGCGGCGGGATCCTCACAGGCCGTGTAGAGTTCAGTGCGGTTGCAGGTCGAGAGCACCGCAGCCTCATGGATGCCGCCCTGGGACGCTGCGCCGCATCGCTCAAGCAGATGCGCGATAGTATCGGTGATTTCATCCGGACTGAAGGCGACGCGTTCGCGCACGGCAAGCGGAGCGGTCGTGTGGTTGAGACCTAAGGCGAGAAGCTGCATTGCAAATGGGGCATCCGTCACGGGCGGGACTGAGCAGACTAAAAAGTGAGAGCCCGAGTCCGGGGGGCACCGGGACGGAAAAAGGTTATTCTTTATAGGCTTGCGAATTATAGGTTGCGGATTGTTTCCTAAGCCTTAAGAACGGCAGGTCTCTGATCTGCCAAGAGTTTTTGCGATTGATTCCTTTTCCCAGCATGAATAAGCCAGCTGCTTCCGGTGATATTGCCGCTGAAACTGCATTGAGTCTTGCTCGACGAGCTCGTGAAGCTCGACGTCTGGTTCGCCGGCGCGCGGCACTCTCTGCGGCCGCGGCGGTGTTGCCGATACCGGGACTTGATATTGCTGTGGATTTGGCTGCATTTGCCGATATGCTCAATCAAATCAACCGCAGCTTTGCGCTTTCTCCGGGGCAGATCGAGCGTCTGCATACTGATGAGCGGATCGCTATGCTCTCGGCGCTTTCTCAAGTGGGTGCTGTTTTTGCCGGTCGCTATGTGACCAATGCAGTGGTGCTTACAGCCGTCAAACAGCTTGGGGCTCGCTGGGCGGCGGGGCGTGCAGCAAAGTGGGTGCCTATTGCCGGTCAGGGCGCTGCTGCAGCGCTTTCTTTCTGGGCAGTAGTACGCTTGGGAGATGCTCACATCGCAGAATGTCTGCGTGTTCGGGAGCAGGTGCGTGCATTGCTGACGGCACCATCATCATCTGAAATACCATGACGCAATTTACTGAATATGCATCAGTTGGCCGAGAAATGGCCGCCCTTGTCCTTTTTTCGGGAGGGCAAGATTCGACTACCTGCCTCGGCTGGGCGCTCGAGCGTTTTGGACGAGTGGAAACGATTGGTGTTGACTATGGACAGCGGCATCAGGCGGAATTGGAGTGTCGCGTTCGCGTGCGCGAAAAAATGGCGCAGCTTAAGCCACAATGGGGAGAACGACTCGGAGATGATCATCTCCTCAAGCTTCCGGTGTTGGGGGAAATTGCCGACTGTGCGCTCACAGATGAGCGCCGCATTGCTTTTGAAGCGTCAGGTTTGCCTAATACGTTCGTCCCTGGGCGAAATCTCCTCTTTTTTACGCTTGCCGCTTCGCTCGCATATCGACGGGGGCTTCGGGTGCTCGTGGGAGGTATGTGTGAGACGGACTATTCGGGGTATCCGGACTGCCGCGACAATACGCTCAAAAGCCTCCAGGTGACGCTCGATCTCGGGCTTGATATGCCGTTTATCATTGAAACGCCTCTGATGCGGCTCAGCAAGGCTGAGACGTGGGCTCTTGCCGAGCATGTCGGCGGCGATCCGTTTGTCGAACTAGTGCGAAACGAAACTCATACCTGCTACATGGGTGATCACCAGCATCGTCATGTTTGGGGATACGGTTGCGGAGAATGTCCGGCGTGTAAATTGCGGGCTCAGGGCTGGGCGTCCTGGAGTGAGCATGCTCGTTTCGCCGACGCATCAACAGCTGTTTGACGCAATGGATAGCTGCGCAAACCCCAAATTCGCAACGTTTGGGAAAAAGAGATCCCGAAGAAAAACCGAGATCTCTTTACCCTTTTAGGTTTGCTCTTGACCCCGCGGGAGTTCCGGGACTAGGTGCATCCCCGGGAGTTTGTTTTTTGGGATAACCCAAACTCCCGGAGACTAGCTCCGGGAGGTCCTGATCTGACGCAAAGTCGACTTATTTATTCTTCCTAATTTCTTGTTTTTATTTAATAAAAACTTGACAAGCTTTTGCTTTATCTTTATCATAGTCTATAGTTATTTAATATAGACAACATCATGTCA
>ENA-OROR01002290-OROR01002290.1-human-gut-metagenome-genome-assembly--contig:-NODE-2290-length-9443-cov-2.924904_pt1 | contig 9443 bp, 6 predicted proteins | sample MGYA00242135_ERZ509060 | MGnify/ENA primary metagenome ERZ509060 (study PRJEB26280, sample SAMEA2338742) | human gut metagenome | biome: human gut; feature: human-associated habitat; material: faeces... | reverse complement strand
GTGATCCAGTGGTCATATTTTTTTCATTTGTTCCCATAAGAATCTCCTTTTTCTTCTCATCCTTGTCCGATTATTTTACATAGGACTCTGCCAAAACGCAATCCTCTATTGTATTATATGGCACATTGATATTTTTATCTACCACTTTTGGGTGACATCTTGTCACTTTGACTTGTTAATTGGATTTTTTATAGGGATAATTGTGGATTTGTAAAGAATGCTAATCAGGAGTTGTTGAATAAAGTAAAAAGAGTGAAAGATTAAAAAACTAAATTTATCGGAATGGGAAGTACTTGTTTATTATGATAAATTTGCTATGGCATAAGCGTTTTCAAGTTACGCAAGAAATATTGCAGTACTGTTTTCAGTAAGCTATTATGTTGTAGATAAGGGAGCGGAGAAAACTTACCTTGGCAGCGATTGTTAGCTAACAAGGTAAGTTTTTTGGCTCCTTTTTAATATAGTGTTACGCTTTACTTCATCGAAACCTGTCCTTTATACTTATTATAAAGCTCTTTGATCTGTTCCAGCTCAGACGCTGTCAGCGTATCTTTTGCGTATTGTTTTAATCCGGCAGTATCGCCGCTGGTGATGTAGGAAGAGGCTTCCTTCATGGTATCTGCAGACATATGATTTGTAATGATCTGATCTACGGTTGCACGGTCTGTGTCGCTCATAGCATCAAGGATTTCCTGGGCATTGACGCCTGCAATGGCAGATGTATCGGATGTGATTTGTGACTCCAGAAGTTTTTCAGCTACAATTCCGGTGGCTTTTGTTTTTATTTTTGGTAAGGCAACAAAATAGCTAACCAGTAAAATAATCACGATAGCAAACAGAAAAACAATAAATTTTTGAAAACGGTGCCGTTTATGTGGATATGCCATAATGTAACCTCCTCTTAATGTCGGTGAGAAAATGCAATGATTCTGAGAAGAATGTAATAGACTACGTTGACCAGAATCATGTATCAAGTCTCATGTGTTGTCGATTTTACCTGTTTCTATCTATTATAGCATGTACGATGTGGCGAAACTGTGAATTCAAAGAATATTAAGGAAATCTTCAAAATAAAGGAACGATTTTTCATCTGGAAAAAGTGCTTTATGCCTTACCCTGAATATTTGCATTTGTATGTAAAAACCGTTATAATCAGAAAACAGGAAAAATGAGGTAAGAAGAAAGGAACACATACATATATGGCAGCGATTTTTTTTGATATTGACGGGACTTTATGGGACAGGGACAATAACATTCCACAGAGCACAAAAGAAGCAATTCATCAGCTTCAGGCGAACGGACATCAGACCTTCCTCTGCAGTGGAAGGACACGCGTGTTTATCAACAGTGAAGAGCTGCTCGGTATGGGATTTGACGGCATTGTCTGCGGTTGTGGCACCTTTATAGAATATAAAGGAAAAGAAATGCTGTACAAAGAGATTGACCGGGAATTATTGAAAAAGGCAGTACAGATATTTTATGATTATGATATTGCCATGGTTATGGAAGGCCGCCATATGCTGTACATGGATGCAGACAAGATCAGCAGAGATGCATACGGAAGATATCTGCTGGAGGTTATGAAAGATTGTATGCTGCCGATTCAAGGGCATGAGGAACAGTGGGAAGCAAGTAAGTTTTCTGTTTTAATCCATGATCGGGATTATCCGGCGGTGATTGAATTATTAAAGGATGATTATGATTTTATGGTTCACGGGGATGTGGCCATGGAAGTAGTACCAAAAGGATACAGCAAAGCGAGCGGAATTGCTTTTGTATGCGAAAAACTGGGAATTGATGTAAAGGATACCTATGCATTCGGTGACAGTGCCAATGATGTAGACATGCTGGAGTTTGCCGGTGTGGGAGTTGCGATGGGGGACGGAACGGATGTGGCTAAAGAGCATGCGGATTATGTAACCAGAGGGTTGCATGAAGACGGTATTTATCATGCACTGAAGCATTTTGCATTGATTTAAAAAATGAAAAAGTGAGAAAAAGTAAGAAAAAAAGAGTATATATGAGAAAAGTGGAAAAAATACACATATATATATGAAATTATTTAGTTGCGATTCAGGTGCAAAAAAACTATTATATGACTATCGGTTAGCACTCAGAAGAAATGAGTGCTAATAAAACAAAAGAAAGCATAGAACTTATATATAGAATAAGGAGGAATCACATCATGAAATTAGTACCATTAGGTGACAGAGTTGTATTAAAACAGGTAGAGGCAGAAGAGACCACAAAATCCGGTCTGATCCTTACAACAAGTGCACAGGAGAAACCACAGGAAGCAGAAGTAATCGCTGTAGGACCTGGCGGAATGGTAGATGGTAAAGAAGTAACCATGCAGGTAAAACCGGGTGATAAAGTTATTTATTCTAAATATGCAGGTAACGAAGTAAAATTAGAGGGTGAGGAGTACATCATCGTAAGACAGAATGACATCCTTGCTGTAGTAGAGTAATAAAATTGAAGGAGGAAAATTATCATGGCAAAAGAATTAAAATATGGATCAGAGGCAAGAAAAGCTCTGGAAGCTGGTGTAGATAAATTAGCAGATACCGTTCGTGTTACATTAGGACCGAAAGGAAGAAACGTAGTTCTGGATAAATCTTTTGGTGCTCCACTGATCACAAATGACGGTGTTACAATCGCAAAAGATATTGAGCTTGAGGATGCATTCGAAAATATGGGTGCACAGCTTGTAAAAGAGGCAGCTACAAAGACAAATGATGTAGCAGGTGATGGTACAACAACCGCTACTGTTCTTGCTCAGGCAATGATCAAAGAGGGAATGAAGAACCTGGAAGCAGGTGCAAACCCAATCGTTATGAGAAGAGGTATGAAGAAAGCAACTGAGGCTGCTGTAAAAGCAATCGCAGCTATGAGCCAGAAAGTTGACGGAAAGAACCATATCGCGAAAGTTGCAGCAATCTCCGCTGGCGACGAGACAGTAGGAAATATGGTAGCAGATGCTATGGAGAAAGTTTCCGCAGACGGTGTTATCACAATCGAAGAGTCCAAGACAATGCAGACAGAGTTAGACTTAGTAGAAGGTATGCAGTTTGACCGTGGATATATTTCTGCATACATGGCAACTGATATGGATAAAATGGAAGCAAACCTGGATGAGCCATACATCTTGATCACAGATAAGAAGATCACAAACATTCAGGAGATTTTACCACTGTTAGAGCAGATCTTACAGACAGGTAAAAAATTATTAATCATCGCTGAGGATATCGAGGGTGATGCATTAACAAACCTGATCGTAAACAAATTACGTGGAACAATCACTGTTGTCGGCGTAAAAGCACCGGGATATGGTGACAGAAGAAAAGCAATGCTGCAGGATATCGCAATCCTGACAGGTGGTACTGTAATTTCTTCCGAACTTGGTCTGGAATTAAAAGATGTAACATTAGATCAGCTTGGTCAGGCAAAATCTGTTAAAGTTCAGAAAGAGAACACAATCATCGTTGACGGTGAGGGTGATTCTGAGGCAATTAAAGCAAGAGTTGCTCAGATCCGTGCAGAGATTGAGACAACTACATCTGATTTCGACCGTGAGAAACTGCAGGAGAGACTTGCGAAGATGGCAGGCGGCGTAGCAGTGATCCGTGTAGGTGCAGCTACAGAAGCAGAGATGAAAGAAAGCAAACTGCGTATGGAAGACGCTCTGGCAGCTACAAAAGCAGCAGTAGAGGAAGGAATCATTGCAGGTGGCGGATCTGCATACATCCATGCAACAAAAGAGGTTGCAAAACTTGCTGAGACACTGGAAGGTGATGAGAAGACAGGAGCAAAAGTAATCCTGAAAGCTCTGGAAGCTCCGTTATTCTACATTTCCGCAAATGCAGGTCTCGAAGGTGCTGTCATCATCAACAAAGTTCGTGAGAGCGAGCCGGGTGTCGGATTTGATGCAGCAAAAGAAGAGTATGTAAACATGGTAGATGCAGGAATCCTTGATCCTGTAAAGGTTACAAGAAGTGCATTACAGAATGCAACATCAGTAGCTTCAACACTCCTCACAACAGAGTCAGCAGTAGCTACAATCAAAGAGGACACTCCAGCAATGCCAGCAGGAGCCGGCGCCGGAATGGGCATGATGTAATCGTAGACAATGAGGAAAATAAAAAATCAGAGGCAAGCTCGCTTGCCTCTGATTTTTTATTTGACGAATGTCCGGATATGAGCAAGAAGCACCTAAGTGCGGATTGCGAATATACGGAGGCTGGTGTAAGCCAGCCGTGTCTACGATGTAGGTGGAATAATGCCGAAGTACATCAAAAACTTCTTTTCAAACAATTACACCTATGGTATAATGAGCGGTGTTGGAAAAAATACGACAATGAAAATTTATATCGGAGTGAGAATTAATGAGTAAGGTTATAGTAGTTACCGATTCAAACAGCGGTATCACACCTGACGATGCAAAGAAGCTTGGAGTTGAGGTGATTCCAATGCCTTTTTACATCGATGAGCAGATGTATTATGAGAATATCGATCTGACGCAGGAGCAGTTCTATGAGAAGCTTACGGCAGGCGGCGATATCAAGACATCTATGCCTTTGGTTGGTGATGTAACAGATAAATGGGATGAGTTCTTAAAGGAAAATGATGAGATTGTATACATTCCGATGTCATCAGGTCTTTCAAGCTCATGTGAGACAGCATATATGCTCTCGCAGGATTATGACGGCAAAGTGCAGGTAGTCAATAATCAGAGAATATCAGTTACAATGCGCCAGTCGGTTATAGATGCGAAGAACCTGGCAGAAGCAGGAAAAAATGCAGCTGAGATAAAGCAGATATTAGAGGATGCAAAGTTTGAGTCTTCCATATATATCATGGTAGATACTCTTAACTACCTCAAAAAGGGTGGTAGAATCACGCCTGCAGCGGCAGCTCTTGGCACACTTTTAAAGCTTAAACCGGTGCTTCAGATTCAGGGTGAGAAGCTTGATGCATTTGCAAAGGCACGTACCGTAAAGCAGGCAAAGAGCATCATGATAGATGCCATGAAGTCGGATTTTGAGAAGCGCTTCAATAATCCGGATGGCAGCCAGATAAATCTTGAAATGGCATACACGCATGATATTGCAGCAGCGGAGGCATTTAAGGAAGAGGTTCAGGCAGCATTTCCAAATAACGAGATAGTCATGAATCCGCTTTCACTTTCGGTCTCATGCCATATAGGACCCGGAGCGCTTGCAATAGCCTGCTCTAAGAAGATAGAGTATTGTAATAAATAATTATTAATAGTTATAAAGAATAATAAATATACCACTAAAATCAATCAGTAACATGGCACAATGTGTCGTGTCAGAAAATACAAGGGAGGCATGTAAAATGTCAAAGGTAGATGTAGTAATAGGATGTTTCTATGGTGATGAAGGAAAAGGTAAGGTAATTGATTACCTTGCAGCAGACGCTGATGTAGCAGTAAGATGCACAGGCGGAGACAATGCCGGTCACACAATCAAAGCAAACGGTGTTAAATATGCAATGCACCTTATTCCGTCAGGTCTCTTATCAGGACATACAATCGGAGTGATCGGAAACGGAGTAGTTTTAAATCCGCAGGTTCTTTTAGAGGAAATCAATAACCTGAAGGAGCACGGATATGATGTAGATAAATACTTAAAAATCAGTGACAAAACGCATGTCATTTTCCCATATCACAGCAAGCTTGATGTGGCGCTTGAGAAGGCGAGACAGGCAAAGAAAATCGGTACTACAGGAAAGGGTATCGGACCTTCATACTGCGATAAGTATGAGAGAAGCGGAATCAGAATGGAGGATTTATACGCACCTGATTTCAAGGAGCGCCTTAAGGAGCAGACAGAGCTTAAGCTTGCACTTCTTAAGGTATATGATCCTGAGACTGATTATACAAAGGAGCTTGATTTCGACAAGATGTTTGCAGAGTACAGTGACTATGCAGCACAGCTTGAGCCATATGTATGTGATACAATCACCCTCTTACACAAGGCACTTGAGGATGACAAAAAGGTGGTTGTTGAGGGAGCACAGGCTACACTCCTTGACATCGACTTTGGTTCATATCCATATGTTACATCATCAAATCCTACAATCGGTGGCATCCTTACAGGAACAGGTCTTTCTGCTTCAGATATCGGAAATGTATACGGTGTCATCAAGGCATACTCAAGCCGTGTAGGTGAGGGACCATATGTGACAGAGCTTCTTGACGCAACCGGAGACAAAATCCGTGAGCTCGGACATGAGTACGGCACCACAACAGGCCGCCCGAGAAGATGCGGATGGTTAGACCTTGTCACCTTAAAATATGCCAAGCGTCTTAACGGACTTACAGCACTTTCTGTAAACCATCTCGACACAATCGGCAAGTTTGATACAATAAAAGTCTGCACCGGCTACGATGTAAACGGTGAGGTAACAGAGGACTTTACCACAAATCTCAAGGTTTTAAACAACGCAAAGCCTGTATATGAGGAGCTAAAAGGCGGCTGGGGAGATGAAATCGCAAGCTGTAAGACTTTCGAGGAGCTTCCTGAGAATGCACAGAAGTACATCAGCTTCATAGAGAAATACATTGGAGTACCTGTTAAGTTCATCGGAACAGGTGCTGAAAGAGAAGCTATGATTGTGCGCGCAGACAATTAGTACCCAGACAATTAGTACAGCTAAAATATCATAGTATTAAAATTATAAATAATGTACAAAAGAGTGTTCAGAATTCACAAATTGAACACTCTTTTTTTATACTCTAATATCATAACAATTTAGTAGGAAGGAGTATTACTGTGATAGAAATTAGTAATCTCGTAAAGAAATATGGCGACCATATAGCCGTAGATCATCTTTCGCTGACTGTTGAGCCGGGAAAGATATACGGACTTTTGGGACCAAACGGTGCCGGAAAGTCAACCACCATGAATATTGTTACCGGATATATCGGTGCTGATGGTGGAACAGTAAAGATAAACGGCTATGATATATTTGCACAGCCTGAGGAGGCAAAAAAATGTATCGGATACCTGCCGGAAATACCACCGCTTTATGTGGATATGACGGTATATGAGTATCTCAAATTTGTGGCAGAGCTCAAAAAGCTCGACAGGAAAAAGAAAAAAGAAATGATAGCAGATGCCATGGACATGACCGGCATCACGGAGGTGAAAAACCGTCTCATAAAGAACCTTTCCAAGGGCTACAGACAAAGAGTGGGTTTCGCCCAGGCACTGCTTGGCTACCCGGAAATCATCATACTGGATGAGCCTACAGTTGGACTTGATCCAAAGCAGATAATAGAGATTCGTGAGCTTATTAAAAAGCTTGGAGAAAATCATACGGTGATACTTAGCTCGCATATTTTAAGTGAGATAAGTGCAGTGTGTGATCATGTGTTTATCATATCAAAGGGTAAGCTTGTAGCAAGTGATGCCACAGAGAACCTGATTAATCTCATGTCAAAGAACCAGGAAATTAACCTTGTTCTCAAATCAGACGAGATTGGTGCAAGAGGAATGCTTGAGAAGATAGTAAATGTTGATAAGGTCACATTTGAAAAGTCTGAGGAAGAGAAAACAGTGAAGGCTATGGTTATAGCAAAAGCAAACTGCGATATACGTGAGGAAATATTTGAGCTTGCAAGTGCAATGCATATGCCAATCCTTGAGATGCATACTGTTGTGAAGTCACTCGAGGACGTATTCCTTGAGCTTACAGGGGAAGGAGATGAGAAATAATGCTTGCAATATTTAAAAGAGAATTCAAATCATATTTCCAGAATGTTATAGGTTGGCTGTTTGTTGCTGCACTTCTTGCAGTGTATGGCCTATATTTTTATGTATACAATCTGAAAAACGGTTATCCGTATATCTCATATGATTTAAAGGGAATCGGTTTTATTATGATGATTGCAGTGCCAATTCTCACGATGAGATCGCTTTCTGATGAGAAAAAGACAAAGACAGATCAGCTCATGCTGACATCGCCTGTATCTGTCGGAAGGATTGTAGCAGGAAAATATTTAGCGATGGCAGCGGTATACACCATAGACATAGCGCTTTTTGCACTTTCACCGCTCGTGTTGTCAATTTACGGCAAGGTGGCGCTCAGTGAAGCGTATGTGGCTTTGTTTGGCTACTGGCTTTACGGTTTATCATGCATCGCCGTGGGACTTTTTATATCGTCCATATCTGAGAGTGTGATAATATCTGCAATACTTACATTTGCGGCATTATTCCTCTCATACATGATGCAGTCCATTACAGGGCTCATCTCGTCAAGTGGGAATCTGCTCACAAAGGTGCTTAATTGCTTTGATTTGTACACACCATTTGAGAATTTTGTGAGTGGCTGCTTTAGTGTCACATCGGCAGCTTATTATGTGACGGTTATTTTGCTTTTATGCTTCTTGACGACTCAATCTATCCAGAAGAGAAGATGGGCATTTTCAAAGAAGATGATAGGTACAGGGGCATTTTCAGCAGGAATGATTGTCATAATGTGTGCAATCTGTGTGGTTGTAAATCTTGTACTGACAGCGCTTCCTGCCAAGTACACATCAATTGACTGTTCGGCTACAAAGCTGTACTCGCTCACAAACGATACAAAGGACAGGGTAAGTAAGCTCGATGAGGATATTACAATCTATGTTTTGAATTCCAAGAAATCAAAGGATGCAAAGATAGATGAGACAATCAACAGATACAAGGATCTTTCGAGTCATATAAAGGTAAAATATGTAGACCCGGCGACAAGCCCGAAGTTTTATCAGGATTACACAGACACGACACCTACAACAAACAGCCTTATAATAGAGAGCAAAAACCGTTCAAAGGTGATTGATTACAATGATATATATGAATATGACAGCTCTTCATATTATTACGGATACCAGTCGCAGTCTAGCATCACAGGCTATGATGCCGAGGGACAGATTACAAGTGCTATAGAGTATGTCACAATGGATGCAGATGAGCTCCCGGTAATTTATCAGATAACAGGACACAATGAAACGGAAATAGGAAGCAATTTCCAGAGTGTTGTAAGCAAGGCAAATGCAAATCTTAAGAGTTTAGAGCTCTTTAACGAGGAAAAGGTGCCGGAGGATGCAACAGCCATTATTATTAATTCTCCGACTGTTGATTTCAACGAGGAAGACGCTCAGAAGGTGATTGATTATTTAAATGGCGGTGGAAAGGCACTGATTGTCGGCTGCTACGCATATAATGACGAGCTTGCAAACTTTAACAAGATACTTTCGGCTTACAATGTCAGCTTCAAGACCGGTGTGGTAGCTGAAAATGACAGCTCAAAATATTATCAGAATCCTCTCTACCTGCTTCCAACGGTTGAGACGACAGATTACACCTCAGATGCAACAGACGGATATGTATTCCTGGCAGGAAGCTGTGCAATCAGTTATCCTGAGGATACAGATG
>ENA-OROR01002288-OROR01002288.1-human-gut-metagenome-genome-assembly--contig:-NODE-2288-length-9450-cov-15.169771_pt1 | contig 9450 bp, 10 predicted proteins | sample MGYA00242135_ERZ509060 | MGnify/ENA primary metagenome ERZ509060 (study PRJEB26280, sample SAMEA2338742) | human gut metagenome | biome: human gut; feature: human-associated habitat; material: faeces... | reverse complement strand
TTTGTTGCTCAGGCACTTATAAATAATGTTAAACTATAGTGTTGCGGAATTAAGGATTTTGGAAGCAATCTACGAGGGCAGTTTTGAAAATTCTTCTCACGGTTTCAGACCACAGAGAAGTCCGCAGACTGCACTTTGGAGCATACAAAAGACATTCAATGGTACAAAATGGTTCATCGAGGGAGACATTAAAGGTTTCTTTGACAATATAGACCATGAAGTGCTGATAGCCATTCTTTCAGAACGTATTTCAGATATGCGTTTCTTACGCCTTATCCGAAAGTTTCTGAATGCCGGATATGTGGAAGATTGGGTATTTCATAAATCGTATAGTGGAACGCCACAAGGTGGGATAATAAGCCCTATTTTGGCAAATATCTATCTTGATAAGTTCGACAAGTACATCAAGGAATACATTGAAAAATTCAACAAAGGGAAAAGGCGCAAGGAAAATCCGATAGTAAAACGTTTCGGACAACGGAAAGCCAAGTTAGTAGCCAAACTGAAAAAATCAACGGATAAAACGGAACGGAAACGACTGTTGATGCAAATCAAGGAAATTGTCAGAGAACGTCTCAACTATCCAGCAAGTGATGAAATGGATGCAACGATGAAACGCTTGAAATATGTAAGATATGCGGATGATTTTCTCATTGGCGTTATCGGCAGTAAAGAGGATTGTATCGGTATCAAGGAGGACATAAAGCAATTTATGGCTGACAAACTGAAACTGGAACTATCCGATGAGAAAACGCTGATAACCAATGCGAGGAAACATGCCAAATTTCTTGGGTATGATGTATTCGTGCGCAAATCCAATGACACCCATAGGGATAAGAACGGACATCTGACAAGAAGTTTAGACCATAAAATAGTCCTGTATGTGACTACCGAAGTCATGCGGAAGAAGCTCCTTGAATATGATGCGCTGAAAATCATCGTGCAAAATGGCAAGGAGGTTTGGAAGCCCAAAGGTCGTACATATATGCGCTGCCTTGATGATTTGGAGATTATAAGCCAATATAATTCCGAAATCATGGGGTTCTATAACTTCTACTCGATAGCAAACAACAGTCCCGTCATTGACTCATTCTACAATATCATGGAATACAGTATGTATAAGACATACGCCGCAAAGTACAGCACTTCTAAAAAGAAAATCATTGCGAAGTACAAGAAGAACGGAGTATTTGCCATACCGTACACCAATAAAAGGGGATATGAGTTCAAACGTGAGTTCTACGACAAAGGCTTTAAGCGAAAGGAACTGCCCAATCGGTATTTGGATGACAAACTGCCAAACACGGTTGCCATAACAGGCGGCAGAAATGGACTAATCAAGAGACTTCAGGCACGTGTATGTGAAAATTGCGGTGCTACGGACAATCTTGAAATGCACCATGTACGCAAATTGAAAGACCTAAAAGGCAAAAGTGATTGGGAAATTAAAATGATTTCACGTAACCGCAAAACATTAGCAGTATGTTCAGTATGCCATCACAAAATACACGCAGGAAAGTTAGACTGAATGAGAAGGTGGAGAGCCGTGTACGGGGAGACCTGTATGCACGGTTCGGAGGCGAGTGCTTGGAAACCTATCACTGTAAAAGGTGGCAAGGCGTCGGGTGCTTAGCCTATGGCCAGATAGCAAGTGCCAAAATTCCGCTTTCAAGAATGATTTCGCCACAGCTTTACTGGGTCATGACAGGCGATGACTTCACGTTGGATTTGAATAATCCTGAACATCCGAAAATCCTATGCGTGGGAAATAATCCGGACAGACAAAACATCTATTCGGCCGCATTGGGGCTATACAACTCCCGTATCGTGAAACTGGTAAACAAGAAAGGACAACTCAAAAGTTCTATCATCATAGACGAATTGCCCACGATATACTTTCGCGGCATCGACAACCTGATTGCCACCGCCCGAAGTAACAAGGTGGCGGTCTGTCTCGGCTTTCAGGACTTTTCGCAGTTGACGCGTGACTATGGTGAAAAAGAGGCGAAAGTGATCCAAAATACAGTGGGCAATATCTTCAGCGGCCAGGTGGTAGGCGAAACCGCCAAGAACCTGTCAGAACGTTTCGGCAAGATACTCCAGCAGCGGCAGTCCATTTCCATCAACCGGCAGGATACATCCACCTCCATCAACACGCAGTTGGACTCGCTGATACCGGCATCCAAAATAGCCAATCTCTCGCAGGGAACATTCGTGGGCAGTGTGGCGGACAACTTCGGGGCAGAGATAGACCAGAAAATCTTCCATGCACGGATTATTGTCGATAGCGAAAAGGTAGCAGCGGAAACGAAAGCCTACAAAAAAATACCCGTTATCAACGAGTTCAGGGACGAGGACGGCAACGACATCATGCAGCAGCAGATAGAGCGGAACTATTCACGTATCAAGGCGGATGTGATGCAGATAATCGAGGATGAAATGGAACGTATCAAAAATGACCCTGATTTAAAACATCTGATTCCACAGGAGGATAGCGATAAGGAATAATATCCGACAGACCGCTTTTTTATTTCCGCCTGCAAAGGTCGTCCCGTGCCAGACTGGATTGAGCAAGGCCAGGCCCTTACGGGTTTCCGCAAAAATCTTCCGCGCTACGCTTGCGGTATTTTTCCGGAAAGTCTTGCTCAATCCGGCACGGGACAGCGAGGCAGGCAAGAAATAAAATATCGGCTCACGAGCCGCGAAATGTTTAACTCAAAAATAAAAGGTATGAGCAGAAGCAACTTCACCCCGATGAAAAGATTCCACGAAATCATTGGACGTTATGGTCTGAGGCTGATGGAAGTCGGAACAAACCACCTGAGAGTATTTTCAGAAGGACAGAAATTATTCGATTATTATCCGTTAAGGATGAAATTGTTCGACTATCAAAAATGGCAACAACTGACCTATCCGTCTCTCCTTGAAGGCACGGACAAATGGGAAACGGAACTTGACGGAATCATCCAAGAACTAATGGTAACACCACAATAAACATTCTGGTTATGAAAGACAGCAATTATACAACGCTCGTTTGGGACAATATTCCCGAATGGGCGATTTTCGCTTTGGAATACGGCATTGAAGAGGAACTGTTCTTGACGGATGAAGACCTGAAAATGATAAGCGGTTTCATTACCGAAAATCTCCCGAACGGGTACACGATGAGCGTGGATTGGAAATCATACAAGGAATTTGACAGCCATCCCACCTTCGGGAAACCGTGCAAGACCTACAAGGTCAGTTTTGTAATACCTAAATAATATTGAATATGAGAAAGATAACATTGAGTGAATACAATGCCATCCCGGAAGACTATCGCGTGATTTGGACAGTGGAACGCTGGGACTTGCCGAACTGGACGGAACTGCGCGAAAAGCATATCGGCAAACGTACCATGATGGTCTATGACAAGGGTACATGCCTGTTGGTTGAAGGAATGGGCTTTGAAATCGTGGATGACAGTTCATGGAAAAAGCCGGATGAAGTCAGACAAGAAATCGGCGGTCTTTATCTGAAATTCTACAGCAGACAAGGACATGAACCGCATTATGCGGATTGCGTCATCCGATGGCGTGACACGCTGGAAACGGAAGAGGCAAGGATTGCTTTGGCTATGGATTCCGGTACGGAAAAGGACGACGAGATATTCTTCTATTGCGACAGCCTAGACGATTTGAAATCGTTGGCTGACAAAGGCAGGGAGGATTTTACCGTTGCCGGATGCCTCGGTTTCGGGATATACGAAGAACTGTTACAAACAACTTAAAATAATCGGATATGAAAATCAAATGTCAGGAACACTACGACAAGGTGGTAGAATATGCCAAAAGCATTGGTGACACAACCTTGCATAATTGTATAGAACGCCTCAAACAATGGGAGAAGAATTCCAACGGCAGGTATGAAATTGAACTTTATTGGGATTTTGCTCCGTATTCATTCGGCTTTGCGGAAATTGCCGCAGATGGAAGCAAAGGCGTTGTGGGTGGATTGCTTTACCACGGCAGGCCGGACGAATCCTATGCTGTAATAATGGAACCGTTCCACGGTTGGAGCATACATACGTAAAATTCCTACACCACAAGTTAATCTGTAATTGCGTAAAAACGGTGCAGAGGTAATCAATATCTGATTACTTTTGTACTATTTTACACACTATTATGCTACATATTATGGTGGATTTGAAATAAAAAAAGTCCATAAATCGCCTGTACAGTGATATGTGGTGTGGGCTTGATTTGTATATACGATATACGATGTGTCAAAGATGAGAAAGTAGTGAAAATTATCAGTATTATGGTTATTCTATTGGAGAAAAACGGGAAAAGGACAAATTTTCTCCAATAGAAGGCGGATATAAGCGAATGTTCATTATTTGCTCGCGTTCATTAAAAATGAACAGCCGAAAATGAGTGAACAAAAATATTTCATGTATTATCATTTTGCGTAAGTAATCAGAAAATGATTACTTACGCAAAATGATTGCAGTTTTCTTGTATCAATGTATGGTTGCATACAGGTATAAAAACAAGAAATCCCAGTCATAATGACCGAGATTTCTCTACTTCCTTTTTATAGTGCAGATGCGACGACTAAGCTCGCACGGGCACTTTTACTGATGCAAAGGTAAGCATTATTTGCTATTCTGCCAAATAAATGAGACTTTAATATTCGATTTTAGAAGTTTGTGCTACAATTTCTTGAGTCTCAGGTGTCTGAATGGAATTGACAAGATTATGAATTTCATTCTCCAATTCCATTTTTCTGGCCTTTGAAATGCACCCCAACATATAACTGACAACATCTATGCCACCTTTTATATTATGTCTGCAATCAGCAGAAATGTCAGCCGGTAAACGCTTGATACCTTTAGGGAAGTCCATACGGTAAATGCAACCTCCGTGTGCGCACTTGTTGCGTAGTACACGTATGGTTTCCATATAATTGTAAAAAACACCTCTTGAACAGCCATAGGCATTAGCCACCAAATCCTTTGCTTCCGGTTCTTTCAACGAATCATATAGTGTTATGATATTGCCGATTGTCATAAACTCTATGGTCTTCCATGCAGGAGCATATATCCCCGGATGGTTTGCATGATGGTGCTGGATTATGGGGTTCTTGCGCATGGAGGCATAAACTTGTTCCTCAAAATCATTGGCGAATTTAGAAACCACATACTTGCGGTTCACAAACCAACAAGGGTCATCTATATACAAGAGCGATATATTATAGATGAGTTTTGTACGGATATTGACCTCTATTCGGTCAAGGGCATTAAGCAAAAGTCTTCTGAGTTTGGTATCAAACTCATAAAGATCATAAACGCTTTTGAATGTAGTGCCCGGTTTTAGTTTATGGTCACGATATTCTAAACATGGAAATTTTATCTCGAATGGGAAAGAATAGAATCCAAGTCGGTAATAGCCGACATCAAGGAGAATTTCTTTTGCTTTCCCCTCATCATCAAATGCCATACCGTTTGATTTCAGTCTGGCGATTTGTTGGTCTATCGTATATGCTTTCTTCATTAAAGTTTGAATTCAAGTGCGAAGTTACTCATTTTTTTTGAAACAAACACCCATCATGTATATTGATTTATAGAAACATATCCCGCATCAGGTAATTTTTCCATATTCCTCCATAAAAATCCATCTTAAGCCACACTTCCCTTGACAAGTCCCTTCAAGAAGATAACTCGGAGGACGATACCATCCGCGTTCAAGCCTGCGGTTTTCGCGCAAAAAATTCCCTACGGTAATTTTTCACCCGAAAAAACGTTCCGGTATCGCCGTCCGAGTTGTGTAAACGGTCGGGACTTAGCAAGTGAAGCGACCTACGACGCATAGGACAAAACCAAAAAACAGTTGTCGGCGGTATTTTGCCGATACATGATGTCCCAATGGATACTGCCATCCTATAGCTTCCACACTTTCCTTGCTGCCGGTCTTATAAAGTACCCCAAGGAAGCGGGGACTAAAGACAGCTCGCTCCCAACTCTGCATAATACAACTTTTTCTTTGTCGGTTTCGTGCCGTTCCTGCCGCTTTCTACCGTTTCACTTTCCGTCCCTGCCGTTTTTTCCTGCGTGGAGTTTTCCGTTTGCGTGCCTATGCCCTCTTTTACCCCTCGGATTCGGTGCTTTTCCTTGCTTTTGCCTTTGCATTTTCCATTTTTCCGCCCTGCGTATTTCTTCCTGCGGTGAAACACGATGACAAGTGATGAAATATATATCCTAACTCATTGCAAACTAATTATTTATCAAAATTTCTCCTATATATTTGCACTGACAATTTATAGTTACCAACTCTAAAAACCAAAATTATGGCAAAGAAAAATGGAAGGGGCGATCCCCCTAAACCGCAAGTCTCCGAGAACGAACAGATGAGCGACATCGTGTTTATCCTCGACAAAATGGAACTGATTTTACAAGCCGTGTCCGAAATCTCAAGGGACGGCAGGTACAAGACGGTTCCGGCAGACAAGGAACACCAAAATTCCTTTCTGAAAATCGACCGCTACGCCAATATGTTCGAGAATTTCCTGAAGAACTTCTGGAGCCAGCTCAAAGACCCGACACGGTTCGGCATCCTCTCCGTCAAGGAGGACACGTTGGACAACCCGGAAGTAAGGCAGGCGGTCGAGGACATCGCGGCAGGAAAGCAGACCAAAGCCGTGGAGGAATTTCTCAAGAAATACGAGATTGTCCCCCGCGACAAGGAAAACCAAAGTATAAACCATCAAAATCAAGAAGAAATGGCAAAGAAAAATGAGACCCCGCAGCAGGCAGCCCAGGACGGTGGCCAGCAGCACCCCAAGTACCGTTACAACGAGTCCATGATCAACTGGGAGGAACTGAAGAAGTTCGGGCTGTCCCGCGAGTATCTCCATGAGCGCGGACTCCTTGACCAGATGCTCCGTGGCTACAAGACCAACCAGGTCGTGCCCATCAGCATGAACTTCGGCTCCGCCGTATTGCGTACCGACGCACGCCTGTCGTTCCAGCAGTCTGTCGGCGGACCGATTGTCCTCGGCATCCACGGAATCCGGCAGAAACCCGAACTTGACCGTCCGTATTTCGGGCACATCTTCTCCGAGGAGGACAAGAAGAACCTGCTTGAAACGGGCAACATGGGACGTGTCGTGGAACTGAAAGGGCGCAACGGCGAATACATCCCCTCTTTCGTCAGCATCGACAAGCTCACCAACGAGATTGTGGCCATGAAGGCAGAGAATGTGTTCATTCCCAATGAAATCAGTGGGGTGAAACTGACCGAACAGGAACAGAATGACCTGCGCGAGGGAAAGAAAATTTACGTAGAGGGCATGATCGCCAAGTCAGGCAACGAGTTCGACGCCCACATACAAATCAATGCCGAACGCAGGGGCATCGAATACATCTTCGAGAACGACAAGCTCTTCAACCGCCAGAAGTTGGGCGGCGTGGAACTTACCCAGAAGCAGATTGAAGACCTGAATGCTGGCAAGGCCATCTTCGTGGAGGGCATGCAGCGCAAGGACGGGGAGGTATTCTCCTCGTATGTCAAGCTGGACGAGGCTACCGGACGGCCGGCATATACCCGTTACAACCCGGATTCCCCGGAAGGCGCACGCGAAATCTATATCCCGAATGAAATCAACGGCGTGAAAATCACTGCCGAGGAACAGCAGCAACTGCGGGAGGGAAAAGCTATCTTCCTAAATGACATGGTGAACCGCAAGGGCGAGGAGTTTTCGTCATTCATCAAAGCCGACCTGGAAACGGGAAGACTCAGCTACTCACGCACGCCGGACGGGTTCGAGCAGCGCGAGCAGTTCAAGGTCCCCGACAAGGTATGGGACGTGGAGCTGAGCCGGAAACAGCGAGCCGACCTCCAGAGCGGCAAAGCAGTACTGGTAGAGGGCATCAAGGGCTACGACGGCAAGACCATCTCCCAATATGTCAAGGCGAACTTCAACCAGGGCAGACTGGACTTCTACAACGAGAATCCGGACCGCAAGCGTGATGCCTCGCAGCGCAACGTGGTGGCAAACGTACAGAAGCAGGGCCAGGAACAAAGCAGCCGGAAATCCAAAGGCGCAAGTATCGCATGATGCGTGAATCAAACGAATGTGGAATCCTAAAAAAATCGGAAATATGGAAATGAACAATGGAAACACCACGCCTTTCAAGGCGGAAGATGTGAACTGGGACGAGCTGGCAGGCATCGGCATATTGAAGGACGAACTGGAAATGTCGGGAGAACTTGACACGTTGCTTAGGGGAGAGAAAACGAAAGTGATGCCGCTCAGCCTCGTGCTCCTCGGCGTGGACGTGGTGATGGACGCCACCCTGCAACTGGTACGCAAGGACGGCGGGCCGCTGATTGAGATCCTCGGTGTCAAGCCGTCGGCATAGCGGCACGTTACCGGTCAATCCGACGAGTTAAAATTAAAAAATGTCAAACCGCCGTTTCCTGTTTTCCGGTTCCGGTCACGGGGAACGGCTTAAATTTTATCCTAACATGAAAGCAATCATAGCAGAAAAACAGAGTGTGGGTATGGACATAGCCCGTGTGGTCGGCGCAACGGAAAAAAAGGACGGCTACTGTACAGGCAACGGGTACATGGTCACATGGGCGTCTGGACACCTCGTGTCGCTGGCACTGCCCGACACATACGGCTACACAAAGGCTGTTGCCGAAGACCTCCCGATGATACCGGACCCGTTCCGGCTGGTATCCAGACAAATCAGGACGGACAGGGGGATGGTGACGGACATTGCCGCCTCCCGGCAGTTGAAGGTCATCGACGAGGTGTTCTCCAAGTGCGACGACATCATCGTGGCAACGGATGCAGGCCGTGAAGGGGAACTTATCTTCCGGTGGATATATGCCTATCTGGGTTATACCAAGCCGTTCCAACGCTTGTGGATCTCCTCGCTCACGGACGAGGCCATCCGCAAAGGCATGGCAAACCTCAAGGACGGAAACGATTATGACAGCCTCTATGCCGCAGCGGACAGCAGGGCAAAGGCGGACTGGTTGGTGGGCATGAATGCCAGCCGCGCGTTGGCGATAGCCTCCGGATCGGCAAACAACTCCATCGGAAGGGTACAGACCCCTACACTCGCCATGATATGCGCACGCTTCAAGGAGAACCGCAACTTCATTTCCACTCCCTATTGGCAGCTGCACATCACGCTGAAGCAGGGAGAGGCGCACCGGCAGTTCATCCACCCGAAGGAGTTCAGGGACAAGAAAGCGGCAGAGGCGGCATACCGAAAAATATCTTCCGAATCCGTTGCGGCAGTCACCAAGGCGGAACGCAAGAGGGCATTCCAACAGCCCCCGCTTCTCTACGACCTGACAGCCCTCCAGAAGGACTGTAACATTCATTACGACCTTCCGGTAGACAAGACCCTTGCCATCACACAGTCCCTGTACGAAAAAAAACTGGTTTCATATC
>ENA-OROR01002276-OROR01002276.1-human-gut-metagenome-genome-assembly--contig:-NODE-2276-length-9509-cov-3.461392_pt1 | contig 9509 bp, 8 predicted proteins | sample MGYA00242135_ERZ509060 | MGnify/ENA primary metagenome ERZ509060 (study PRJEB26280, sample SAMEA2338742) | human gut metagenome | biome: human gut; feature: human-associated habitat; material: faeces... | reverse complement strand
CTTGTTTTTACTCACCACTTGCAGAAGTGGGAGTCTTCTCGACTGAGATAAAACTGAAGAAAACAGGGTTATTTTGCAGAAATTTAGAAAGAAATATTCAACATTACAGAAAAAGAACATATGATTCGTTTATTGTGAATAAATAACAGATTTTTCGTATTTTCTTGACAAAAATATTGAAGTGTGATACGTTTAAGTTATAAATTTTGCACAGATTGTGCGCATGTTTTAGGAGGAAGTATTTTATGCAACAGGGAACTGTAAAATGGTTTAATGCAAAAAAGGGTTATGGATTTATTTCAGATGCAGAAGGAAATGATATTTTCGTTCATTTCTCCGCACTGAACATGGATGGATTCAAAGAGCTGAAAGATGGGGAAGCTGTTGAATTTGAAGTGATCGAAGGTGATAAAGGGCCACAGGCGGCAAATGTAACACGTCTTGGTTAATTTATTTAGATAAATGAATATGACCCCAAGGGGCTGTCCATTAGGACAGCCCTTTTTGAATGAGAAGACAGCAGACAAAATGTGATATGTCTGCTGTCTCTTTACTTTTGGAGGAAAGTGTGTAAGAATAAGAGATACTGGAAAAACTACAGCAAAGTATATTATAGAAAAGACAGTCTGTCAGAGGGCAGAAGAAAATGGAGGAAACGATATTTGAAACCAGAATTGAGTCAGTTAAACGCTTATGAAATCAGAGAGGAGAAAAGACTGGATGACATTCATTCAGACGGCATATTGCTGGTGCACAAAAAGAGTGGTGCACGTATCTGTGTTATGTCGAATGAAGATGTCAATAAAGTATTTTATATCGCATTCCGCACACCGCCAAAGGACAGCACCGGTGTACCGCATATCATTGAGCATACCGTATTATGCGGCAGTAAAAAATTCCCGGTGAAGGATCCTTTTATTGAGTTGGTAAAAGGCTCTCTCAATACATTTTTAAATGCAATGACTTATCCGGATAAAACCATTTATCCGGTGGCAAGCTGCAATGATAAAGATTTTCAGAATCTGATGGATGTTTATCTGGACAGTGTATTTTCACCGAACATTTATAAGGAACAGAACATCTTCCGTCAGGAAGGCTGGCATTATGAATTGAACAGTCCGGAAGACGAGCTGACGCTGAACGGTGTTGTATACAATGAGATGAAAGGCGCCTTTTCTTCTGCAGATGGTGTGCTGGATCGTGAGATTTTACGCTCCTTATTCCCGGATACTCCATACAGCAATGAGTCCGGCGGAGATCCGCAGGTGATTCCGGAGCTGACTTACGAGGCGTATCTGGATTTTCATCGTCAGTATTATCATCCATCCAATTCCTGGATCTATCTGTATGGTGATATGGATGTGGTGGAAAAACTGAAGTGGCTGGATCAGGAATATTTAAGCAATTATGACAGAATCAATGTGGATTCTGCGATTCCGGAGCAGGCACCTTTTACAGAACCGGTGGAACATGAGATTCCATATTCTATCTCCAGTACAGACAGTACAGAAAACAATACGTATCTGTCCTGCAACTGGGCAGTTGGAAACAATCTGAACAGAGAGCAGTATATTGCGTTTGATATTCTGGATTATGCTCTGCTCAGTACCCAGGGGGCACCGATCAAACAGGCTCTGCTGGATGCGGGGATCGGTACGGATATCTATGGTGGTTATGACAGCAGCAGCTATCAGCCGGTTTTTTCGATTGTTGCAAAACATGCCAATGCTTCCGATCAGAAGCGTTTCGTCCAGATCATCCGTAAGGTGCTGCAGGAGCAGGTGGAGAACGGAATTAACAAAAAGACATTGCTGGCTGCTATTAACGGTTCGGAGTTTAAGTTCCGTGAGGCAGATTTTGGACGTTTTCCAAAAGGACTGATGTTTGGCCTGCAGATCATGGACAGCTGGCTGTATGATGAGAATGCACCATTCCTTCATATAGAAGAACTGGGTGTTTACGATTATCTGCGAAAACAACTGGAAACGGATTATTTTGAACAGTTGATCCAGAAATATTTTCTGGATAATACACATAATGCACTTGTCCGTGTTGTTCCGGAGGTTGGCCTGACCGGTAAACGGGAACAGGCATTAAAAGAAAAACTGCAGGCATATAAAGCGTCTCTGAGCAAAGAGGAGATTGACAAACTTGTAGAAGAGACGAAGGCACTGGAAATATATGAGGAAGAGCCATCTACCAAGGAACAGCTGGAGACCATTCCGCTGCTTTCCCGTGAGGACATGAAGCAGACAAGTGAACCTTATAAGAATGCGGAAGAAACGATCAATGGTATTCCGTATCTGTGGCATGAGTATCAGACGAATGGTATTGTATATCTGGATCTGCTGTTTGATGCACATCATATTTCTGAGGAACTGATTCCGTATCTTGGCATTTTGAAAATACTGATGGGTAAATTAAATACATCAGATTACAGCTATACAGATTTTACGGATGAAGTCAATCTGTATACCGGAGGTATTTCCAATGAAGTAAATGTCACAGGAGATGTGCAGCGGGCAGACTGCTATCAGGTAAAATATGAAGTCCGTCTGAAGACACTGAAATCCAATCTCAGCCGTGGCGTGGAATTGATCCGAAGTATGATGCTTTCTACACAGTTCACAGATGAAAAACGTATTTATGAGGTGCTGGCACAGGTTAAATCCAGACTTCGCAATGAACTCAGTGACAGCGGTAATGTGGTTTCTGCGACAAGGGCATTATCTTATTATTCAAAGCGGGCAAAATATGCAGACAGCATTCAGGGTATCGGATTTTATGAAAGCCTTGACCGGATTGTGGCAGCATATGAGACAGAAAAACAGAAACTGATGGAAAAAATGCAGGAAGTATGCAGTCTGATCTTTCAACCACAAAATCTTCTGGTCAGTGTCACCAGTGATGCAGCCGGATACGCAGCACTCAAGGAGTTGTCTGTACAGCTTACCGAAGGATTGTATGCGGATACAGCAAAGGAACATGTGGAAATCTCCCTGCCGGAACAGAAGAATGAAGGATTTCTGGACGCTTCCCAGATTCAGTATGTGTCTCTGGCGGGTAATTTTGCAAAGGGAGGAGCTTCCTACAACGGTTCTATGCGTGTGTTTAGAGTAATCATGAATTATGAGTATCTGTGGCAGAATATCCGTGTCAAGGGCGGTGCTTATGGATGCAGCACAAATATAGGCAGAAACGGGGACGTATGCTTTTTGTCTTACCGTGATCCGAATCTGGGACGTACTTTGGATGTGTATCGTGGTGTGCCGGAGTATTTGAAAAATTTTGAGATAGATGAGCGTGGTATGACCCGCTTTGTCATTGGTGCTTTCAGTGAACTGGACGCTCCGCTGACACCGTTAAGCCAGGGCAGAAGATCGCTGCTTTCTTATCTGACCGGTGTAACTTACGAGATGATCCAGGAAGAGCGGCAGCAGGCACTGCACACACGTCCGCAGGATATCAAAGATCTTGCAGATGTTATGCAGACAGCATTGGATCACAGCTATATCTGTGCCATCGGAAATGAAGGAAAATTGCAGGAAGAATCAGACCTGTTTGATGTATTAGAAACGTTGTAAAAGGAGATAACATATGAATGCAAATTTTAAATCAGGTTTTGTGACACTGATTGGCAGACCGAATGTAGGTAAATCCACATTGATGAATCAGCTGATCGGTCAGAAAATCGCCATTACATCTAAAAAACCACAGACCACAAGAAATCGGATCCAGACTGTGTATACAGATACAGACCGGGGGCAGATCGTATTTCTGGATACACCGGGTATTCACAAAGCAAAAAACAAACTGGGTGAATATATGGTGACTGTTGCGGAGCGTACGTTACAGGATGTGGATGTGATTGTATGGCTGGTAGAACCGAGCACTTTTATTGGTGCCGGTGAGCAGCATATTGCAGAGCAGCTGCGCAAATCCAATCTGCCTGTGATCCTGGTCATCAACAAGACGGATACAGTAAAAAAAGAAGAAGTATTGCTGTTTATCGATGCATACCGCAAACTTCTGGATTTTGCTGAGATTATTCCGGCATCTGCGCTGCATGGGGATAATACAGATACGATCATTGATATGATTTTTAAATATCTGCCGTATGGTCCGATGTTTTACGATGAAGATACTGTGACTGATCAGCCGGAGCGTCAGATCGTGGCAGAGATCATCCGTGAGAAAGCGTTGCATGCACTGGACGAGGAAATCCCACACGGTATTGCGGTAACGATCGAGTCCATGAAACAGAGAAAGAACGGAATTACGGATATTGAGGCTACCATTATCTGTGAGCGGGATTCTCATAAGGGAATCATCATCGGAAAAGGTGGAGCGATGCTGAAAAAGATTGGAAGTAATGCCCGTTTTGAAATTGAAAAACTGCTGGAAGGCAAGGTCAACCTGCGTCTCTGGGTAAAAGTGCGTAAAGGCTGGCGTGACAGCGATATCCAGATGAAAAATTTTGGATATAACATCAACGAATAATCCGTAACAGACTGCATACTCTAACAGTATCTGGAGAAGAGATAAGGGGGAGTATGCAATGGAAGATAAAAAATGGCTGAGTTTTGAAAAAAGCGGACGGGTTTCTGATTATCTGACTTACTGTTGCAGCAGTATTGGAAAATATGCGGACTATGAGACCGACAGCCAGGGAAGAAGTGGAATGATTTATGAGGCAGACTTGCATTCTGACAGGAATGATCCTGAATACGATGCCGGTGGGAGAATATGATAAGAGAATTACAATATTAACCCGGGAACGCGGAAAAATCACTGCTTTTGCCCGGGGAGCCAGAAGATCGAAAAGTTCCTTGCAGGCGGCAACGAACCTGTTTTGCTTTGGTACGTTTGAGGCTTATGAGGGACGCAGTTCCTATACGGTGGTGAAGGCGGAGATCAGTAATTACTTCCGGGAACTTGCCATGGATCTGGATAAGACGTATTATGGTTGTTACTTTCTAGAACTGGCAGACTATTTCTGCCAGGAAAACAACGACTGTATCAATCAGCTGAAACTGGTATATCAGACATTGCGGGCACTCAATGTACCGTCTTTGTCACCGAAACTGGTGCGGGTGATCTATGAACTGAAGACACTGGTGTATTTTGGTGTCTATCCGAATGTGTTTGCATGTACTTCCTGTGGCAGCCGGGAACAGCTTTGGTGCTTTGATGAAAAAAGTAACGGTGTCATGTGCAGGGAATGTCAGCCGGGTCCCGTGAAATATCCGCTGGATGAAGCAGCGTTATATACGATGCAGTACATAGTGACAGCACCGGTGGAAAAGCTGTACACCTTTACTGTTACGGAGGAAGTTCTTGGACAGATAACAAAGCTGATTCAGTATTATATGAGACAGTATGTGGAAAAAGAATTGAAGACCCCTGTTTTTTTATCTTAGGAATACTTGCAATCAGAGGCGTAAACCGTTATAATTTAGAAATTGATGTAAAGTAGTATGAATGTGCAGTGATTCTGAAAAGAATATGTCAGCTTTCGCTGACAAGAATGAATGTTCTGCTTTACAGAGAGTACAGAATAGCATAGAAACAGGGCATTCTTGGACCTGAAGCTGGAGGATAAGAGATGAAAAAAAGAATGGCGGCGCTTGGCTGTTGCATCGGTATGAGTGTGCTGCTTGGAGCATGCGGAGCTAAACTGGATGTGCAGGAGAATACGATCGCATTACAGAAAAGCGGCAAAGTTCTGGAAGCAGCCGTAGAATCTTTTGATCAGTCCTATTATGACGAGGAAGAGCTCAATACTTACGTGCAGAAAGCTGTGGAGGCATATACACAGGAACATGGAAAGAAATCTGTTTCTGTGACAGATTCAAAAGTAGAAGAGAAAAAGGCATATCTTACTCTGCAATATGAAGATGCAGAGACATTCAGTGATTTTTCAGGTATTGAGTGCTTTTCCGGAAGTATTGTGGAAGCACAGGCTGCCGGCTATGATTTTGATCTGGATTTTTATCCGGTGACAGAAGGCAAGGCAGACAAGAAATCCGTGAAAGGATCCACGTTGCTGAAAGAGGATGATCTGAAGGTGCTGATCGTAAAAGCAAATTCAGATCTGATCGTTCCGGGGAAAATTGTATATGTATCCGCAGATGGAACTGAAGTGACATCAGAGAAACAGGTAAATGTCACACAGAAGAAGCAGGATACAGACGAAGCGGTACTGGTTTATGTACTATATCAATAGGAATTGAAGGATACTTCAAAATAAATGGAAGAAAGAGGACATATAATGGAAAAGACAATGGAGAAAATTGTGGCACTGGCAAAATCCAGAGGATTTGTATATCCGGGATCTGAGATTTACGGTGGACTTGCAAATACATGGGATTATGGTAATCTTGGTGTAGAACTGAAGAACAATGTAAAAAAAGCATGGTGGCAGAAATTTATCCAGGAGAGTCCGTACAACGTAGGTGTTGACTGTGCAATCCTGATGAATCCGCAGACATGGGTGGCATCCGGACATCTTGGCGGGTTTTCTGATCCGCTGATGGATTGTAAAGAGTGCCATGAGCGTTTTCGTGCAGATAAGATCATTGAGGATTTTGCTGAGGAAAACCACATTGAATTAAAGGGTTCCGTAGATGGATGGACACAGGAAGAGATGAAAAAATTTATCACGGATAACAATGTACCGTGTCCGACCTGCGGCAAACATAATTTTACAGATATCCGTCAGTTCAACCTGATGTTCAAGACGTTTCGGGGTGTCACAGAGGATGCAAAAAATACCGTATATCTTCGTCCGGAGACAGCACAGGGCATTTTCGTAAACTTCAAAAATGTACAGCGTACATCTAGAAAGAAAATCCCGTTTGGTATCGGACAAATCGGTAAATCTTTCCGTAATGAGATCACACCGGGTAACTTTACATTCCGTACCAGAGAGTTCGAGCAGATGGAGCTTGAGTTCTTCTGCGAGCCGGATACCGATCTGGAGTGGTTTGATTATTGGAGAAACTTCTGTATCAACTGGCTGAAATCTCTTGGAATGAAAGAAGAAGAGATGCGTGTCCGCGATCATGATCAGGAGGAGTTATCCTTCTACAGTAAAGCAACTAGTGATATTGAGTTTTTATTCCCGTTTGGATGGGGTGAGCTCTGGGGGATTGCAGACCGTACCGATTATGATCTGACTCAGCATCAAAATACATCCGGTCAGGATCTGACGTACTTTGATGACCAGAAAAATACAAAATATATCCCATACGTTATTGAACCGTCTCTCGGTGCAGACCGCGTGGTGCTTGCATTCCTGTGTGGTGCATATGATGAAGAAAACATCGGAACAGAGGAGAAACCGGATGTAAGAACCGTTCTTCATTTTCATCCGGCACTGGCTCCGGTTAAGATCGGTGTCCTTCCGTTATCCAAGAAATTGAATGACGGCGCTGAGAAAGTATTTGAGCAGCTTTGCAAAAAATACAACTGTGAGTTTGATGACAGAGGAAACATTGGTAAACGTTATCGTCGCCAGGATGAGATCGGTACACCGTTCTGTGTTACATACGATTTTGATTCCGAAGAAGATCATGCAGTTACTGTTCGTGACCGTGATACGATGGAACAGGTTCGCATTCCGATTGCTGAACTGGATGCTTATTTCGCAGACAAGTTTACATTCTAACGTGCGTTCATGAGCAAGTAGCGAAAGCGGATTGCGAATGTCCGCTTTACTATGATATTGCAGCCCTTAGGAATGGTGGTCAACCGTTCCTAAGGGCTGTTCCTATTAAAAAAGAAACATGTGCTATTGATGGTTTTAAACGCATAAGGGTGTGATAGCATACTTCCTTGAGAAATTGTGCAGAGTGTCAGAAAAAAAGTTTTGAAGTGTAAAGAAAAAATACTTGACAGAAAAAAACAAGTGTGATAATCTAGCAAAGGTGATTGACATGGAGAAAATTGGACGTCAGGTCTTTTTGTATGATTTTTATGGAGAATTGCTCACAGAGCATCAGAAACGTGTATATGAAGATGTTGTACTCAATGATATGTCATTGAGTGAGATTGCTGAGGAACTCGGGATCAGCCGTCAGGGTGTACATGATCTGGTAAAGCGATGTGATAAGATCCTTGCCGGGTATGAAGAAAAACTTCATCTGGTAGAACGGTTCTGGAAGACAAAAGAAGATGTTTCAAAGATTCGTGATCTGTCACTTCATTATAACAAGGACTGTATTGCACAGACAATGGAGGAAATCAATCAGATTTCCGGACGGATTTTGGAGGAATTATAAGTATGGCATTTGACAGCTTATCCGAAAAACTGCAAAATGTATTTAAAAACCTGCGCAGCAAGGGCCGGCTGACAGAGGCAGATGTGAAAGCTGCCCTGAAAGAAGTTAAGATGGCGTTGCTGGAAGCAGATGTAAACTTTAAAGTGGTGAAGCAGTTTGTGAAATCTGTACAGGAACGTGCGATTGGTGCAGACGTAATGAATGGTCTGAATCCGGGACAGATGGTCATTAAGATCGTAAACGAAGAGATGATCAAAATGATGGGTTCCGAGACAACAGAGTTAAAACTTCGTCCGGGACAGGCAACGACGATCATTATGATGGTTGGTCTGCAGGGTGCCGGTAAAACGACAACGACTGCAAAACTTGCAGGGAAATTCAAACTCAAAGGAAAGAAACCACTTCTGGTTGCCTGCGACGTTTATCGTCCGGCTGCGATCCAGCAGTTACAGGTTAACGGTGAAAAACAGGGTGTGGAAGTATTTACCATGGGCGACGGACATAAACCGGTCAATATTGCAAAAGCAGCGGTAGAGCATGCAGCAAAAAACGGTAATAATGTTGTCATTCTCGATACGGCTGGTCGTCTTCATGTAGATGAAGATATGATGGATGAGCTGATTGAGATTAAAGAAAATGTGGATGTAGCGCAGACGGTTCTGGTAGTAGATGCCATGACTGGTCAGGATGCAGTCAATGTAGCAAGCACCTTTGATGAGAAAATCGGAATTGATGGAGTGATCCTCACGAAATTAGATGGCGATACCAGAGGTGGTGCCGCACTTTCTATCCGTGCGGTAACCGGAAAACCGATTCTGTATGCTGGTATGGGAGAAAAGCTTTCTGACCTGGAACAGTTTTATCCGGAGCGAATGGCTTCCCGAATCCTTGGAATGGGTGATGTACTTACTCTGATCGAGAAGGCGCAGGCAGAGATGGATGATGAGAAAGCTGCAGAGATGGAAAAACGTTTCCGAAAAGCAGAGTTCACATTCAATGACTATCTGGATTCTATGAGTCAGATGAAGAAGATGGGCGGTTTTGCGAATGTCCTGAGTATGATGCCGGGAATTGGCGGCGCACAGATGAAGCAGATTGAAGATGCGATGGATGAGAAGAAGATGGCGCGTATTGAAGCAATCATCTATTCCATGACTCCGGCGGAGCGTGGGGATCCAAATCTGATCAATCCAAGCAGAAAACGTCGAATTGCGGCAGGTGCCGGTG
>ENA-OROR01002270-OROR01002270.1-human-gut-metagenome-genome-assembly--contig:-NODE-2270-length-9567-cov-2.294365_pt1 | contig 9567 bp, 10 predicted proteins | sample MGYA00242135_ERZ509060 | MGnify/ENA primary metagenome ERZ509060 (study PRJEB26280, sample SAMEA2338742) | human gut metagenome | biome: human gut; feature: human-associated habitat; material: faeces... | reverse complement strand
TATGGAAGTATTTGCTTTGACTGCTTCACAAGTGTATCTATGACTTCATAAATTCTGTTTCTATCTTCAGGGGCAAGTTTTTCAAGCTTCTCATTCAGCATTGAGTTCTTGACTGTATATCCCGTTTCCAGAACATCTGTAAGAACCATATCCGATGATACACCTAAAGCATTTACTATCTTTATGAAAGTTTCGAGTGACGGAATTTTCTCTCCACGCTCAACCATCCCAATATAATTTGTTGTCAAATCTGTTTTCTCAGCCAAATCTTCTTGGCGTAATTTCCTCGCAAGTCGGAACTTTCTTATATTCTTGCCGATTGTATCGAACTTCATCACATCACCTCCCTTAGTGTGTTTCCACAACTAATAGTATAGGTTAAGTCGATTTCAAATCACACGCACCCAAAGGAAGTCAAACCAACTATTAGTGATGATTCCCAACTATTTTTATGTTATACTATAAAAGTAGTAATTCACGATTGTTAATGGCGAAAAACAAATCACAACCCAAGAGCCAAGTTAAACAATCTCCATAGAATAAACTTAGGGGTAAAAAGGAATGGACGAACAAAAGATAATATTCAGTAATCGGTTTGAAAAAGAGAAATTTGAGGATTACAAAACAGATTTGGGAACTAGCAACACAATCACTCCTGACTTTTCAGAAGCTGATGATTTTTTGAAATTCATACAGAAGAACCGCAGAAGTGTTCCAAGTAAAGAACGAATTGCTGACAAGGACAAATTCATCAAGACCGTTTACGAGTTATCCAACAGCTTTGAAATTGACGCTGACCTGATAGAATTTGCCGAGGGATATATCGCTAACATCTATGTAGATTATGCCTGCTACACTGGATATATCAAAAAGCTGTTAGCAATTCTTTTTATCCTTGCCGATGATATTTCCTTTTTAGACGGCAGTAAAGAAAATGCCGATATGCTTTTCAGCTTCACTTATCACACACATCATATTTTCCTGAATAACAGAGAAACAACCGATTTCTCATAATGTACCCGATGGCTACTCAACTGAGCAGCCATCTTTTCGATTTTCCAGACACCGTCTGGAATTTTTAATATGCCGGAATACCGTATCCATAGATATTGCTGCTTCCGACTGTGTACTGTCTTTGCTTGCAGGCATCACCTGAGTTACCCTCTACGGTATAAACTGTGCCATTCTCACACTTCTCTACGATACCAACGTGGTCTGTTGTACCGTCGCCCTCCCAATCGAAGAAAATAATATCTCCCGTCTTTGGTTCATAAGTGCGGCTTTGCCATTTCCCGTTTGACTTAAACCAGTTTGCACCGTCCACGCAACCTGCAAATTTAGGAACAAGTCCGCTTTCAATATACCCGCATTGGTCAGCACACCAAGATACGAAGCAGGCACACCATTCCACTCGGCTGTCAAAACCGTACCAACTCCAGTAAGGTTGTCCGCCCTGATTGCCTAGCTGTGTCAAGGCAACCTCAACAATCGCCTGATTACCTCCGGCAGTAAAGGCTCGCCCATACGGATAGTACCTCAGAAGGCTCTCTGTTGTAAGTGTTCTGAACGCATCAATCTTTCTTGTTCCAAACGGCATTACCGTATTGAGTCCATCTACCTGCTGAAATCTCAGTGTTGCAAACTGGCAAAGATGTTTTCTTGCTGTGGTAAGCAACGCTTCCGTATCATTCTCAAGCTGTTCCTTACTGTCTGCCGTAATAACCATTGTGATAACAGCGAACATCATTCTCTGGTCACGGGTCGTAAGGTCATCGAGGAACTCTTTCATTTCTTTCTTCTGCTGCTCCATATCATACGGAACAGTTGCAGAGAAGTTGTTATTGGCATTCTGCCTACGCTGCCAGTTCGTGATATTGGTTTCCACACCAAGCAAACGGTTCTCTGCTTCCTTTACTGCTTCATCAGTCGGAACAGGAACAATATCAATAGACATCATCAGATTTCTGTTCATATCCGTAAGTTCCGCTACCATACTGTCCTTGATATAGGACGCATATTCACGAAGAAAAAGGACTCTTCCATAACGGTTTCCCATCTTGAAATAGTCCTTTTCAAATTCCATTGTGTCGGGGCAGATATAATCCTTAAAATCGTGTCCCTTTTTTCTTGTTTCCTTAATATCAAAGTGGAAAGAGCTTTCCTCTCCCACACGATAAAAATCGTGGAAAATACGAAGTCTTTCGTCTGTTTCCAGTTCCACACATTTACTTCCGAGCCTGCCGAAGTGAGCAATCAAATCTGCACCGACACGGGCAAAATAGGTTCTTGCGTCCTCCACGCTCTTTTTGTTGATGGAGATAGTAACATACTTATCCTGAACAATTGCATTTGCACCGGTCGCCTTGTCGAGAAGCATTTTGTTATATTCCTCTCGGTAAACATCAAGCTCATCGCCGGTTTCGGGGATAAGAATGGTTTTCTCAAAGTCCAAACGGTTAAGCCGTCTGTTGTTGATAGTCAGCTTTGTAGTAGCTCCGCTGTCAAGAGAGTTGAGAAGCTCGGAATATTCAAGGAACATTGCTTCCTTGTCCTCACGGCTTGCTACGGCAAAGTTAATATCCGTGAACTTGAAGCTCTTGGAATACTTGTCCTTGCCCACACGGAAAATACCGTCATCATAGATTGCGGTAATGGGAATACAATCCTGTACGCCCTTTGGTACTACAAACTTTTCTTTGTCCTGCTTTAACAGGTTTGTAAGGGTTTTAATCATTGTTCTTATAAGCCTCCTTCTGTTTTTGTTCGATTGTCGGTTTCATCAATTCGTAATAGGTGTTGGTGGAATGAAAGACCAGCTTTTTCGGCATAAGGAACTCGGACTTAATCCACGCCCATATAAATTTCTCAGCCGTCATTCCGTTGTATTTTACAAAGCCGAGAGCCGCAAAAGGGGCAGCTCCCAAAATGCACACCCACGATACGGTTTCTGTTCCGAGGTACGGTTTTAGGAGGAAGTAAAGTCCTACCGCTACCGCACAGGCGAGGACAGAAAAAATGAACTGTCTGAGCGACAGTCCAAAAAACATTGACTCTGTATAATTTCGTATCTCTCGGTTAATTTTGACTTCCATCAAAAGCTCCTTTCTCTGCGATATGCTTGTTTTGCGTGACGGATTTCATCAGAGCAGACGCAGGTGTCCGCAAGGCAAATCACATTGCCGTTTTTCTTTCCTCCGTAGTACACACAATATTTGCAGTCGCAGTCGGCAGGCATATAGCCCTGCCATCTATCGTTATTATTCTTATTTTTCTTCATCAGAGAACCTCCCGTTATAAGCCCATCATTTCACGGATAATTCGGTCGCTCATCTTAACCGCACCGACAAGCACAAGCATATTGAATACCAGTTCGCCGATATATGCCCATACCTGAGTAACGGCTGCTGCGTCAGGGTTCACTACCGGCGGCGTAGAAGCAAATAGGGAGAAGATGATACAAGCAAGTACAATTACTGCTCCCTCAAGCAAAACAGCACAGTAGCTCTTTATAAAGCTCTTACCCACATTCTGCGACGGTTCTCCGGCAAAAGTGGAAAGCGGTATCGGAGCGAGAGCAGTGTACATATACAGCTTGAAAAATCGTCCGTACACCGTCATTATCATAATGAACGACAAGACCGTGATAAACAGTCCGCCGATAAGAGTAACCGCCCACAATGGGATACTCTCAAAAAATCCGCAGCTTTCAATGGTTGTTACCATTTCAGCAGGTAAGGTTGTTTGATTGGGCGTACCGAATCCCGCAGATGTCATAATGGTTGAAATCGTACCTTGTACGATGTTGAACAGGGCAAGCATAAGCTCCAGCCCGTAGGTAATCACACCTTTGGCAATGGCAAAGCGGATAAACAGCTTTAATGCGTGTTCCGGTTTCTTTACATCGGTAAAACTTCCGCAGGTACGAACCACACCGACAACAAAAAACAAAACAAGCAAAGCAAGACCGATAGCCTGAACTGCTCCGTTGATATTCACCATTACCGACCAAATACTGCCACCTTTGAACTCCTGCGGCGAAGTGGTTAGCAACTGCCATATTTCCGATAGCTTGCTGTTCCAAGTTTCAAGGGCATTTTCGAGGTTCTGAACTACCCAGTTATCACTCATCTGTTTGCACCTCCTTTAAGATTAGGGGCATACCTGAAATGCCAGGTATGCCCCGTTTGATAACTGTGTTCTCTTAGCCGGTAATAAGGGTCAGGATTTCCTTTGCAAAGGTAATGATGATACCGCCCGCAAGAGTCAGGAAACCGTTGGCTCTCTGAGACGGGTCGTGAGACTTCAAAGAGAGACCGACCTGAACGATACCGAAGCCAAGCAGAATAAGACCGATGGCACGGATAAGTCCGAAGATAAAATCGGACAGATTGTTGACTACGGTAATCGGGTCGCTTGCGGCAAAAGCGGTAACGCTCATGCCGCAAACAAGAGTTGCTGCTGCGATTACGGCGCAGTAAGCACGGAAGCCTTTCTGAACCTTTCCGGTCATAGGCAGCTTCTGAGTAGTTTTCTTTTCGTTGTTCTTCTTAAAAATGTTCATTGTGTTTTCCTCCGTTAAAATGAGTTTTTATTTACTTCAAAATCCTCATCGGACAGAAGCTCGTAATTGGTTTCTCCGTAGCTTTCCTCCGGAAGTTCTTCCGGGTTAATAGAAAGAACAGAAATTGATGAGTGCTTGATGGTCACTTCGCCGTGTTTATATGCAGAAGCCTTTCCATCGGTTGTAAGTGCCACATTCGGGTGCTTCAAGATGTCATACTTGAAGTCCATAACGGGTCGTTCTCCACGAATAAACAGAATTGCATATTGGTTATCAAGCATACGAACCTCATCAGGGGTAAGAAGCTCTCGACCGCTAATCTGATAATTGGTGGAGTAGTTACCGCTTCGCCCGGTACTCTTTCCGAAAGTGTTGGTATCAATGGTTTCCTTGCCGAGAAGCTCGGACACATATTTGTGGGTGCTCTGCTCGTTGCCGCCGAGATATAAAAACTCGTCGCAGTTGCCGACAATACTTTCCCATTGCTTTTCAAACAAGGCTTTTAACTGAGCCAAGTTCTGCAAGATGATACTTACCGACACTCCACGGGAACGCATAACCGACAGTATCTTGTCAAAATCATCGGGCAGGCTCACATTCGCAAATTCGTCCATCAGGAAATGAACGGGAACAGGAAGCGAGCCGCCGTGAATATGGTCGGCAGCATAAAACAACTGCTGAAAAAGCTGTGTGTAAAGGATAGATACCAAGAAGTTAAAGCTGGAATCGTTGTCCGGTATCAAAGCAAACAGAGCGACCTTTTTCTCTCCGAGTGATGGGAGTTCAAGCTCGTCTGTGGTAGTTAAAGAAGCAAGACTTTCAAGGTTGAACTTTTCCAGTCTTGCCGCAAGGGTTATCTGTATGGACTTCAAAGTTTTCGCCGCACCTGAATGATAGGAACGGTAATACTTCAAAGCGATATGGTCGGGATTCGACATCTCCAATTCCGCAAACAGTTCATCAAGAGGAGAAGGTCTTGTGTCCTCCTCGTCCTCAATCGCACCGGCTCTGAGCATTTCCATTATCATTGCAAAGTTCTGTTCATCTTCGGGTGCTTCATAATGAAGATAAAATACAAGTGCAAGCAGAAGCATTGAAGCCGAGGTATCCCAAAAGGGGTCTTGTGCCTGACTGCCTTTCGGAGTGGTACTCTTAAAAAGGTTCGTCACGAGCTTTTGCACATCGTTGTCGTTCTGCAAATAGACAAACGGGTTATAGCAATGGCTTTTCTCCATTGAAATCAAATCGAGAACACGGACTTCATAGCCTTTGCTTTCAAGCAGCTTTCCGGTGTCTCTCAGTATTTCTCCCTTTGGGTCAAGAATGACAAATGATGTGTTGCACTGCATAAGATTCGGCTTGCAGTAAAACCTTGTCTTACCGGCTCCCGAACCGCCGCACACAAGGGTGTTTAAGTTTCTTCTGTGTTTCTTCGCATTGAGTCCGATACAGACATTTTGCGTCATCAGCTTATTTGCAGAAGCCGGAGACTGTCTGTATTTTTTGTTTACGGCTCTTGCATTGCCCCATTTCGCAGAACCGTGTTCTTCACGCCTTCGGTAATTCTTCTGTGTTGAGAAGTAAATCCCGATACCCATTGCATAGCAGAGAAGCAAAACGAGGACAGTTTTTACGCTGTCCTCGCATAGCTCAATATGAAATGGTTCGTTGAACGCTGTTAATAGGCTCGGCAGTATTTCCGGCAATCCTCCTTTTACAGAGGGTGCAATCAGAAGTGCCAGCCATACGACCGGGATAATTCCGATGACGGAAAGAATAATCGCAGACTGCCTTTCGTTATCTCGATTCACAGGAGCGTTCCTTTTCGATAACTCTGAACTTTTTCTTTGGGGCAGTTCCGACCTTGATGATAAGGTCGTCCACCGCATCGGTAGATTTACCCTCGTTCATCAAATCTGTTTTCTCGTCATTGAGAGAACGGATAATAATGCCGTGTTCATAATCGTCCAATGCGATATGATACATTTCTTCCTTCGCCATAGTCTCACCTTATCTTTCGTAGTCTTTGCTTCGTTCCTGCTTCTTCTTGTAAAGCTCATCGGAAACACGGGAGTTAATATCCGCCATTGCGTTTCTCGTTTTGGAAAGCTCATAGCGAATGTCCTTTGGCTCTTTGCCGGCGAGCTTTTCAGGGATACGGTTAATAGCAAAATTCTGTGTATCAACACCGTACTTCTTGCAAAGCATATAGCCGATACATACTGCCTGAAAGCCCATATCCGCTCTGCTGTAACTGTCGCTGTTGATGGAGAGCTGTGCGTGGCCAAGCTCCTGTGCTACGCACTGAGCGACCGCTACGCTGTCTCCCACATCACGCTTTACATACAAGGTCTGTTCCTCGTTGTTATAAAACGCCGCCATATTGGGATACGGAAGCTCATTTGTTGCTTCCACTTCAACCGGGGAAGAATCCAGCATAACGGTAATGAGTGCTTTCGGGTCACGGTTGACAGTCGGTGCAGGCGGTCTCTTGCCGCTGGTCTGCGAAACATCAAAGACTTTTTTCACATTGTAGGAAATGCCGGTCGTACCGTCTCTCTTTGCATACTCGACAGGTTCAAGAATGGAAATGCTTTTTGCACCTTTCTGAATTTTCACATTGTCCTTGCTCCAGTCGTCAAAGTTTTTAAGCTGGCTTGCTTCGGGAAGCTGCTTGAAAATCAGAAGTGCGTTGACCGCAGAGTATCGGTCAAGACGGCTCTGCGTATCAAGAAAGGCTTTGAACTTTTCCGGGTCGGAAACAATCGCCTTTGCGGTGTCGTCCGCCATTTGATATACGGCTTCTTTTTCAGCCTTCATCTTTTCGGCGTATTCCTCTTTGGAAAGTCGTTTGCTCTGCTGTCCTGCCTTAGCAGGGGTAAAATTGTTTGTCATTGTGATTACCTCTCTTTCATATTTTTGCTTTTGGGTTTCGGCTGCTGGTGTATGGTCTGTGCCGGGGCGTTCTTGACCTCCGGCTTTGATACCTCCGGCTCTTTGCGTTCTGCTTCTTTCTGCTGCTTGGACTTTGCCTTATATCGGTCAAGCTTTGCTTTTACCGACGGCTTTCTCTGTCTGTCGCTTACAGTACCCTTATCAGTTTGCATATCTACCGGCTCGGAGTCGTGCCTTGACGGAGGGTTTTTGTCCGTTTTGGCGACTGTGGGGTTTGACTGGGAATACCCCTCTTTCTGAATAGGTTTTCTGACGGCTTCCTCAGTGATGATTTCGTTTTTGGTTTTCGTCGGCTTGTCTTTTTCCAAAGCTTCACGCTTTTCGACAGCCTTCTGAGACTCGGTGACAATCGCAGCCTTATCAACTTTACCGAGTTCAAATCGCTCAACGATTCTCTGAATTTTGGAAGCGTCCTCTGCACGGGCAATAATATCAATCGGTACATTATCGCCCTTTGTGTTTTTATCCCTGAGTACGCAGTATAGAACGCCGTAGCGTTTTGCCTGCTCGGTAAACTTCTTCAAGTCCTTGTTTGGGATAGAAAACACCTTCAGCTCCTTGCCCGACTTAATCATATTGGTAAGTCGAGCCTTGCCCTTTGTTTTCTGTTCCTGTTTGAGAACAGAGACTAAAAGAACGGCAATATTCTTTGCTGCCGCTCCGCTTAATTTTGCGGCTACTTCAAAGCCCTCAAGCGATAGCCTGACGACCTGTTCTGCCGCATCACCTCCGTTTGTCATTACGGTTCTGCTCCTTTCTTTCTTGTTTTTCTTCGTAAACTCTAACAGTTTCAAGGTTGGCTTCAATGACCTTTGACCTTTCGGCTATGTCATCACAAAGACCGACCTCTTTGCGGAGAGTCCACAGTTTGCTCGTGATTGCCGCAACCTGCTCTTTGACATTTGATAGCTCATCGTCACTCAAATTTCTTCTTAGCTGTTTTCGCAGGTGCGTTCTATCGTCAGTCAAGGCTTTGATTTGCGACAACACGGACTCTTTATATGAGAAAAGCTGCTCGTCGGTAGAAATGTTCTCCCGTCCAAGCAGCCTTGTCTCCTGAGTGATTTTGTCGAGCTTCAGCAAATCTTCTTTCAAAAGATAGTGAAGCCTTGCGGTATTCTGTTTTTTGTATCTCGGCAGATAACCCAGCTTATAGCAGTAATGCAGATACAGCCCATACAGTCCGCCGACCTTTTTGATTTTGTGTTCTCTTGTGGGCATTCGGTACTGCCTGACTCTTACCGTTTCTTTGGCAAAAGGAACGATGAGAACCTTTTGATTTTCCGTCAGCCTACGCTTGATTGCTTCCTCGGTATAATTCTCTCCGAGGGATTTAAGTCGTATCGGCTTCTTGTATCCTTTCGGAACAATCGTCCAATACTTTCGGCTGTCGCTGAGACAATGCTCATAGCCCATCTGCGTGAGAATATAATCAAAGGTCTTTAGGTTGGTGCTGTGTGCAATCGCTTCATCAATGGCGTCACGAGTAATGGAGTATCGGCTCGGCATACCGGCTTGCTCCTGCTTGTAGTAATAAGAGGATTGCTTACTGCGGTTCGGGTTCGGATTGTAATACAGTCCGTACTTTTCACAGAGACGGTCGGCAACCAAGCGGAACTTGAACCACGCTTTTTCATCGCCCCATAACCGCTTGCCGTCCACAAAGGAAACGGAGTTGATTACATAGTGGCAGTGCAAATGCGTGGTGTTCAGGTGCGTAGTCACAACGACCTGATAGCGTTTGCCCCATACCTCGTTTGCAAACTCCATTCCGATTTTCTGTGCAAGCTCCGGCGTGATGTCCTGCTCCTTAAAACTCAGGTATCCGTGATAGGCTTGAATGCCGTCGTCTTTGCCGTATGCTTTTTTCACAGATACAAACTGGTCTCTTGCGGTCGCAGGGTTGCAGTTGATACCCTCAACGAAAAATTCACGCTCGGTTTTTTCTTCGTCCTTTGCATAGCTGAGAACATCACGGAGAGCCTGATACTGTTCCTCGGTGTAAATATCTGCCGCCGTCTTTTCGGGATTGGCGGCATAGTCGATTACCT
>ENA-OROR01002256-OROR01002256.1-human-gut-metagenome-genome-assembly--contig:-NODE-2256-length-9654-cov-3.551203_pt1 | contig 9654 bp, 9 predicted proteins | sample MGYA00242135_ERZ509060 | MGnify/ENA primary metagenome ERZ509060 (study PRJEB26280, sample SAMEA2338742) | human gut metagenome | biome: human gut; feature: human-associated habitat; material: faeces... | reverse complement strand
GCGCGGCGCCGCGCATTCTGGAGGCGCCCATCATCCCCGAAAAAATCACCGTCCATCTGGGCAAGCCCGCTGCCAGCGCACGCAATGTAACCGTTTCGTTCCGCGATTATATCGCCAATGTCGCCTCCAGCGAAATCTACCCCACCTGGCCGGAGGAATCGCTGCGCGCCAATATCCATGCGCAGATCAGCATTGCGCTGAACCGCATTTATACCGAGTGGTACAAAAGCAAGGGCTATTCGTTCGATATCACCAACTCCACCAGTTACGACCAGTATTATGTACACGGCCGCACGGTGTTCGATGTGATGATTCGCATCACCGATGACATCTTCAACACCTACATCCGCAAAACGGGCACCATCAACCCCTATTACGCCGAATACTGCGATGGCAAGCAGGTGAGCTGCAAGGGCATGAAGCAGTGGGGCACCGTGACGCTGGCCGAACAGGGGCGCAACGCGCTTTCTATCCTGCGCTATTATTACGGCAACGACATTGAAATTGTGCGCACGCAGAACATCCAGGACATCCGCGACAGCTACCCCGGCACGCCGCTGCGCGTGGGTTCCAGCGGAAAATATGTGCGCATTATTCAGCGCCAGCTGAACCGCATCGCGCAAGATTACCCGTTTTTCGGCACCCTGACGGCGGACGGAAATTTCGGCACAGCTACCGAGGCTGTGGTAAAAAAATTTCAAAAGCAGTTCAACCTCATCCAGGACGGCGTGGTAGGGCGCAGCACCTGGTATAAAATCAGCTACGTTAATTGCACAAAATACAAGATACCATTTCAATGGTGGGTTGGGCCGTATGGCTGGCAACCCGCTCTGCAACCGGGAATACACAGTAAGCGTGTATCTCAACATCTAACTGTAAACGAAAAAGCGCCGGGAATTTCCGACGCTTTTTCATTTGCCGTCAGACTATCAAAAACGATTGTTTTTGATAACGGCAAAACTCTTCTGGCGAATACCCATTTACAGAAGGAAAACAATCTCAAAACTGCTCTCAAAATCAAACTATCAAAAAGCCCCCATAAAGAGAAAGGAGTTACGCAATGAAAATCGGATATGCACGGGTGTCCACTGAAAATCAGAATTTGGAACGCCAAATCGACGCGCTGCACGAGTATGGAGTGGACGAACTCTACACAGAGAAGATGACCGGCACCAAAGCCAACCGCCCGGAACTTGATAAGGTGCGTTTGCGGATGCGTGAGGGTGACAGTGTAGTGGTGGAGAGCCTTTCCCGACTTGGCCGCAGTACGCGCGACCTGCTTAATTTATTGGATGAGTTTGATAAAAAAGGGGTGCAGCTTATCAGCTTGAAAGAATCCATAGACACGGCTACACCGACCGGCAAGCTGTTGGTCACAGTCTTATCGGCTATCAGCCAGTTTGAGCGGGATTTGATTGTCCAGCGTACCGAGGAAGGGTTGAAAGCGGCGCGGGCCAGAGGACGTAAAGGCGGACGGCCCAAGACCGACCAGCGGGTCGTTGAAAAGGCGATAAAGCTGTATCAGACAAAAGCCTATACCGCGCGGGAAACGGCCAATCTATGTGGCATCTCGGTGGCGACCCTGTACCGCGCTCTGTCAGACAGGCAGTAAGGATAACGGGTTATTCCGTACTATAACGAAGTTATAGTACGGGGTAACCTGTTATTTTTCATGGAAAAAATCCGAAAGTCATTGTACGCTATCCCCACAAAGAACCAAAGGGGGGAGAACTTTGACGATTCGTGATGCAAAATCCTATCTGCGCGGCAAGTATACAGGCCACGGCCTGACACAGGAACAGGTTGCGCTGGACGTACTGCACATTGACCCGGCTACGCTGTCAAGGTACATGAACGGCACAACGCAATGGCCGCTTTGGGTAATCCAAACGCTGATGGACTACTTTAGCATTCTGCCGGGGGATGTGTATTCCGTCTTTATTTCGCCGTTTGTCGGCAAATAACACTTTGCGTCTCTGCCCGCCTTGACCGGCGGGTATGGGACTGGATATTCCGTGACACTTTTTGACATCAGCCTATTATTGGAGATTGTCGGTGCCATGACGAAAAAAGGAGAGCCATACAAAATATGAGCCATACTATACAGGCATATCGCTGTGGGCCGGATATCGTCAAAATTATCGCGCGGTCATCACACAATTATATCGCCGCGTTACCTGATAACCTCAATGAACGTGAAAAAGAGAACAAGCGCACATCCCTGTCACGGTCGAGGCGTACGGTGGCGGACATCTTGCACTGCAATTATTTTCGCTTTTTTCTGACCGTTACTATAAAAAACAATGAAAATGGAAGTTCTCCCACAAGAGATGATGTGGTGCAAATCTGTAAAAACGGGCTGCGCACTATCAAGCGTCATTATGGCGGGCCTGTCGGCTATATCATCGTACCGGAGTTATCTGATGAAGATGAAATGAATCCCGGACGCTGGCATGGTCATATCATGTTGACAGATATTCCCTCTGACATGTTGCAGCCTTACAGTTCATCGGATAAGGGATTGCCTGCAATCATCTATCGCCGGATGGCCGTTGGCATCGACTGTTTTTCAACCCCCGTATTTGCGCGGTACGGATATTGCCTTGTAGAGAGAGTGGGCGACACAAAAGCAGATTATGATGCTCTTGCAAAATATCTGACCAAGACAATGTATTTAGATTCTTGCGCTCCGTTGCCGAAAGGGCAGAGACGGATAATAAGCAGCCATGGCCTCGCGCGTCCCGAGCGCGTTTTCAGTGGTGTAATTAGTAGCGATGAATATGCCACCATCCGCGCATCGTCCGGCGAATCCCTGCGCGATGGCGGCAGGTTGATACACTATGTTTCTCGCTCAGCATTATCTTTTCTGTAACAAGGAACTGCCCGGCGGATCACCGGGCAGTTCCTTCCACATCTGTCCCCAAACCATTTTGACCATTTTGTGTCCGTCCCCAAATCCCCCAAAAATCAACTCAAAAAAAGAGACAGGTAAAAAACCTGTCTCTAAAAATTTTTCGTGTATTAGGTTAGGCAACGGGGCGTTCTACGAGCTCTCCATCTCCACCATCTACAGCCCAGCTGCCATCGCCAGGAACAACGCCATTCATATCTCCACCAGCGGCACCACCCTCATTGGGGTTGTTGCCAGTGCCTGCGTTGTTGTTACCACCACTTGTGTTCCCGCCTCCAGTAGAGGTCGAGCCACCGTTGTTACCACCGTTTGTAGTGCCACCTCCAGTGGAAGTGGAACCGTTATTGGAACCAGTGTTCTTATCACCAGTTGTGGTATTCTTATCGTTAGTGGTATCCTTATCGGTCTTGTCAGCGTCCTCGGTCTTGTCAACTTCCTGGCCGTCTTCGTCCAGCGTCTCGCAAACTACGATGCGCAGCTCAGCGGACCACATATTGCCCTCAGTTTCCTGAGTAGTAACAACTTCATTCTTGGGGGTAGCGCTCAGGAACACAATGTTTGCAGTGCCCTTGTAGCTCATGTTGGATGCGGCGGCCGTGTCGTCAGCCAGGAAAGCGCCAGTTACAGTGATTACACACTCGCCAGTGCCAACCGGAGTGATGTGGCCATTCTCATCAACCGTAGCGACAGCCTCATCGCTGGATGCCCAGGTCAGGGTCTCGGGGTCAACATTCTCAGGAACGACAACGCCGGAATCCTTCATCGCCTGAAGAGCGTCCATACCATCGGAGTCCATTGCAACCTTGGTCGGTTCGATTTCCTCTTCCGGAGCAGTAACGGTGATGTGGCAGGTAGCGCTCAGCTCAGTCTTCTCGGATTTGGCGGTCAGAGTAACATCCGCTTCGCCAGCCTCAACCGCAGTCACATTGCCTTCAGCGTCAACCGTGGCCACCTTTTCGTCGCTGGATACCCATGTGAGCTCCAGGCCCTCAGTAGCCTTCTGAACATCTTCCTCTTTGGCTTCGCCGGCCTCAAAAGTCACATCCAGCTTCACGGTCTCGCCCGCGACCATATCCATCTTTTCGGGAAGGCCAATCTTTTCGATATTGACGCTTCCGCACGCGGTCAGTGCCGCAGCCATGCAAACTGCAACCACCGCAGAAACAATCTTCTTGAGTTTCACTTGAAATCCTCCTGTTAACATTTGCTTTGCTTGTATTATACAACAGCTTTATTCAAAAGTCCATATAAAGTCCAACTTGAATCCGACCATCTTATAGACTACAGAAAAGACTATATATGGGCGTGAGAATATGGATACACAAAAGGCAGTTGCAATACGAATACAGCAGCTGTGTGCTGAAAAAGGTTACAATCTACATGCTTTAGCTCGTAAAGCGGGCATCCCGCCAACGACCTTAAAAAACATCATTTATGGGAACAGTAGGAATCCGGGCGTTATTACTCTTAAATTATTATGCGCCGGATTGGAGATATCTTTGTATGATTTTTTCGCAACTGAGGAATTTAGGCAGGTGGAACCCGAAGACGAAAAATAAAATTGCAGGAATCATCAATGACCTATCTATCAGGTGATGATACAATATAGGTGTACCCGAGAGGTATATCTGACAAGCCTGCCAACAAGTGTGTAGCACGGCAGGCATTTGGGAGTAACGAAAATGACCCACTATAGGTGCGCCAAATTGCGGCAACACCCATCGGGTACTTTAGGCGGTAGCTAATAGCTGCCGCCTATTTTTTATGCAATTTTATTAAAGGAGATGTCAAAATGGAAAAATCGAGAAATCGGACAAAATCAAACAAGCCTTTGTATGTGTGCCAGCGAGGCAATACCACCATTTCGGTATTACCCACAGGCCTGCGTTATGGGGCGGTTGCAATACGCCTGCAGCGCAAAGAAGAGGAGCAAATTAAGAAGTTACAGTGTAAGGTCAAAATCAGCCGTATAAGTACGCTGGATTACAGCGTTCCTGCGGGTACTGTCATCGCAGAGGCGGTGGATATCATTCCGCCGGAAACATGCGCAGAAATTGGCTATCGTGATGACAACAAGGGTTACGCCCGTGCACTGTCGGTTACGGTGCTGGATGACGAGAATGTACAGATAACGATAATCTGCACATTATGCAGTCGAGATGACCAAGGACATATCTGTAGCATCGGGCAGTACAGACATATCGAGCAAATCACGCTAACTGTTGCCGATGTGAAAGAGATGGTCAAAATCATCCAGCTCGTGCACGATGCGGAGTTGACAAACGCAGAGAGGTCAAAAAACAAAAAGCAATATCGAGGCAGCAAAGAGGTTGATGTGGCTTATGAAGGTTGATGTATTTGCAGGGGCTGCAATCGCCGCTGATGAGCGTGCTGTGTGTGTATACCTAATAACGGATGCACATAACGGGACGCTGCTAAGTACCGGTGTAAAACAATGCAAAGTCGCCCATGCGGAGTTAGACAGTATCCGCGCCGCTGTGATGGCGCTGGAATATTTGCGTACAGCAACACAGGCAACAGTCTATACGGACAACTGTAGTCTGGCGGCACTGTTAACAGGACATATAAAGCCGCCTACGGGTATGGGACGATTCGTGCTGGATATACGGCGGCGGATGGATGCCCTGAAATGTGATGTGGTTGTACGCCTGTCGTGCAGTGATGTGCTTGAAACTGCAAGGCGGTTGGCAGAAGCGGCAACACGGCCAGGCTATCTTCCACCTACGCCGTTACAATATGACTTGCTGGTAAATCGTATTTAGGAGTTTTAAAGCCTGCTATGAGCCTCGCTCCGCGAGGATCATAGCAGGCTTGTTGTCACATTCTTGCGCTCACGCATAGGAGCGACCGTTTCGCAACGGGTGAATGTATCAGGAATATCAAAGTGCAGCGATGGATGCGCAATAATCAGTTGATAAATGTATGCGTACCGTGATAAGGCCACGATACAGTATATCGCCCGATATGCGCGGGCACGCTCCCGGATTGAGCGTTATCGTCCGGCTTGCTCTTAACCCGAAAAGGCCCGTGCCGTGGGTTAAACGGCCAAGATGGTGGTTGCCTTGCCCCATGACAAAGAGGTGTACAGGATGTTGTCCAAAAATGTGACTAAGCGTTTGACCCATGAGGTCAAAGCCGCTCTGGCCAAGTGTGACAGGCGCGGCCAAAGCAAGCACGCCGCCAAACAGGCGGCCCGCGCTGAGGCACAGCGGACGCAATCGCATTACACCCAAATCACGGGGCTGTACGCCACATCATCGTACGCCACCTATGTTAAGCAAGCCTTGACGGCCTTGCGCTGGATTGCTGACCGATACGGATGTAAGCGACTGAACGAGTGCCGCCCGTATCTTCCGGCTTATTACGCTGAGATGCAGGCGCGGGGACTTTCCGCATGGACGATACGCACGCGGGTCTATGCGCTGTGCTCGGTCTATGATGCCGATTATGCGTCATTGTTCGCCGTTGAGCATCTGCCCGCCCGTCACCGTTCCGACATCAAGCGCGGGCGGCAAATCAGCGCGGCGGACACCCGGCATAACACACCCGAGCAAGAAGCTGTGCGCACGATTGCCCGCGCCTGCGGGGCACGTCGTGGCGGGATTCTGGGATTGACAGTAGAAGATTTGATTGCTCGGGATGGACATTTATATGTGCACCTGAGGGAAAAAGGCGGCAAGGAGAGGAATGCGATTGTCCTTCCACAATATGAAACCGCTGTACGCAAAATCTTTTCAACTTATGCTCGGAATCCCAAGGCTGCCGCAACCGGCGGTAAACATCGTTTGTTTAGCTGTTCAGCTCTGCCCAAGGATATGCCGCTTCATTATCTTCGCGCACAGTATGCGCAAGACCTGTACCGATACTATGAGGCACGGGGAGTAGCCTCCGGGCGGCTGTATCATTGCCGGGCAGACCGTAAAGGCCGCAGCTATGACAAAGGAGTATTGATGGCCGTGTCCCATAATCTGGGGCACAGCCGCTGTGATGTGGTCGTCAGCCATTATCTATGATAAGGACTGACACCCTATGACGGATAACCATATTGGTCGGAACAATGGACAAGAATCGACCATACGCTGTACTGAGGTGAGAGATATGTCTCAGTCAGACAGCATCCACTGCGTATTGCGCGAAAAAATCGCTCTGGCGATGGAGCGCCAGATTAACGAACAGTTGTATCTGCAAGGTACAATTACGAAAGAGATGTATGAAGCGGCCAAACTGAGCCTTGATGCCGCTTCCAAGCTGGAAAGGATTGGGACATGAACTATGATTTGCTGAGGGCGGTAAACAACGGTGCAAATATACAGGATATGAATTTGCGGGTGGTAGATTATGTCCGCGTATCCACCGCCAGCCGTGAACAGAGGAAAAGTTTTGAAAATCAGCTGGATACTTACCGCCAAATGATTGAGGATAATTCCAACTGGACGTATTCCGGCACCTATTCGGACGAGGCTGTGACCGGCACAAAAGTGTATATGCGCGGCGGTTTTCAACAGATGATTGCAGACGCACAAGCAGGGCTTTTTGACCTGATTATCGTCAAAGATGTGGCACGCTTTGCCCGGAATATCAAAGAGTGTCTTGTGTATAAAGACAAACTGAAAAGCTGCGGCGTCATGATTTGGTTTGTGAAAGAAGGCATCAATTCTTTCCGTTCTAAAGATGAAATGTTTCTTCAGTGGATGGCATTGGGTGCGGAAATGGAGGCCGAAAATGCCCGCTCCCGCACCAAAATCGTTTTTGAACAGGGCATTCAAAGGGGCAAAGTGTACGGAAATTCTAAAATTTTGGGCTACACCAAAGACCACTGCAAGCTGGTGGTCGATGAGGAAGAAGCGGAAACAGTGCGGTTGATTTTTGACCTGTATGTACATCAGCGTATGGGGCTTCGGCGCATCGCCAAAGAATTGGCAGAGCGTGGCATTACCCGCAAGGACGGCACTCAAATCCCGACCCGCACCCTTAAAACCGTGCTGGAAAATCCCAAGTACAAGGGCTTTTACTGCGGCGGCAAGACCGAAAAGCTGGATATGGGCGAGCGGTATGTCCGCCGGGAGTTGCCTGAAAACGAGTGGGTCATGTATAAAGACCCCGCTATTCCCGCCATTGTTAGCGAAGCATTGTGGGATGAAGCTGCACAGATTCGCAAGGAACGGCAGGGAAAATACCGGGAAGAAGTTAGCGCACCCTGTAATCAGGGCATTTACCGCTACAGCGGCAAAATCGTCAGCGGCTTTGACGCTGCGCCCGGTGTTTCTTTTACTCGGTGTCTGTATCGCTATAAAGGCATTAACCGGGAGGGCTGGCAGTGCCGCAACTATAAGGACGCAGCCCATCCCGGCAATATCGGTCCAACGCTGTACAGCGATGAGCTGGACACGATTGTGCAGGGAATGCTGCACGACCTGCTGGGCGGTTATGATGCCATGATTGCTGACCTGATGCGCCGATATCAGTCGGCCACAACCGGGCAGCAGATTGAAAAACGCATGGAAACTTTGAAGAAGGAACAGGAGACTATCGAGAAAAAGCGCCGCAAGCTGCTGGACTTGTACGAGGATGACGCTATCACCAAGGATGAGTATATGACACGCAGCGCGGAGCACAAGTCCCGGCTGAATGTCATTCAATCTGAGAGGGAAATGCTGAAAGCATCGTCTGAAAAATCCCGGCAGATGCTTGTCCAGTTGGACGGGCTGAAACAGAGCGTCAGACGCATGGCCGAGGAAAGCACTCCCAGCAAAGAGACCATCGACAGCCTGATTGATAAAATCGTTGTCCGGGGCGACAGCACCAAAAAGGCAATCAATCTGGAAATCACCCTGAAAGTCATCGCAGTTACTCAGGCCTTTCAGATTCTGCGCAATCGCAAGCAGAACGATGTTTCTTGCAGTTGTTGCAATCAACGTATATCTATGTGGCAGTGAAAAAACTTGCCCAGCTGACAAGCGAGGGCGAAAAGCCATCGGGCGAACTTGTCACGGGCACCTGGCCGGGCACGCTGCTGCGCCGCGGTAGCCGCGGGGAAGATGTGGAGCAAATCCAGTTCTGGCTGAGCGAGCTGAGCGAATACAACGATATTCCAGACCTTGCCGTGGACGGCATTTTCGGTGCGGGCACCGAGGCCTCTGTGCGTGCGTTTCAACGCCTGTACGGCCTTACGGTGGACGGCATTGTGGGCCAAAGCACCTGGGACGCCATCTACCACGAGTATGCGTCCATGGAATCTGACAATTCCCCGGAGGCAGGCGGCAACGCGGGCACTTATCCCGGCACGGCCATGACGGTGGGCAGCACCGGCGACGCCGTGCGGCGCGCACAGTTCTGGCTGCGCATCATCTCGCGCTCGAACAGCGCCATTCCCACCATCACGGCAGACGGCGTCTTCGGCGCGGCCACCGAGCGCGCCGTGCGCGCCTTCCAGCAATTTTACGGCCTGTCTGTGGACGGCATCATCGGCCGCGCCACCTGGAACAAACTGTATGAAGTGTATACCGATATTGCCAACGGCCTGCTTGGGCCGGGCGAGCGCCCGGGCACTTACCCCGGCTCGCCGCTGCGCGTCGGCTCCACCGGGCGCAGCGTAAAAGAGGTGCAGTATTATCTGTTCCTGCTCAGCGCCTATTACCCCAGCATCCCGGAAATTCAGTTTGACGGCGTCTTTGGCCGCGCCACCGAACAGGCCGTGCGCGCCTATCAAACGCTGATGGGCC
>ENA-OROR01002253-OROR01002253.1-human-gut-metagenome-genome-assembly--contig:-NODE-2253-length-9660-cov-2.269755_pt1 | contig 9660 bp, 7 predicted proteins | sample MGYA00242135_ERZ509060 | MGnify/ENA primary metagenome ERZ509060 (study PRJEB26280, sample SAMEA2338742) | human gut metagenome | biome: human gut; feature: human-associated habitat; material: faeces... | reverse complement strand
CCCGGCCGGTGCGCGTGCTCGTGCTGGACACGGTGATGGACCGTGGCGGTGCCGAGACCATGACGATGAATTATCTGCGGCGCATGGACCGCAGCAAGGTTCAATATGATTTTCTCGTCAACCGTGACTATAAGGCCGCCTATGAGGACGAGATTGCGGAACTTGGCGGAAAAGTGTACCGCATGTGTCCGCTATATCCGCAATATTTCGACAAGTACAAGCGTCAGTTTCGTGGGTTTCTTAAGGTACATCCCGAATATCGGATTATCCATTCCAATCTGGAGGAACGCAGCTATTTCGCGTTGCGTATCGCTAAGGAGATGGGTGTTCCAGTGCGCATCGCCCATGCACACAATCGTCCGGTGGGATTTGATTTGAAGTCTGTGGTTCGTGAGTACTTCCGTTTCCGTCTGCCTCCCTATGCCACACATTATTTCGCGTGTGGTCAGGAAGCTGGTGATTGGCTGTTTGGCGTGAAGAATCGCAGTAAGGTGATCCAGGAGCGCAATGCTGTAGATACAGCTCTGTACCGCTACGACCCAACAGTGGCTGAAGAGGTACGCGCGGAGTTCCAGACTCCTGAAGATTGTTTCGTCCTCGGTCACGTGGGCCGTTTCTTCCCTCAGAAAAATCACATGCAGCTTGTGGATATCTTTGCTGCAGTGCATAAGATGCGTCCGAATAGCAGGCTATGGCTCGTAGGCGGTGGAGAACTGGACGACAGTCTCAAGAATCAAGTCAAATCCAAGGTACATGAGCTTGGTCTTGATGAGAGTGTGGTCTTTACTGGTGTGCGCACCGATGTGAACCGCCTTATGCAAGGAATGGATTTATTCATATTGCCTTCCTTGTTCGAAGGTTTTCCCATGACCATGATTGAGGCACAATCCGCCGGATTGCCTTGCATGATTTCCGATAAAGTGCCGCCGCAATGCGATGTAACCGGGAATGTGCAGATCATGACTTTGGACTCCACTCCCGAAGAATGGGCAAAGCATATTCTCGATCAGAGTGACAAATATGCCGCGAAGTCTGATCGCGCCGACGGTGCGAAATCAGTAACCAAGGCGGGATATGACATCGTGAAGAACGCCGAATGGCTGCAGGATTTTTATGTGAATGCATTAGCCAAGGCTGAAGCGAGGGAACGCCGCTGATGGAACAAATAGAGACGGACCAAGTCGTTCATAATTGGCGTGACAACCATAATAAAAACGCCGCTATAATGCTGACATTCATCGTTATGATGATTGCGAAAATCATTACGCTGATGTTGCCGAAGAAATATTTTTTTGACAATAACCGTATTCTCGGTATGGCCAACGGCGATGATTCGGTCAAGGCATGGGGCGGCTCATATGAGGTGGCTGCGAATTTCTTCAAGACCGTTAACGTGTTCAATTTTGTCAAGATGACTGATTGGAGCTGGTTCCTCGGTCTGTTGATGACGGGTATCATTCTGTTGGTAATCACCAGAATTGACGAGCCGGATCTGCCTCAATTAGTGTTCCTTCTTGCTTGCGTTGGATTGCTGAATATTTATGTGTTCAATATCGGCAAGGACGTCATTCAATTCCTGTTCTTCTTTGCCGTATATCTGGTGATTATCTCGCCTATCGGCAACACCACGGTGAAGCTATTGATTTCATCGTTGATTCTGTATTTTGAAAGTACGGTGTTCCGTGCCTACTATATTCTGATTGCGGCGCTGGCCATTGCGGTCTATTGCATTCTGCGCCTGTTCCACCGGTTTGTTAATCTTCCTCGTGTGGTTCGATTACTGGGAATTCTGCTCAGTATGTATGTGCTGGTATGCGCGGTGATGTTTGTCGCACGTGTGGCCAAGCCAGATGAATTCCAATTGATTATGAGTGTTCGCGATGCCAGCCTTGCTGGTCGTGATGCGGATACCGAGGCCTCGGTCACCATCATTCAGAATTGGATTGGCGGTGATAGCGCATCGAGCGGCAATCTTCCGCTATTCCTCGTGAATTACGGTATCAACGCGGCCCGTATGCTCGTTCCCGTGGAATTACTGACGAAGGGCATGCAGTATATTCCATTCTTGCTTTTCCAGCTGGCGGTTACGGTATATTTGGCCAGTTTGTTTGTTCATGTCGATGAGATCGAGGATGAAAACCAGTTCCTCGCATTGTCCATTTTCTTGGGTTATTTCCTCGCGTCAGCTATTTTCGAACCCGATTTCGGCTCGTGGGTGCGGCACGAATCAGCGACTTTCCCGGTGCTCCATTTACTGGTGATGTCTTCCAACCAATGTGTTTCAGCATGGAAGGCCAATGCGGCGGCCCTTAAATCCAAGTTCCATAAGCAATCCAAACACTCATCGTCATGGGAAGGTGAAGTCGCGTGACGAGGTCGCATATCGCGTTTTTCTCTGGTGACATTACTCGATCCGGGGGCACGGAGAACGTTTCCATTATGGTGGCAAATGAGTTGGTGAAGGATTCCTCCTATAAGGTTTTTTTCATCAGTTTGTTCGAGGAGCAGCCACAACCGTTTTTCCCGATTGACGAGGCCATCAAACGGGACACTGTGTATTCGACAGTCACACACGGTATTCAGCATTACTTTGATACGGTAAAACAGCTGCGCGGACTGGTAAAAAAGCATCATATTGACGTGCTGATTGATATCGACGGCATTCTCGACATGTATACGTTGCCATTGAAACGTGGCACGGGTGTGAAGGTCATCTCTTGGGAGCATTTCAACTATCTGCAGAATCCCGGTGTGCCCTACCGTAAACTAACGCGGCCGTGGGCGGCCCGTAAGGCCGATGCCATAGTGACGCTCACCACAGCGGACAAGAACCTATATGAGCAGCATCTCAACCCCAAATGTCCGGTCATCGACATTCCGAACCCAATGATCGTACCGAGTCCGGCACCGGTATATGCTGCTGCGTCTCAGACGATTTTGAGTTCCGGTCGTCTGACCTATCAAAAAGGGTTCGACATGCTCGTGGATGTAGCGGAGCAGGTGCTTCCGCGGCACCCGGATTGGCAGTGGCTTATTCTCGGTGAAGGCGAAGACCGTCCAATGCTCGAAGAGAAGATAGCTCGAGCAGGCATCGGTAAGCAACTCATACTGAAAGGTCGAGTACCGGATACGGACAGCTACTACCGTAAATCCGCGTTTTTCGTGCTGACCTCACGGTTTGAAGGCTTGCCGATGGTATTGCTGGAAGCCAAGGCGTATGGTCTTCCCATTGTGAGTTTTGACTGCCCGACCGGACCGTCAGAGATTATTGAAGATGCACTCAACGGTAATTTAGTGCGTCCAGATGATATTTCTGGCATGGCTGAAAGCGTCAATCGCCTCATTGAAGACAGGGCAATACGCGAGCGGTATGCTCTGCATGCCGGTGACGGCGATGGTCGCTTTGCCAAGGAAACCATCATCGACCAGTGGAAGACGTTGCTGAACATGGTGCTTCGCCCGATATCAAGGTAGTGATACGAATGAACGACAATCTACAGCATTCTGCGGGTGCCCGGCGCATCTCTTGGGTGGACTATGGTAAGGGATTGGCCATATTACTGGTGTTCTGGGGGCATGCCATATGCCCGGAACCAGTGAGGGCTTCGTTCTATGCCTTCCATATCCCAGTGTTCTATTTCCTTTCTGGTTATGTGTTTTCCACTAGGAAATATCATTCGTTCGGACCATTCCTCTGGCATAAGGTCCGCACGCTCATTATCCCCGGCTTGACGTTCGGTTTCCTCATAGTCTTCTTCAAATGGCTGAACGGCTTGATCGCAGGCGAAGCGTATTCCGTGAACCCGTTGAAGCTGTTGATTGGTGTTTTCGTGGAATTGCGTGGCGGCGATTACTCGGTGATTCCATGGTTCTTCGTCAGCATATTCATCATCGAGCTTATGGCCTATTGGATTTTCGGTCTGGCAAAGGAACATGCTGGTGTGCTTTTGTCTCTGGCTTTGATTGCCTCCGTGGTCGGCTACTGTTATGCCACGTTCATTGGCAAAATCGTGCCGTGGAGTTTGGAAACCGCATGTACGGGCTTCGGATTCTTTGTGCTTGGGTACCTCGCTAAGTCCCCGGGTAAAACTTGGTTTGCCTCGATCACCCGACCGGCATGGTTGCCGCTATGGTTGGTAGTAACGGCTGCAGGCACGTGGTTGAATGTAACTATTGCCCATCAGCGTCTCGACGTGTATATGAACGAGTATGGATGGTATCCGTTCACCATGATGGGCGCGTTGGGCGGCATCGCGTTGGTGTTGGGGTTGTTGCAGTTGCTGGAATACCACGAGCGGACCGCTGCCGCCAAGCCAGTGAGTTCACTGTTGCGATACATAGGCAAAAATTCGTTCATCTTCTACAGTCTGAACCAAGTGGGATTGCTTATCGGAGAAGAGATCCTGGGAGCCTGCGGTATTCCTCTCAATAACATCACATGGCCATGGCAATTGCTTTGGGGGAGGGGCTTGTATAGTGATTGCTGTATTGCTATGCGTTCCGATGGTCGAATTCACCAACCGGTGCTTCCCCCAAATCCTGGGGAAGCCGCGTCGTATTAGCGCTGCATCTTGAAAGGACACTTGACATGCCCACGCGTTCGGTAGCTCTGATTACATATCACGCTGCGCACAATAATGGTTCGTTCTTGCAGGCGTATGCCACACAGCGCAAGATTCAACAGCTTGGCTATGACTGCGATATCATCAATTTCTCGACGCCCCGGCAGCAATATCTGTATGACGTATACAAGAAGGTGTCTGGTCCGAAGGACATCGCCAAGAATCTGTATGCGCTGTTCCACCACAAGCTGATTCAACGACGTCACAACGATTTCACTAACCTTATGCACTCGGCGCTGCAACTCACTCCGAAGTTTTATGAGGACCTCTCCCAGATGGGTGATCTTGAGACACAATACGATGTATTCGTCTCCGGCAGCGATCAGATCTGGAACATGGACGCGTGGGATTATAGTGACGCTTACTTCCTAAGCTTTGTTCATCACAAGCCTAAGGTTTCTTACGCCTCCAGCATGGGCGGTCATATTCTTGACAAACGTGGAGATACGGCACTTGCTAACCATTATCGAACACTACTGGCTGATTACCAGGCCATTTCCGTGCGAGAGATCTCCAGCCGCTGTTGGACAAGCCGGTGACGCAGGTTATTGACCCCACATTGTTGCTTGAGCGGAAAGATTACGAAGAAATCACGGCTCCTCGGCTAGTCGAGGAACCCTATATCTTCTACTACGCGATTGACTCTATAGAACTCAACGACAGCGCGGCTAAGGCTGTGCAACAGTATGCTCAGGCCACAGGGTTGCCGGTGTATGTAATGTTCACCGGCAATAAGTCGTATGGTCTTGAGAAGTATGGATTCCATCTGCTGGAGGTGGCGGCACCGAACCATTACCTCAGCCTGATTAAGAACGCTGAGCACGTGTTGACCGCCTCGTTCCATGGCACGGCATTCTCCATTCTGTTCGGCAAACAGTTCCATGTGGTACGTGGCAAGCACAACGGTAAGGTCAATATGGATGACCGTATGAGCTCATTGCTCTCCACATGTGGTTTGGAGCGGCAGCAGCTCATCGAGGGCGAGGCTTGGACCGATGACGTCATCGATTATGAGCGTGTGTATCCGCTATTGGATGTGGAACGCAACCGTTCGCTGGATTATCTGCAATCGGCGTTGCAGGTGAACGAGTAACGAGTAAAAGGAGCACATCATGAAGGCTTTGGCGAAACGTCTCCTGCCTGAATCGGCATTGGCATGGTTACGCGGATGCGAATCCGATATGAAATTACGACGTGAAACCCTTCACCAGATGAAGCGGTTCCGCCGCAACTACGCAAGACGAGGCTCCACGCGCAAAAGTCATCTGGAAACTAGGATTGTATTCTTTACCCATCAGATTGAAAAGGGGCTGAGTCACACTGATTTCCGATATGGTTTCGGCAAAAAGGTGTTGGCTCAGATGGCGCCGCTGATGGAAACTCTGCGTACCACAGACCCGGACATCGCACATAACGAGGTCTACCGAACCGCTCTATCCGCATTGCACGAATATCGTGTGCGGCATGAGACCAAGCAATTCGATTTGACTTACGCCAAAGATCTGTTCAGCCAACGGATATGGAACGAGATTGAATTCACGAACGACCGAAGTGGCGGAGACCTTATCATCCGGAGTGCAGACAAGCGTGATAACGCAGAGCTTTCGTTCTCCCAACTTATGGAACAGCGCCATTCGGTGCGTGAATTCGCTGAAACCCCGGTGACGGTGGAAGAAATCATGAATGCGGTACGTGTCGCCATGCGCACGCCGTCGGTCTGCAATCGTCAGCCTACACGAGTGCACATCATCACTGATGCAGAGCTCATCAAAAAGGCCATGCCATTGCAGGGCGGATTCCGTGGGTACCCGATGCCGCCTGCGTTGGTGCTTATCACTGGTGACAATCAAACAATGATGAACCAGGATGAACGCAACGAATGCTATACGGATGGTGGACTGTTCGGTATGTCGCTGTTGCTCGCACTGGAGGAACAGCAGATTGCCGCGTGTCCGCTTAACACCATGTTGCCAATGAAACGTGATGAAGCGACGCGTGAATTGCTCCACATCCCGGACAGCGAATTCCTCGTTATGTACATTGCGGTCGGCCATTTCCGCGATGAGGTGAAGACCTGTAAGTCTCAGCGCTTTAGCGCTGATGAGATTGTGACGGTACACGCATGAGCGCTGTAACAAGCGAAAACAGTAACGCCGGCTTGCCATTGGTCAGTGTTGTGGTTCCGGTATATAAAGTTGAACGATGGCTTGATCGTTGTGTGAGCAGCATCGTGCATCAGACGTATGAGAATCTTGAGATTATTCTCGTTGATGATGGCTCGCCGGATGGAAGCTCGAAGAAATGCGATGAATGGGCAGGCCGAGATGGTCGAGTTGTCGTTTTGCATCGTGCCAATGAGGGAGTCTCCGCTGCACGTAATGCCGGTATGGACGCTGCCCATGGCGATTATCTGTGTTTTGTGGATTCTGATGACGCCGTTGAACCTCAATTGGCTGAAACCGCTGTGCGAGCCGCGCAACGTTATGATGCGCAGATAGTCTTCTACGCCAATATGAATGACCGCTACAACGATGAGGGAACACTGCTGGATTCCGCGCAGCAAAGTTCCGTGGCGTTCGTTGCGGAGACTGCTGAAGAATTCAAACGTCATTTTTTGGAACTGAGCCATGGCCAATATGTATGCCCGCCGTGGAATAAGTTGTTCCTGACTTCGTTTGTGAAGCAGGTCGGAATCCGCTTCCCTGAAGGCGTTGTCGGTGGTGAGGACTCCGCATTCAACTTCCCCTTGTATGTGGCTGCGGAACGGGTGGTTGCCATTGATGAGCCGTTGTATCGATACTCGATGCGTGTGGGCAGCACCATGAACACATTTGATCCGCGTCTGCTGGAAGGACGCGTGAGCGTCCATGCCGCACTGTTGCCCATCATTCAGGAATGGAACCCGACATATCTGAATGATCACGATAATCGATTGATAACGAATGTGTGGATTGTGCTCTCTCTGCTATATGCCGATCGTAGACCGCAAATTCGGCAGAAGAGAGGAACAATAGTACGTGGTATCATTACCAATCCGGTGGTACGCGAATGTGCGCGCTCAGTGAATGCGGTCGGTACCAAAAATCGATTGATGACCGTGCTCATTCATAACGGCAATGTCTTAGCTACGCGAATCATCATGCGTGCGGTTAGCCTGTTGAAGCGGATAAGATCGAAGGTGTCGCGATGACGGGTGAAATGCAATTGCCGGATGCGTTGATTAGCGTGATCGTGCCGGTCTACAAAGCTGAGCAAACACTGGATCGTTGCGTAGGCAGTATCGTAAGCCAAACCTACCGTAATCTGGAAATCATTCTTGTTGATGATGGTTCGCCGGATGATTGCCCGGTCATGTGTGATACATGGTCAGTGAAAGATGCCCGCATCAAGGTCGTTCATCAGAAGAATGGTGGAGTGGCGAAAGCACGGAATGTGGGTTTGGCATGTGCCACTGGCGATTTGTTGGCATGGGTCGATAGTGACGATTGGATTGATCAGCACTATTTGGATGAGCTGTATCAATTGCTGGTTGAATCTAACGCTGATATGGCGGTGTCCAAGAAGCGGGTTGAGTCGAATAGCGCATGCGCTCTTGTATCTGATGCTGAAGAGATTATGCAGATGCATGTATTGGGACGTTTCGGATTTGAGTTATGGCGCACGTTGACAAAAACGGAAAAATATTCGAATCTGCAATTTCAGGAGCTGAAAGTCGGAGAAGACGCCGATATGCTCATGCGAGTGCGTTCCAGATGTTCTCGAATCACGGTATCTCATATTCAAGGCTACCATTACAGCATAAGCGAGCAATCCTCGGTGCATGGAGTTGGAATAGATTCCAAGCTTGATTGGATGCGCAGCCAGCGTATGCAGGAACAGTATATCGCAGCGCATCATCCGAATCTTTTGGGATGCGCCAAATATAATCGAGTATATGCTTTTAGCCTTATGCTGCGAGGTCTGCGTGGTGCTGATAAGAATAAGGCAATAACCGAGTTGAAGAGGAAGCTGCGTCGAGGAATCGTCACGGCATTACCTGCATTGTCTTGGTCGTCTCTCAATGCATCCGAAAAAAAACGAAGCAATAGCTGCCTTAAAGGTCATTGTACTTGGGTAATTAATTACCGTATAGAGATTGATTGATTATGAATAAGTATAAAACTCTGTTATTGAATATAGGCTTGTTCGGCATTAATACAGTAGCGACCAAACTTATTACTTTTTTGCTTGTCCCTTTGTATACATATTACCTGTCGACCAAAGAGTTCGGCATCACGGATATGTCTTTGACGGTAATTTCCTTAGTTCTGCCTATTGCGTCAATGTCGATATCTGATGCGGTGCTACGTTTTGTGATAGATGACAGCAATGATCAGAAATCAGTGGTTTCATATGGGCTGATTGTTATTGTTTTAAGCTGTGCAATTGTCGCGTTGTTGCTTCCCGTGCTCAAACTTTCTGTATTCGGCGGTCTGGGCAATTACTCCGGCTATTTTTTGTTGATGTATGTATCCACGGCATTGATGACCTATGCGGGTAATGTAGCACGAGGATTGAACCAAATTAAAATCATACCGATATGTGCGTCAATTTCAACACTTATTACAGGTATCAGCGCATATCTCCTAATTGCACAACAGGGAATTGGTATCCAAGGATATTTCATATCTGTTAGCGCCGGCCCGTTGGTGGGTACTGCGATTTATACCATTGTTGGCAAACACTATAAGTATTATTCTTTCCGCTCGCTTCCCGGTAATGCGCCGTTGATAAAGAATATGCTCGTGTACGCGTTGCCATTGGTCCCCAATACGCTTTTCTGGTGGCTCGGCACGAGCATCAACCGCTTCTTTATTACGGGAATGCTGGGGATTGGCGCATCAGGACTTTATGCTGCAGCCAGTAAAATTCCCAATCTGTTGAATCTGGCGTATTCTATCTTTCAGCAGGCATGGCAGCTCTCAACATTCCATGAATATCGTAGGAGCGACATCGGAAAATTCTTCTCGATGATATTGATTCCGCTACAGGCTGGTTT
>ENA-OROR01002235-OROR01002235.1-human-gut-metagenome-genome-assembly--contig:-NODE-2235-length-9749-cov-3.905509_pt1 | contig 9749 bp, 10 predicted proteins | sample MGYA00242135_ERZ509060 | MGnify/ENA primary metagenome ERZ509060 (study PRJEB26280, sample SAMEA2338742) | human gut metagenome | biome: human gut; feature: human-associated habitat; material: faeces... | reverse complement strand
GGCCCGCCAATGACACCTGTTCCAGCTCTTGCACATGGGAAAATACTTCTGAAGGTGTTCCGTCCAACATCAATGTTCCATGATTTAAAACTACGATCCGCTGTACATAATTTGCCATATCTTCCATACTGTGTGATACCAGAAGCACCGTCATGTCCATCTTTTCATGTAATTCCCGGATCAGGTCAAACAGTTCATCCCGCCCCTTCGGATCCAGACCGGCCGTTGGTTCATCCAGGATCAATACCTTCGGATTCATGGCAATGACTCCGGCAATGGCGGCACGCCGTTTCTGTCCGCCGGACAATTCAAAGGGAGACATTTCCCAGTATTTCTCAGAAAGTTTTACCCGCACCAGAGCCTCTCTGGCTTTTTCCAATGCCTCTTCCTCAGAAAATCCCTGATTCTGCGGGCCGTATGCCGCATCCTTCAACACGGTCGTCTCAAAAAGCTGATACTCCGGATATTGGAACACCAGACCGACACGTCCCCGCAGGGATCGCAGAGAATAGCCTGGTGCATAAATATCTTCCCCGTCATAATAAATATGTCCTTCATCTGCTTTGATCAGGCCGTCCAGCAGCTGGATCAGTGTAGATTTTCCTGAACCGGTATGACCAATAATGCCAATAAATTCACCGTCGTGAATCTCAAGGCTCAGATTTTTTAACGCATGTATTTCATATGCACTGCCTTGTGCATAAGTATAACTCAGGTTTTCGATTTTAATTGACATATTGCCTCCACCAGTTCCTGTCTGCTCAAGATTCCATCCGGAAGCGGCAGACCTTCCTGCTTCAGTTCCCAGGCCAATCGGGTAATCTGTGGAACATCCAGTCCGTATTCCAACAATGTATCCACCTGTGAAAATATATCACGGGGCATGCCCTGCATCACTACATGTCCATCATCCATGACAAACACATAATCCGCATCAATGACTTCTTCCATATAGTGCGTGATCAGAATGACTGTCACACCTTTTTGCCGGTTCAGACGATGCACCGTGTTTAATACTTCTTTCCGTCCATTTGGATCCAGCATGGCGGTAGGCTCATCCATAATAATGCACTTCGGCTCCATCGCCACGACACCGGCAATCGCCACACGCTGCTTCTGTCCGCCGGACAGACGGTTTGGGGAATGATAGCGATATGCTGTCATGCCGACTGCCTCCAGGCTCTTTCCGACACGCTCCCAGATTTCCTCCGTCGGAACACCGATATTTTCCGGACCAAAGGCCACATCTTCTTCCACGACTCCGGCCACGATCTGATTATCCGGATTTTGAAAGATCATACCGGCTTCCTTGCGGATATCCAGAATGTTCTCCTCTTTTGACGTATCTTTTCCATCTACCCAGACAGTACCTTCGCTCGGTGTCAGCAATGCATTCAGATGTTTTGCAAAAGTAGATTTACCGGAACCGTTATGCCCCAGAACGGCAATAAACTGCCCTTCTTCTACTTCAATATTCACATCATCCAGCGCCAGCGTCACATCTTCTATTTCTCCCTGTTCATCCCGGCGTACAAATTTATGTTTTAACTTTTCTGCCTTAATAAATGCCATGTGTAAGAATCCTCTTTCACGCTTATCTTCTCATTTTCTGTGAATCATTACATTTTCACACAAAATAGCTTAAGCACATTATTCTATATAATCGTCAAACTTTGTCAGATGTCCCATCAGCTGCATCTGAGAAAAATCATTCTGGCGCAGTGCTTCGTACAGCACAACGGCTACCGAATTAGACAGATTCAGGGAGCGGATTTCACTCAACATCGGAATCCGCACGCATCTGTCTTTGTTATGTGCCAGAATCTCTTCCGGAATTCCGGCGCTCTCTTTGCCAAACATAATGTAACAGTCTTCCTCATAGGACACTTCTGTATACACATTCTGTCCTTTTGTGGTTGCCATATAAATCTTTGCACCCGGATTTTTCTCCAGAAATTCCTGATAATTCACATAAGTGGTCACATCCAGATCTTTCCAGTAATCCATTCCCGCACGCTTGATCTGCTTCTCATTCAAACGAAATCCCAGAGGTTCGATCAGATGCAGGCGGGTACCTGTTGCCACACAGGTACGCCCGATATTTCCGGTATTTGCCGGAATCTCCGGCTCATACAGCACGATATTTAACTTTGCCATAATCTATGCTTCCTTTTTCTCTGCACGAAGCTTCTGTACAAAACGCTCCATGCGGTCTAATGCTTCTTTCAACGCTTCCAGTGAATATGCATAGGAAATTCGCAGAAATCCTTCGCCGCATGCGCCGAAAGCGGTTCCGGGAACGACTGCAACTTTTTCTTCCTGCAAAAATCTGGTGGCAAACTCATCAGAAGTCATACCAAATTCCTTAATACACGGAAATGCATAAAATGCACCAAACGGCTCAAAACACTCAAGTCCCATCTCTTTAAAACGATGCACAAGATAACGACGGCGGCCGTTGTATTCGTCACGCATATGTGCCACATCCTCATCCCCGTTTTTCAGTGCGGAAACACCTGCATACTGGCTGGTTGTCGGTGCACACATAATAGCAAACTGATGGATCTTCAGCATCTGCTTTAAGATTACCTGCGGTCCGCAAGCATATCCGATACGCCATCCTGTCATCGCATGGGATTTGGACAGACCATTGATATAAATGGTACGATCCCTCATTCCGGGCATTGCAGCAATGGACACATGACCTTCCTCTGTATAAGTCAGTTCAGAGTAGATTTCATCCGTAATAACATACAGATCGTTTGCAACAATGACATCCACCAATTCTTCCAGATCACTGCGCTCCATAACCGCACCTGTCGGATTATTCGGAAATGGAAGTACAAGAATCTTTGTCTTCGGTGTGATCGCTGCTTCCAGTTCATCTCTGGTCAGTCGGAACTGATTTTCTGCTTTCAGTTCAATGACCACCGGAACACCGCCTGCCAGTCTTGCACATGGCAGATACGATACATAGCTTGGCTGTGGAATCAGTACTTCATCCCCCGGATCCAGCATGGCACGCATTGCAATATCGATGGCCTCGCTTCCGCCGACAGTAACCATGATCTCATGGTTATAATCATAATCCAGACCGTATTTCCGGTTCAGGAAATTGGAAATCTCAATTTTTAATTCTTTTAAACCTGCATTTGATGTATAGAAAGTTCTACCTTTTTCCAACGAATAGATACCCTCATCACGAATATGCCATGGTGTGTCAAAATCCGGCTCACCAACACCAAGAGAAATTGCATCCTTCATTTCACTTACAATGTCAAAAAACTTACGGATACCGGATGGTTCAATTTCTGTAATTACTTTTGATAATGGGTTTCTCATGGTGTCATCAGCATCCTTTCATCTTTTTCTTTTTCTGCCATAATGGTTCCGTGGTCTTTGTACTTTTTCAAAATAAAGTTTGTCTTTGTACTAAGCACGGACTCCAGCGGTGAAAGTTTGTCTGACACGAACTGTGCTGCTTCACGCAGAGTACGTCCTTCAATAGTTACCAGCAGGTCGTAGCTTCCGGAAATCAGGTAAACTGCATTTACCTCCGGATAGTTGTAAATACGCTCTGCAATCTTGTCAAATCCCTGTCCTCTCTGCGGTGTAACACTTACCTCGATCAGAGCAGTTACTTTTTCAATATCAGTCTTATCCCAATTGATCAGCGTATGATAGCCGCAAATGACATGATCTGCTTCCATCGCAGCCAGCTCATTTGCCACACTAAGCTCATCCTCGCCGAGAATAATTGCCAGTTCTTTGATATCAATACGACTGTTTTTTTCTATAAATGTTAAAATTTTTTCACGCATTGTCAGTTCTCCTTCACATTTCTCAACATTTTATAACCATTGGTTCTGAAGAATACCAGCATTTGACGGTTCTATATCTTGAACTCCATACCGTATACCTGAACCCCCGCCCGCAGCGGTTCTAAAAATCTGCGTTCGTCCTCGTTGATCACAACCCGGTCATTGTCCGCTGTGGCTTTTCCGATCACAACAGCCGGAATCCCCTGCTGCTTCAGATCCAATACCAGACGATTGCCATCCGGCGCAGCCAACAACAGGCTCCCGGTGGAACCCAGCTGATATGGATTCAGATCAAAAAACTCACAGATTTCTACGGTTTCCTGCCGAATCGGTATCTTCTTTAATTCGATTTCCAGTCCGACGCCAGAAGCTTCTGCCAGTTCCCACAATGCACCGAAAATGCCTCCTGTGGTCACATCATGCATGGCTCTCACGCCAGACTTCACGGCGGTAGCAGCCTCCGGAATCACTGAAAAATACTGTTGAAACCGTTCTGCATCATCCAGAAGGTGCCGTGGATATCTGGAGAGTAATGCCTCTCTGCGGCTGCGGGCAAGTTTTGCCGTCGCCTCCAGTGCGATCCATTTCGTCACAACAATGTCGTCCCCCGGCTTTGCACCTGTGGTAGTGGAAAGCATTCCCTTCTTTGCTTTTCCTAGCGCCGCAATAGAAACAACCGGGCGCTTCACTGCATCAGTCACTTCTGTATGTCCGCCCAGGATCTGTACCTGCAATGGTTCACATTCCTGTGCAATCATCTGAACCATCTGACGCATCTGCGCTTCCTCAATCTCAGGCGGAAGCAGTGCTGTCAGCATCAGTCCCACAGGTTCCGCACCTCCGGCAGCCAGATCATTCAGATTCGCATGCACGGCACACCGTCCATCCAAAGAATCTTCCCAGATTACCGGGTCGGCAGAGATCACTGCTACTTCATCCTCTGCCACCGCAAAAGCTGCACAATCCTCTCCGATACCCGCTGCCAGCAGTACATCCGGACGTTTCAGATGCAATTGTTTGAAAATGGAACGTTTCAATACGCTCTCTGCTATTTTTCCCTGTTTCATAATTTATGTTCCCTTATTATTTCCGAATATTCTGTCAGACCTACTGTGCTGTCTGTGCCGGAACAGTTGTCTGCTGTGTCTGATCCTGTGTCTGTCCCTGCTGTGCAGAATCTGCCGGCTGCTGTGTCATATCTGTTGTTGTATCTGCTGCCGGCTGCTGCACTGCATTTTTCCACTGTGCCGCTGCTGCCCGGATCGTTGCCTCATTCTGGCTTGCAATCGCTGCTTTCATCGCCGAAACAGCTTCCGGATTGGCAGATGACGTACCTACGGCATAGATCTTCGGTGAGGCTTTGTATGTCGTCTTATTAAATATTTCCCGGCTCTGCTCCACACCGTCCACAGTGACCACCTTCCACAAACGGGCCGATTTTCCCACATGCGCACTCTGTGTCTGCGTGATTGTTCCTACTGCATCTGAAGAAGCCTCGAATTTCACACCCGGATCGGTAGTACTTAATGTCTCACTGACAAAAGAAACTTTCCGGTTTGCAGCTCGAGTCTCCTGTCCGTAAATGGTAAAAGATACATTTGATCCGCTGGCAGATCCTTCTATATAAATCGGTGCTTCAGTATTATTTTTAAACTTAAAATCTTTATACTCTCCGGCAATCGCCGCATCTGCGGAAGGATCCACATAACCGACGATCATAGAATGACCGGAACGCTCCGTCACTTCCAATTCTGCACGAATGACTGCATTATACAGGGTAGTAGATACCTGACAGATTCCACCACCATATGCATCCACAGTGGTACCGTTTTCATAGGCACCTGCCAGCTTATAGCCATTATCCGCATTAAACGGTGCCACAGTCTGATATACGGAAAATTCTTCTCCCGGATAAATCACACTGCCATTGATCTTCTTACTTCCGTTGGCAATATTTGCCTTTCTTCCGGCTGCAGAAGATGCATAATTCGTGCTGAAAGTTCCCAGTACATCTTTTACTTTTGACAGTTCCTCCTCCGAACCCTGCGGTTTTGTCACCTCTGCCGCCAGTTCCACGGTATTGTCATCCTTCCAGCCTTCTTTCAGGCTATCATCAATGGCATCCACGGATTTTTTCACATCCACAACGATTCCATCCTGCCCTTCGATGATCTTGAATGCTCCATTTTCACGGGTCAGACCGAAATCAACGGCTTCCCGGTTCAGTTCTGATGTATGATCCTCCAGATATGCGGTTGTCTTTTCTGCATCCACCATCAGCGGAAGTTTGAATACTTTATCCTCATGTTCCAGATCTTTGCCCGCTTTATAACGTGCGATCAGGTTGCCGCTTTTTCCGTAAGCCACAGCCTCTTTCACACTCCCCTGATCTTCCCAGGTAAGTCCCAGTTCCTCTGCTGTTGCCTCCACAGAAACATCATTGATGGTAAGTGTAATAGTTTTATCCCCCAGATCCTGTACATAATCCTGTACCGCATCCACAGCTTCTTCCTTTGTCATACCGCCTACTGCAACATCCCCGATAAAGATCCGGTCCGCGATCACCGGATGTTCTCCTTTTTTTGCCTGTGCCGTCTGATGACCGAATCCCACTGTCAGCAACACGGCTGCCCCGAGAACCGGTAATACTCTGATCCATTTTTTCATGTTCTGTTCACCTTTCCAAATCATATCAGAAATGCAGATAAAATGCCGGTTACTACCATTGCCACCAGCACGATCAATACTACAATTGACGCTAACAGTCTTTTTTTCTTTGACCTTTTATACATTGTCCGAACCCTCCTGTTCCGGAATTCTTCCATACTGCGCATAAATCTTGTCAATCATACGCGAAGCCTCACTTTTTGTCAGGCTGTCAAGTTCAATATTAAACTCTATTCTATGATAAATCATCAAATGATTCAAGTCTCTTTTTTGTGCCGGAGTCAGCGGTCCCTGCTTTTTCACCTTGTAATGCAGCGGCTTTGGTACAAACAGTCCCGGCTCCTGCTGCTGATACTTCTGTTGCAGCATTAAAAACAGTTCTGCCGTTGCTTTTGCATCGTCCACCGCCCGGTGCGCATGTTCCCGGTCAATCTGAAAATATCCGCACAGTGCCTCCAGCGATTTTTTCTCCGGCTCCTTCAGTACTTTTCTGGCAATCTTCAACGTATCCAGGGCACTCCGCTCCAACGATATCTTATAATTGACTGCACATTGTTTCAAAAAACTGTAATCAAAGATCACGTTATGTCCAAGAAATGGCGCCTCTCCCGCAAACTCCAGAAATTTTCGCAAAGCCTCCTCTGCCTCCGGAGCATCCTCCACCATCTCCGGCCGGATTCCTGTCAGTTCCGTAATCCGTGCATCAATCCTGCGATGCGGATTCACAAATGTCTGAAACGTGTCCCGCAACTGTCCGTCCACCAGACGCACCGCACCAATCTCCAGGATCCGGTCTGTTTTAACCTGCAGTCCGGTCATCTCCAGATCCACCGCAATCAGTTCTCTGATCGGTTCCATGTGGTATCTCCCTCCATTTCTGCTTCGCTGATTTCGGTAAATGCTGCTTCATTTGTTAACGGATCACGTACTTCATAGTCAAACAGTAACCACATCGGCTGTTCCTTCTGCCTCAGAGTTCCCCGTGCATCCAGCCAGTTAAATTTCTCCAGATGACAGTATTTTTTTTCCAGTCCATGTGCCCGCAGATAAGCGGATGTTTTCTTTTTCTCTAATGCCAGGTCCCGTGCCCATATCGGCCGGCTCTTGGATTTTTCAATTTTATACAGGTCAAAAATCAAAGCCTCTTCATAAGCCACCCGATGTCCGGCATCCACACTCTCTGCAAATTCCAGTACTATTTCGGTCCTGCGCACACGGTTATGGCTGCAATCCAGATACCCATGACTTCTATAAAAATGTCCCATATCAAGAAACATTTGAAAAGCACTTGCATACCGTTGCTCCAGAACAGTCAGATATGTCAGAAACTGGCCACTATTATAATGAAGTTCCAACATTTCTTCCACCAGGCGGATTTCCAGCATCTCATCATAGGAAACCCATTTGCTGGCCAGCACTTCATACGGCGGTTTCGTCCGGTAGATCAGTCCATATTCGGATGCATGCTCATACATATAGGAACCTTTCAGCACTTTCAGAAATCCCAGCTGCAGCTGCTGCGGATGCAACGCATAAATGTCATCAAAAGACTGCTGAAATCTCTCATAATCTTCAAACGGAAGTCCTGCGATCAGATCCAGGTGCTGATGTATATTTTTCCCTGCTTTCACCCGGTTCACAGCCCGATACACGTCCTCTAACCGCATAGTACGGTGAATCTCACGGATTGTAGCTCCGTTCGTAGACTGTACACCAATCTCAAGCTGAATCAGCCCCGGCCGCATATCAGAAATCAGTTCCAGTTCATCCTCGCGGAGCAGATCTGCGGATATTTCAAAATGAAAATTCGTAATACCGTTGTCATGTTCCTTGATATAATTCCAGATTCCCATAGCATGCTCATGCCGGCAGTTAAAAGTACGGTCCACAAATTTCACCTGTGGCACTTTTGCATCAATAAAAAACTGCAGTTCCCTGTATACAAGCGGAAGACTGCGAAACCGCAGCTTCTTGTCTACCGAAGACAGGCAGTAACTGCAGGAAAACGGGCAGCCACGGCTGGATTCGTAATAAATGATTCTGTGTTCAAAATCCTGCAGATTCGCATAACAAAATGGAAGTTCGTCCATGGGAAGCAGGCTGCGCAGGGGTTGGACCGCCACCGTTCCATCCCCTCGCCGATAGGAAATACCGTCGATTTTTTCCAATGAGCTTTCCTGTTCAAAACTGGTACACAGTTCGGTCAGTGTCCGTTCTCCTTCCCCCATCATAATTCCGGTAATCGCAGGATTTTCCTTCAGAAAACGTTCCGTCTCAAACGAAACCTCAGGACCACCAACCCAGATTGGCACCTCCGGCCGCAACTTGTGAAATTCTGCCGCCAGTTCCCTTACATATTCAATGTTCCAGATATAGCAGGAAAAAATCAACACATCCGGTTTCTGGCAATAGATTTTTTCCAGAATATCATCCAGCTGATTATTAATGGTATATTCCGCCCGTTCTATCTTATGTCCCTGTGCTTCTGCATACGCCTGCAAAGAATAAACGGCCAAATTTGAATGGATATATTTTGCATTAATCGCGGTCAGTAAAATCTTCATCTAAAATCTTTCATCTCTTTTCTCTCTTTATGATCCGCATTCACCGATCATGTATCTTATTCATCTCAGTCTGAGTCAAATAAAACTGACTTGAACTTTTCATAAGTATTTCATACGATACCACAAACCCCAAAAAAAGTGAAGCGAAAAGGAATACAAAAAAATCTGCATTTCTCTCAGTCTGAGATGAATATGTCAGTTTACGCTGACCAGAATCACGCACCAGATTTCACGGGCGTTCGACTTGAACTATGCTTGCACATTTTCCCTGCAAAAGTTAAAATAATTTGTAACTATTCAAGAATTTTGAAAGGACGATTCTCATGATTGAAAGAACAGATATTTTTAACATTAACTTCTATAAAAAAGAGCGGTTTCACGGCAGCTACAAAGGCATGCACTACCGCATTGAAAAATATGAACCGGAAGAAGGGGACACTGTGCTTCGGGTGACTGTATGGCCGGGACCTTATAATTTTGATACCACACCGGATGAACAAAAAAACTGCGCCAGCTATCCATTTACCGAGGATGGTCTGTCGCAGGTATGTGATCATTTGAACGAATTTTATGCGGCACATTTTTGTAACTGAATCAATTCTTGTTTGTCTTGTTGTTGGCTGAAATTTAATTTTTAATACGAAAACGAAGCATCCTGTCAGGACGCTAGACGCTCACTACCCTCGTTTCACGTCGT
>ENA-OROR01002232-OROR01002232.1-human-gut-metagenome-genome-assembly--contig:-NODE-2232-length-9757-cov-11.427747_pt1 | contig 9757 bp, 9 predicted proteins | sample MGYA00242135_ERZ509060 | MGnify/ENA primary metagenome ERZ509060 (study PRJEB26280, sample SAMEA2338742) | human gut metagenome | biome: human gut; feature: human-associated habitat; material: faeces... | reverse complement strand
AACGTATTCAAATGCAAAAAATCATTGGATAAGTATTGTTGCAACGAAATAGCCAGATCCAAGTTTGTTGAATTCAAAAATTTAATATGAAATGTGAGATAGAGCGTATGGAAATAAACTATATGTTCTATTTTTTGTCTTTTCTTATTTGACTTGACAATTGGTGAAGATAATATAAAATAATAAATAACAATAATAAACAATAGATGATAAACAAAAAACAGAAACGGAGAGTTACATATGCTGTCAAAGTATGCTTCAGAAATTATAAAGATTTTAGTTCATCAAGACGACAAATTTATTACCAATGCACAGATTGCAAAAATGCTAAACATTTCAGAAAGAAGCGTAAGTTCATATATGAATGAAGTAGCTCAGTATTGTGAAGAAAGAAATTATCATTTGATCCGAAAACGAGGAAAAGGAATCTGTTTGAGGTTAGGAGTGCATAAAGAAGAACTTGAACAGGAATTCCCAGAGAAAAATCTATGTATTGAGACGAGAGAATACAGGATCAGTTATATTATCCGAACATTGATCGAAAGTAAAGAACCATATACAGCAGCATTATTCGCAGATGAACTCTTCGTTTCAAAAGCAACGATCCGGACAGATATTGAAAAGGCAAACCAGAGTCTGGAAGCAGATCATATCAAAATTTATCAGACAACAGGGAAAGGAATTGAGATTAAAGGAAAAGAGTTTGATCTAAGAAGAGTTCTTGTAAGAGAAAATAGAAAAATAGTCATGGAAAAGGAAGACAGGATTACGGATGAAACATTTGCGGATTATCGGATCGAACCAGAGTTTTATAGAAGACTGGTGATACAGTATCGTAAAAAAAATGTTGATAAGGTGATTTATTGTGTACAGAGACTGGAAAGAAAAATTGCTTCGCAAATGAATGATTATACGTTTTGTATGGCGGTTGAATATATCAGCAATCAGATTAAACGATTAAAGAAGGAATGCTATTTAGAAGAAAATATGATCAACCGTCTAGGGCTTGTAGATGAAATCACAGAGTGGGCAGATTATCTGATTAATTATTTAAATCATGAATTTAAGATGAACATTGATCCAAGAGAAGGATTATATCTGTATATTTTATTGTTAGCAGTGGAAGTCCAAAACAGCAGTCGTATTGTAAATAAGAAATTTTTATTAGATAAAGAAATCTATATTCAGGATGTAACAGAGGATGTGATTGATTATATCTCATCCATTGTTGGTAAAAACTTTAAAGAAGATATGCTGCTAAAGACAAGTGTAGCATTATTTTTAAACAGTTCTCTTGTAAGAGTGAGATTTGGATTTCAGATCCATAACCCGTTTCTTGAGGAAATCAAACAGCGATATCCAGCAATTTTTTCTGCATGCTTTACTTCCAGCCAGGTATATGAGAAACTGATCGGACAGTTCCCATCAGAAGATGAGATTGCATATATGGCAGTTTTATTTGAAGGCGCGATGGAGGAGAAGAAAAGAAATATTAATACAGCCATTGTAGGAAGTGGTGGAATGGGAATGGGTCAGATTTTGGCAAGAAAAGTAGAAGATAAGATTCCAGAAATTAATGTAACATCTGTACTTCCGGCAAATTCGGCACATCTGATCGATGAAGATCAATATGATCTTGTGATAACAACAATTTCAAAATTAAAGATTTCACATCCATATGTTGCGTATACAACGCCGATCGTCAGCCAGCAGGATGTCTACCGGATTCAGAAAAAATGCCATCAGATGAAAGAGACAAAGAAAAATCATAACCAAGAATATACGATCAGTAGTCTGATCAAAAAAGAATTTATTCTAGTAGAAAAAGAAGTTATGAGTAAAGAGGAGATTCTGAAAAAAGGATGTGATCTATTATATAAAAATGGATATGTCAAACAAGGATTTTATGAAGATGTATTAAAAAGAGAAGAAATCAGTGCCTCCGTTCTCGGAGGCGGGGTTGCACTGCCACACGGAATGGCGAATCTGGTAATAAAACCAGCAGTTGTTATCATGAAATGTGCACAAAGAACTGAATGGCAGGATGGTTGTGTGGATATCGTCTTTTTGCTAGCACTTAATTTTCAAGATATTCAGTCAACAAGAGCATTTTTCTCATCATTCTATGAAATGACAATGGAGAAAAATACAACATTTCTGATCAGAAAAGCAGAAACAGAAGAAGAAATCATGGATGTGATCATGAACAGCATGAATGAAACAGAAGAATAGATATTTTACATAAAAAATGGTATAATAACCATATTATGATAGGAGGATAGATACAAATGTTTGTAGAAGAACGACATCAGGAAATCTTACGTCTGTTAAATGAAAATGAAAAAGTAAAAGTCAAAGAGTTAAGCAAACGATTTGAGGTTACAGAAGACTGTATTCGAAAAGATTTAGCGAGTATGGAAGCAAAGAATCTTTTAAAACGAACATATGGAGGAGCGGTTCTTCCAGATACTTTGCATCCGGGACATACTAATATTGTATCAATAAGAAAAGATAAAAATATAAAAGAAAAAAGAATGATCGCAAAGAAAGCAGTGGAATTAATTCACGATGGAGATATGATCTTTCTTGACACATCCACAACAAATATCGAATTGGCACGAGAAATCATAGAACGTAGATTAGAAGTTACAGTTGTAAGCTGTATGCTTGATATTGCAGAAGTATTTACAGCAACAAAGAATGTAAAATTTATTCTTCTTGGAGGAGAATTTAATCGTTCTCAGAACGGATTTTTAGGGGAACTTGTGTTGCAGATGATGGAGAATTTCCGATTTGATATTTCTTTTATGGGAGTTGTAGGAGCAGATCTTTATGATAATGCGATCATGACCTATGTTCCTGAAGATGGAATTATGAAGCATAATGCTGTCAAGAAGAGTAGCAAGTGTTATCTTATGATGGAAAGTCATAAATTTGATTTTAAAGCAAATTATGTATATGCAACATTTGATGATGTAGATGGAGTGATCTGTGAGGATGGATTATCCAAAGAGATTCAGGATAAATTAGAAACATATCAGACGAAAATCATATAAAGAACTATGGGAGCGAAGAATTATTTTTTATTCTTTGTTCTTTTTTTGGTTAATTTTAAGAAAAAACAGAAAAATAGCTTGAATAACAATAAAAAACAATATATAATAATAAAAAATGATAATAAAAGCGAAAAACAATAGAAAGGATAAATTCTATGGATGGAGTATATCAGACACAGCGAATCAAAGATTTAAAAGATAAAATGTTATCAGAGCCAAGATACGCATCAATTGAACAGGCACTGATCATTACAAAAACATATCAGGAGAATGAAGATGATCCAAAGATCATACAGAGAGCAAAATCATTAAAAGCAGCTCTAGAGAAGATGGAGATCCGTGTAGAACCTGAAGAACTGATCGTTGGAAATCGTACAGCCGGGGTTCGTTATGGAGTTGTATTTCCAGAGAGTGGAAGTACATGGGTAGATAAAGAATTTGAAACACTCCCAACAAGACCACAGGACCGCTTCAATGTACATCAAAAAGATATTGAGACATTCCGTAAGGTCATCAAACCATACTGGGAAGGAAAATCTTTAGAAGATGTCCTGAACCAGAGATATGGAAAAGAGATCAACAAGATTGCCAAAGTTGTAAAGATCAACCAGAAAGACCACGCACAAGGACATATCTGCCCAGATTGTGTCAAATGGTTAAAGATGGGACCGCAGGGACTACTTGATCAAGCAGAAGAAAAACTAAAGATATGTAAAGAAGGACAAAAAGACTTCTATGAAAGTGTTAAGATTGTCATGGAAGGAGCGAAACACTTTATGGTCCGTTATCATGACCTGATCATGGACATGGCAGAAAATGAATCAGATGAAACAAGAAAACAAACCATGATCAAAGTAGCCCAAAATTGTAAGAATATTTCCGAACGTCCAGTACAGACATTTCATGAAGCAGTACAGTCTACATGGTTCTTGTTTGTAATTTTACAGATGGAATCCAATGCATCTTCATTTTCACCAGGAAGATTAGACAGACATTTAGAAGCTTATTATGAAAAAGATATCAAAGAAGGAAACTTAGATAAACAGCAGGCGTTAGAGATCATCGAATGTTTATGGTTGAAATTTAATGAGATCGTATATATGAGAAACTCTCACGGAGCAAAATATTTTGCAGGATTCCCGATTGGATTTAATATTGCGATCGGCGGTCAGGATGAGAATGGAAATGATACATATAATGATTTATCATTCTTGTTCTTAGAAGCTCAGAAACATTTAGGACTTCCACAACCAAACCTTTCCGTAAGACTTCACGAAGGAACGTCGGACGAATTATTAAAAGAAGCAGTCAGAGTCGTAGCCAAAGGAAGCGGAATGCCACAGTTCTTCAATGACAAGGCAGTCATTCCATCCATTCAGGAATTAGGAATCGAAGAAAAAGATGCAAGAGATTATGCGATCGTTGGATGCGTGGAATTAACAACGCAGGGAAATAACCTTGGATGGAGTGATTCTGCAATGTTTAACTTAAATAAAGCATTAGAAGTGGCATTGACAGGAGGAATCTGTCTCTTAACCGGAGAAAAGATCGCACCAGATTATGGAAACCTTGAAACGTACGAGACATTTGAAGAGTTGGAAGCAGCATTCAAGAAACAAATTGATTATTTCATGGATAAGATGCTTCTTGCATGCGAAGAAGTAGAGAAAGCTCATATTGATCTTTTGCCATCTCCATTCTTATCAGCATCCATTGAAAACTGTATGGAAAATGGAATGGATGTCACAGCAGGCGGTGCAAAATACAATTTATCCGGAATTCAGATGATTCAGGTTGCAAATCTTGCAGACAGTCTTGTCGCAATCAAGCAGCTGGTGTATGATGAAAAAAAGTGCACACAAAAAGAAATGCTTGATGCATTAAAGAACAATTTTGAAGGATATGAAATCTTAAGAGCAATGTGCGTTAATAAGGTTCCGAAGTACGGAAATGACATCGATGAAGTTGACAAACAGGGAACAAAATGGGCAGATTACTTCAAGAATCGATTAAGAACATTTAAAAACTATCGAAAAGGTCCATATCATACAGGAATGTATACCGTATCAGCCCATGTGCCAATGGGTGAAAATGTAGGCGCAACTCCAGATGGAAGATATGCGAAGGAACCATTAGCAGATGGAGGAATGTCACCTGTTTACGGAAGAGATATCAAAGGACCAACAGCCGTATTAAAATCCGTATCCAAACTAGATAAGACACTTACAACCAATGGCGGATTATTAAATATGAAATTCCTTCCTGAATTTTTCAAGACAGAGACAGGAATTGATAAGTTTGCAAATTTCTTAAGAACATTTGTAGATCTTGAGATTCCACATATCCAGTTTAACGTAGTAAGAAAAGAAGACTTGCTCGCAGCAAAGAAGAATCCAGAGCAATACCGCGGATTGACCGTCAGAGTTGCGGGTTACACAGCCTACTTTACAGAACTTGCCGATGAACTGCAAAATGAGATCATCGCAAGAACAAGTTATGGAGATATTTAAGATGACAGGAAAAGTATTTGATATTCGCAGATTTTCAACGCACGATGGAGACGGAATCCGTACCACAGTATTTTTAAAAGGATGTCCGTTAAAATGTGTCTGGTGTCAGAATCCAGAAGGAATTTCGATCCGCAAAAGACCAATTTATTTTGAAAACCGCTGCATGCATTGTAAGACGTGTATTGCAAAATCAAAAAATCAAGGCGTTACGATGGAAAATGACCAGATACACATTCATCCAAACAGAAATGAAAACTGGAATACCATCATTGACTGGTGTCCAACGGGAGCAATCGCCATGGATTCCAGAGAGATGAGCGTAGAAATGGTTATGGAAGAGATCCGCAAAGATAAATCATTCTATCGTTATGGAAATGGCGGGGTTACGATCTCAGGAGGGGAACCATTATTACAGTGGAAGTTTACAAAAGAGCTGTTAAAAGCATGCAAAAAAGAAGGAATCCATACCGCGATCGAGACATCCTTATATGCAGATCAGGAAGTGATCAAAGAGATCCTTCCATATTTAGACCGGATTTTTGCAGACTTTAAATTAGCAACAGAGAAAGATCATATGCATTACACTGGGGTTTCAAATCAAAAGATCAAGGATAATATCAGATACTTATTAGAGACATCAAATAGAGACAAGGTCATCATAAGAACACCGATGATTCCAGGAATGACCGCAACAAAAGATAACATCAAGGGAATTGCAAAATATTTAAATGGGATCTATCAGTATGTTTCCTATGAGATCTTAAACTACAATCCACTGGCAGAAGCAAAATATCACTTGGTAGATAGAGAATATTGTTTTGAAGAAAATCCAAAACTGTACACAAAAGAACAGATGCAGGAATTTAAAAGCTGGGCAGTCGAAGGTGGATTAGAAAATATTATTATTGAATCATAATAAATATGTATCATGAAGAAAAAAGTGAAATGTACAGCCGTTTTGTGCGACTGTATTTCACTTTTTTACGTTATGCTTCGAGCTGTTTTCCTAGAAAATCAGAAGCAATTTTGGCAATTTTAAACTCCTGATCATCTAATTCATCTTCAATAGAAAGAATACATACAAATCCAACGGCTTCACTTTCTGCAATGATCGTAGAAAGACACACATAGCGAAATACCTCTGGGAAGTCCAAGATCAGAGGAAAGAAATCTTCTTTTTCACGGTCCATCAATATATGTTTTCGATCTATCAAAGCTTCTTCAGCCTTTTCATCTAATAATTTTCCGATTAGTTTTTTGGCATTTGGTCCGGCAGCAGCGATCACACAGTCTTGATCACAAATACAGATTGTATGTGGAATCTGAGCAGCGATCGATTCTGCATATAGCTTCGCACTGTTTCCTAGTTCACCGATCGGGGAATATTTCTTTAAAATGATAGCGCCGTCCCTCTCTGTAAATATCTCCAAAGGATCGCTTTCTCTGATATGCATGGTTTTTCGTATTTCTTTTGGTATAACGATCCGGCCAAGGTCATCAATCCTTCGTATAATACCTGTAGCTTTCATTCTTAAGATCCTCCATATTCATTGGTTTTCATGTATGCTTGTAGTATTTGTAAAATCATTGGTTTTATACCCGGATTATGGTATAATATTTCATTAACAGAGAAAAGGTAAGGAGAATTAAGATGAAATTTCATACACAATTAAAAGCGAAAGATATTTTTAAATTTTCATTAGCATACACGTATTCCGGAGTACAGGCGATTTTGACGATTTTTATGCTGGGAGTCGGAGCATATATGATCGTCCACGGAATCGGTCAGCCAGAAGGACAGACGAATATTATTTTTGGTGTAGTCGTTATTGCATTATTTGTTGTCATTAATCCACTGATGATATATGTAAAAGCAAAGAAACAGGCAATTGAGAATCCAGTATACAAGAATCCAACATACTATACCTTACGAGATGATGGTATTTTTGTGGAACTAGGAGAAGAAAGTGCAACGATCGAGTGGGCCAGAGTTTATAAGGTCACACATTTTATGGGACTGACATTATTGTATACAGGAAAACAGCAGGCATTTGTATTTCCAGATTATGAACTTGGTGATGACAGAGAAAAGATGTTAGATTATATGAAAGAACACATCAAAGAAGCAAGAAAGAAGGCTGTTCAGACACAGACAGATGGAGGAGATATTTCAAAATATTCCAAGGCATCAGCAGAAACTGAGCGGGAAGAGACAGAAGTATCGGAATCAGAAGTTCAAGAGAATTCAGAAGGAGAAGAATAGAAAATGATCGTACAAAGTTTTTGTGCAGAAGATACGTATGAGATCGGAAAGAAGATCGGACAGGAGGCACAGCCTGGACAAGTGATCTGTTTATATGGAGATCTTGGGGTTGGTAAGACTGTATTTACAAAAGGGTTGGCAGATGGACTTGGTATCACAGAACCAATTCAGAGTCCGACTTTTACGATCGTAAGAGAATATGAAGAGGGAAGGCTTCCACTATATCATTTTGATGTTTATCGTATTGGTGATATTGAAGAGATGGACGAGATCGGATATGAGGATTATGTTTATGGAGAAGGAGTCTGTCTGATCGAATGGGCAAATCTGATCGAGGAGATTCTGCCAGATCATTATCAAAAGATTACGATCCGTAAAGATTTAGAAAAAGGATTTGACTATCGAGAGATTGAAATGGAGGAACAATAGATGAAATTATTAGTACTGGACAGTTCTGGTCTGGTAGCTTCTGTGGCATTGATCGAAGATGATCAGTTGATCGCAGAGTATACGACTGGAAATAAATTAACACATTCTCAGACGTTACTTCCGATGTTAGATGAAGTAATCAAGAGAACATCCTTTGAGATAGAAGATATTGATGCGGTTGCGGTAGCAAAAGGACCAGGTTCTTTTACGGGACTTCGCATTGGTGCAGCAACAGCCAAAGGATTAGGGCTGGCACTGGATAAACCGATCATTCCTGTGCCAACTGTAGATGGGCTTGCATATCAGTTATTTGGAACGTCCATGATCATTTGTCCAATGATGGATGCCAGAAGAAAACAAGTGTATACAGGATTTTACCGATTTGAAGGCAGTGAAATGAAAGTCTTAAAGGAACAATGTGCCCAGAGTGTAGAAGATACTTTGATACAGTTGAGGGAATACAATGAACCAATTGTATTCCTTGGGGATGGCGTACCAGTATATAAAGAAGAAATCTTAGAGAAGATGGGTGATCTGGCAATTTTTGCTCCAGCACATGCAAACCGCCAGAGAGCAGCAGCAGTCGGAACGTTAGCACAAGTATATTTTGCACAGGGAATTTATGAAAGTGCAGACGAATTTGTGCCAGAATATTTAAGAAAATCTCAGGCTGAACGAGAGAGAGAAGAGAGGCTTCATGGACAAAAGTAGTATAACAGCCAGAGAATGGCATGTGAGGAAAGCACTTCCAGAAGATCTTCCGATGATCGCAGAGATAGAAAAACTTTCTTTTCACAGACCATGGAGTTTCGATAGTATTGAGTCTTTCTATTATCGTAAAACTAGTGATATTTATGTATGGAGAGACAGAAATCGTATTAGTGGATATATAATCGCTGAGCATGTGTTAGATCAGGCAGAATTACATAGGATCGCAATGATTCCATTTATAAGGAAAATGGGAATTGGCACATTGTTGTTTCATGAGTTCCCATGGCAACTGCTTTTGCAACGCTTCCTGCCGCACCGATGTGATTGTCCTTCAGAAGAACTCCGTCAGAAAGATTGTATCTGTGATTGTTTCCTCCGCCTACGCGTACTGCATATTTTTCGAACACACGACAGTTAGGGGTTGTTTTTCTTGTATCCAGAAGAGTAAGACTGCTTCCCCCAAGAAGTTTTGTCACTTCTCTTGTATAGGTGGCAATTCCGCTCATTCTCTGAAGATAGTTAAGCGCCACACGTTCACCGGAAAGAAGCACACGGATATCTCCTGTTACCTTTGCAAGAAGCTGTCCGTTTTTTACTTCCTCGCCATCTTCACAGAAAAATTCAATTTCTGTTTTGTCATCAAGAAGCGTGAATACTCTTGCATAAACCTGAAGGCCTGCTATCACTCCGTCCTCTTTGGCGATCAGATCAACGGTTCCCTTTTGAGCCTTTGGCATAACGGCATTTGTGGAAACATCCTCGCTTGTAATATCCTCTCTCAGAGCCAT
>ENA-OROR01002230-OROR01002230.1-human-gut-metagenome-genome-assembly--contig:-NODE-2230-length-9782-cov-5.680169_pt1 | contig 9782 bp, 8 predicted proteins | sample MGYA00242135_ERZ509060 | MGnify/ENA primary metagenome ERZ509060 (study PRJEB26280, sample SAMEA2338742) | human gut metagenome | biome: human gut; feature: human-associated habitat; material: faeces... | reverse complement strand
GAAAATCCGCCCCGGGTCCTGAAAAATTAGGGATCAGTTATCCGGGAGTTCCGGAAAATACTTGTGTAATCATGAATACGTTAAATAGAAAACCCGCCCGGAAAAAAATCCTAGCGGGTCTTCTTTTATGTGCCAACCTAGCCGGTATATCCAGTTAGTCTGCGCAGATGTTGAGCTGCTATTAGGCAGCCTGAATCTTAGGTTTGCGACGGCGCATATTGTGAAGCACGATCACTGCAACAATAAGGAGCCCCAGAGACGTGCCAAACGAGAGCCAGAGATTCCCGCCGGAGAGACCTGCAACGAGATATCCCACCGCCGAACAGAATGCAACAAGCAGCGCATAAGGGAGCTGTGTTGAAACATGCTCAATATGATTGCAGCCGGCACCTGCAGACGAAAGAATCGTGGTATCTGAAATGGGCGAGCAGTGGTCGCCGAAAACCGAACCCGCGAGCGTAGCAGAGAGAACAACAATCGTGAGCGTGGGATCAATACCCTGAACCACCGGCACAACGATTGGAATCAGGATGCCGAACGTACCCCAGGCAGTACCCGTCGAAAAGGCGAGAAAAGCCGCGATGATGAATACCGCAGCCGGAAGGAACACTGAAAAGTCCCCGCCTGCCGTAGAAACCAAAGATTCAACAAACTGCGGCGTTGACAGTAGGTCTCGGCAGACACCCGAAAGCGTCCAGGCAAGCACCAAAATGATATTGGCCGGAAGCATGAGCTTCATGCCCTCCACCAACCCCTGCATAAAATCGCCAAAAGGCACCAGCCGACGGGGGACGTAGAGCAAAAGCGCAACGAGAACAGAACCGAAGGCTGCCCACACCAGCGCGGCAGCAGCCGACGAATTGCCAATGGATGCAGCAAAACTGTGGTACGCCGGATCCGCGCCCCAATAGCCGCCCGAATACATCAATGCCAGAACAGCAAAGATGATCAGTGCAGTGATCGGAACCAGCATGTCCATTACCGTTCCTCTCGGGTTGGCTTTGGGCGGTTCAGCGCCGCCGCCCTGAATGCCGCCGACATTCCCCTGAAGCGCCTTCTCTTCACTCGTACGCATGGGCCCAAAATCGAGTCCTGTGAAAATGATGAAGAAGACCATGAAGATCGACAGCAGCGCATAGAAATTCCATGGAATCGATGCGATGAAAGCAGCCATGTCGGACTCAAAGACAGCATTGCCTTTAAGTGAAGAGCCCACCGCGGCAGCCCAAGACGACACCGGTGCAATGATGCAGACCGGCGCGGCTGTCGAGTCGATGATGTAGGCAAGTTTTGCGCGCGAAACGTTGTAGCGATCGCAGAGCGGACGCATCACAGTGCCCACGGAAAGGCAGTTGAAGTAGTCGTCAATGAAGATCAGGATGCCAAGACCTGAAGTCGACATAAGCGTCGCACGACGCGATTTCACACGCTGTACAGCCCAGTTGCCGTATGCCTTTGTACCTCCCGACATGCCGACGACATAGACCAAAGCGCCCAAGAGCGACGTGAAGATGAGGATATTGAAGTCCACCTTATCCCCCATCAGCTTGAACGTCGTTTCGAGCGTTCCCATGATGATGTTGGCGTCGGTGCCGATCGCGTAGATAAGCGTGCCCGTAAGGATACCGATCAGAAGTGAGGAAAGCACTTCCTTCGTGAGCAGCGCAAGTGCAATGGCAACGATCGGCGGAACGATCGAAAGCCAGCCAGCGGCGTAGGGTTCCATGATTCTTTTTGTGTGTTTCTTCCGCCTCAGGACTGCGTAAGCAGCCTCAAGGCAGTGAGGCGTTGCGGAATTGGAGCGAATGCGAAGTCCTTGCCGAGCACAAAGACCTGAATATCGTGTTCGCCCTTCATATCAAGCTTCGCATTATGCAACAGGATGCTTCAATCTACCTGCAGTCGTATGCCGTCAATTCGCCTTAGCACACAGCAAGGTAAAAAAACGAAGCTTCCTATACAGATATTTCCCCGAAATTGCAACGATTTTCTTAGCGCTCTGCCTGCAAAACTTTGCTTCCATCCGAGCTGCATCAGAACGGCCGGAAAAAACAGAACAGAAGGATTTGAGCCAATATGACGCACGCAACTGCACTTCAGAACCATCGTCTCATGCTCGGCGGACGAAGCTTCCTCCCGCTGATGCTTGGCGGCATGGGTACCAATATCTCCACAGCCGAACTGGCTTTGGCCGTTGAACGGCTCGGCGGCATCGCGCACCTTTCCGACGCGATGCTGATGGACCTTTCGGATCGTCTATTCGGTACGCGCTTTACTGCCGAAAAGGCTAAACGCACGGCCTCTGAACGCGACAACATGGATAAGAGCGCCGTGACTTTCAACCTTGACAATGTCAAGGAAGCGGCCCGCCGCTATGTGAGCGACGTCATGAGCCGCGCTACCGGACATGGTCTCGTCCTGATCAACTGCATGGAAAAGCTCACGATGAATGCGGGGCTCGAAACTCTGCGTGCACGTCTGACGGCCGCACTTGACGGCGGCATCGACGGAATCACACTTTCGGCCGGTCTTCACCTCTCGAGCATGAAACTCATGGCCGATCACGCGCGTTTTAAAGATGCGCTCATCGGCATCATTGTTTCCTCTTCGCGGGCGCTGAACCTCTTTTTAAAAAAGAGCGCCTCCACAGGACGACTGCCGGATTATGTTGTTGTTGAGGGACCGCTTGCCGGCGGCCACCTCGGCTTCGGCATGGACTGGGCAAACTATTCGCTTGCCGACATTGTGAAGGACGTGAAGGCTTTTCTCGCCAAAAGCAGTCTCAATATTCCGGTCATTGCTGCTGGCGGCATTTTCACCGGCGGGGAAGCCGCCGAGATGATGAGCGATACCGGCTGTGACGGCATTCAGGCTGCAACCCGTTTTGCCGTTGCGCAGGAGAGCGGCCTGCCCTATGCCGTCAAGCAAGCCTATTTCAATGCGAAGCCTGAAGACATCGTCGTCAACCACCTTTCACCCACTGGCTACCCGATGCGCATGCTTCGTCAGTCTCCGGCCATAACGGGTGACATTCGGCCAAATTGTGAGGCCTACGGATATCTTCTCAATCATGGTGACTGCAGCTATCTGAAAGAATGGCGTCTTCGTCAGGAAGCCGCTGCCAACGGTACACCTGCATCTGAAATGCCGGCCAAAGAAAAGTGCTGCCTCTGCACCTATATGCGCAACTACAAAGTATGGACGTGCGGCACCAGTGCCGCGCGCCTTCATGAAACATCGGTCAGACAAGATAACGGCGAATGGATTCTGCCAACTGCAGCCGACGTTTTTCACGACTACATGCAGTCGACAGGCAGCGAAATTCTGCTTCCGGAAGCGGCGCGAGAATACCTTGCCCAGAGCCGTATTCCAGAAATGATCGCCTCCGGTGCACAGCTGCTCTCCGGCGTGAACCGCACTGTGGCAGCGTTCTGACCGCTCTATTTCTGTTTCCTTTCGTTGCTTTGAAAAAGGCTTGGGCCAGTTCAACGTTCTTAGAATGAACACTCATCGCACCGTCAGCGGGTGCTTTGCCGCCCGCACGGTTTGACTGCGACCTATTTCAAGGAGACTAAGTGATGACAGAACTTACTGCCGGCATGGAAGCACCGGACTTTACGCTCGAGAGCGACGCCGGTACGCCGGTTTCGCTCTCGGCCCTGCGCGGCAACGGCGTCGTGCTCTATTTCTATCCGAAAGACAATACGGCGGGCTGCACGACTGAAGCTCAAGGGTTCCGTGACCATCTCGCCGACTTCAAGGCTCTGGGCTATGAGGTGCTCGGCGTCTCGAGAGACAGCGTGAAGAGCCATTGCTCGTTCCGCGACAAGCAGAACCTCAACTTTCCGCTGCTCTCCGACAAGGAAGAAACCGTCTGCAACCTTTATGGCGTACTCAAAGAAAAAACGATGTACGGCCGCAAGTGTTTCGGGATTGAGCGCTCCACATTTGTCATTGATCCTCAAGGCAAAATCATTCATGCCCTGCGCGGCGTCAAAGCCAAAACGCATGTGGATGAGCTGCTTGAACTCCTCAAACAGGCCTAATTGATTTGGAGGCTGACTGCCTGAGCGGAAGTTTCTTCGGCGCACAGCTGCTGTCGAAGGCTTCCGCTTTTTTTTTCGTGATTGAAGCTCTAGTGAATATCCCAAATGCAAAAAATCCCGCGGGCCGCACGACCTGCAGGATCTTTTGGAAAGGATGGGGTGGGAGATGGGACTCGAACCCACGACAACCGGAATCACAATCCGGGACTCTACCAACTGAGCTACACCCACCATCCTGAGCAACAAAAATCGAATGGGGTGGGAGATGGGACTCGAACCCACGACAACCGGAATCACAATCCGGGACTCTACCAACTGAGCTACACCCACCGTTCGAATTTTTGCGCTCACATTACTGTGAGAAAAGAGATTTTACGGAAACCCGCCGTTTTGTCAAGTAGCAAAAACCAGTTTCAGGCGGCCTTATTTTCAAGAGAACCGGCTCCTGCACTTCTCACCGGTTTGTTCACTTCACTGCTGCGGGAGCTTTTGGAGCTCCGGCGGAGCAAACCGATTGTTCTCGAGCACAGGAAGCACACGTCGAGAGGCTTCGACCTTGCACGGATCCAGATCAACCATGAGCAATTGCTCGTCAATCCCGCACTGTGCGACAACCACGCCCATCGGATCGACCACTTTAGAGGATCCTACGGTTGCCGGCCCGCATTCGCTCACGCCAATGAGATAGCAGGTATTTTCAAGCGCACGCGCCCGCAGACAGATATCCCACTGCATTTCCTTCAAAGCCCCCTTAACCCAGGCGGCTGAAACGACGAGAAGCGTTGCACCTGCACACGCCAATGCCCGCGTCATTTCCGGAAAACGAACGTCATAACAAGTTAGAAATCCAACTTTAAATGGTCCTATCTGAAGCACTTGCGGCAGGACATCGCCCGGGGCAGCATAGCTGCTTTCTTTGCCGCGAAAAGCGTCGTACAAATGTATTTTCTGATATGTCAGCCGTAACTCACCGTTCTGAATGACCAGCAAATCGTTGGCATAGCGAGACTCGTTTGCAATTTTTGCCTGCACGGTACAAACCACTGTCACGCGACGGCCGCGCGTTGCTTCGCGCAGTCCGCTCACAAAAGGGCCGTCTAGCGGTTCAGCATGTTTTTGTCCCCAATCGGGCATGCCCAGCTTTCTCGCAATGATGCACTCTGGGAGCACGAGCAGATCGGCGCCTGCAGTCTCCGAACGTTCAATAAGTGACCGTGCGGCGGCGAGATTCTCTGTGCTCGTTTCCTTCACAAAGAATTGTCCCAGCGCTGCGCGGAATGTCTGCTGTGGTGTATTGACGATCAATTTATTGTTCTCCTTGGGGCTGCCTTCGGCTGCAAAGATATGCCTCCAGAGGCATGCACCAAAATCCTATCCATCAAAGCGTACGCAAATATTTTCCATCCAGCAGCACAGCATTGATCCTAAGCAAACACCCAGCCTTTTGCGGTCAATCATAAATAGACAACACCCTTGAAAAAACTTGATTTTATTGGGTATTCCTTCTGTCTATACCGCTCCAGCTTCATGGATTGAGAAGCTGTCCGATATGACAGCAGAAACTCTAAAATTTCGCTTTAAAGATTGGTACGCGGAACTCATGCGCTTGGTCCCCATTCGCTGCCGAGCGAGCTGGTCACCGACGGCAATTTAAAAAAGACAAGAGGAGAAGACTTCCATGGCACTGCAGAAATATGTGTTCGCCTACGGCCGCGGCACACAATCGTTTGAATACGACGACGCCGACGTTCTGAAGGTCGTACGCACGGAGCCTCAGCCCGTACTCGAAGACGTCAAAGGGCACCTGCTCGACATGCTCGAGCACCCCATCGGGCTCCCGCCGCTCAGCGAGATTGTGAAGCCCGGCGACACCGTAGCCTTCATCTGCAATGATCCGACCCGCGTTGCCAACAGCTTTGTGTTCATGCCAATCCTCGTCAATGAACTCAACCGCCTCGGCGTACCCGACGCCAATATGCGCATCGTCTTCGCGCTGGGCACACACCGGGCGATGACGCATGAAGAGATGGTTGAGCAGGTCGGTGAAGAGGTTGCCGGCCGCCTGCCGATGTTCAACAGCATCGCCACCAATGCGGATGACTTCCAATACTTCGGCAAGACGACGCTCGGCACGCCGGTCTGGATCAATAAGCTCCTTTGCGACGTTGATCATGTGTTCCTGACGGGCACAATCGTCCACCATTATTTCTCCGGTTACGGCGGCGGCCGCAAAGCCGTGCTGTGCAGCCATGGAAACGGTTCGCATGAACCACAGCCACATGCTGTCAGACAAGGCCGGCCTCGGACTGATGGAAGGCAACCCCTGCTACGACGACCAGATGGAAGGGGTCGCACTCTTTGCCAAGGGACGCTCGCTCTTCCTTCTGAACGCCATCCTTAATGCTGAGCACCAATTCCTGCGGATCTTCACCGGCGACTACGTCAAAGCTCATAAAGAAGCCTGTAAGTTCGTCGATGAGGTATACGGGAGCAAGATTCCGCGTGAAGCCGATCTCGTCATCGCTTCCTGCGGCGGCTGGCCCAAAGACATCAACGTCTATCAGATGCAAAAGACCATGGACAATGCCGCCTGCGCCGTTAAGAAGGGCGGTGTAGTCATTCTCCTGGCCGAATGTATTGAAGGATCGGGTTCAGCGAAACTCGAAGAAACCTTCAATCGCCTGACGACGCCGGCAGCCATTAAGCACGAGCTTGAAGAAAACTTCCAGATCGGCGCCAACAAAGCTTTCGCCATTACGCGGCCGCAGCAAAAAGCGAAGTTCATTCTGGTGACGAAACTCAACCGCAGTCTTGCCAAGAGCATGCACTTTACGGCAGCCGTCGACACGGTGGACGAAGCCCTGAAACTCGCTCACGAGCTGCTCGGCGAGCACCCCGCCACCATTTTGATGCCGGAAGGTTCGCTCACCGTGCCTCGCGTTGCCAAATAAATGTTCGGCGCTCTGCCTAGTGAGTGACATAGCGCTGTGACTGCACTCACAGCACCCAGCGAAATGACTGAGCAATCCCGCTCGACTCCGCTCAGCTGCGAAGCCGAACGGGATTGAATCATTTTTTGCCAATTTCGGATCTGCAGTTCCAACTCCGAGAGTTTTAGCATTTCCTTTCCATCACCAAACCGCGGCTCGATCCCGGCCGCACCGCAGCCATGACTCCGTCAGCACCCGTGAACTTCTTCACTATCCCCGAAATTGTCCGTCTCAAAACGGTACTTGAAGAAATCGCACCCGAACATGAAATCTGCGTAGCTTATTCGGGCGGCCTAGACAGTCGTTTCCTCTCCTTTTGCGCAAAGAAGCTCGGCTTTCGCGTGAACCTCCTTCACATCATCGGACCGCAGATTGCGCCGGATGAAACGGCTGACGCCCTGAAGGATGCGGAGGACCTTGGATTGGAACCCATTCTTGTGCCGGCGGCTTCGCTCACGCTTCCTGAACTTGCCCGCGCGGGCGTCAACCGCTGCTATGTCTGCAAAACGCATCTCTTCACAGAACTCATCGACATTGCCCGCAAATCCGGCTGCCTAGGCCCCATCTGCGACGGCACGAACACGTCGGACCTCTCCGTCTATCGTCCCGGCATCAAAGCCCTCCGTGAACTCAAAGTGGAATCGCCTTTGGTCAAGGCCGGCATCAGCAAACCCCGTATTCGCGAAATCGGCAGGATCGTCGGATTTCCGCACCCTGAACAAGCTGCCCGCCCCTGCCTGCTGACCCGCTTCCCTTATGGCGCAACGCCGCAAAGCAGCCAGCTTGAAGCGATTGCCGATGCTGAACTTCTCGTTGCCCAGGATCCGGTTGGCCGAAACCTCCGCTTCCGGATCCGCATGCCCAAAACTGGCGATACCAGGCTTCACATTGAACGGGCTTCACTCGAAAAAACGCCTCACGCAGAAAAGGAGCTCGAGCGTATTGCAGCGATACTGCGCAAGCAGTTTGGCCAAAAGCTCCCCGGTCTTCGCGTTGAAGTGCTCGAAAAGCTCTCCGGCTACTACGATCGACTGCAGCAGCCCGAAGGCATCGAAAACTGATGCTGCGTCTATTCGCTGCCCCCAGATAGATCACTTCACATGCAGACAGTCTCCGAAACCTTTGCCGGCACCATCACCGTCAATCGGCAGATGCGTCTTGCGCTGCCGCGCATGGCAATGTCGCTCCTCATCATGAGCTACCTTGTGGCTGACGGCGTGCTGATTTCACGTTTCGTCGGCACCACTGCGCTTTCAGCACTCTCGATGAGTTATCCGCTCACAGCACTGCTGATCGCCGCGGGCTTCATGATCGCTGCCGGCGGCGGGGCGGTAGCGGCTCGTGCTTTGGGCGCCCAAAAGCATGAAGAAGCGTTAAGAGCGTTTTCGACGGCTCTTACAACCAATGTCATGCTCGGATTAACGCTTGGGCTGCTGGCCTGGTTCGGACTAGACTGGGTTTTCGAACTGCTTGGCATCTCACCCGAGCAGACTGAATTTGCCCGCGACTATCAGCGCGTGCTGCTCCCGGCGACACCGCTTTTCCTCGCAGCCGTGACCTTTGAAGTCTTCTACACCACTGCCGGCCGCCCCAAAGCCGGACTTGCAGCTTCCGCAGCGAGCGGCATCACCAACGTGGTCTTTGACATTCTCTTCATGGGACCTTTAGACATGGGCATGACGGGGGCTGCCTGGGCTACGGCGCTCTCATGGTTCATCGGCGCCGCCTGCGGGCTCTGGTACTTTATGCGGGAGAAGTCCCCGCTCAAGCTCGTGCTTCACCTTCCCGACCTGAAACTGCTGCGAACGGCAGCCGGCAACGGTCTTCAGGAGTTCGTTTCCAATCTTTCCTACGTGGTTGCCATTTGGCTCTACAACCGTGTTTTTATCAGTCATTTGGGTACGGCTGGCGTAGCAGCGCTCACGATGTGCAGCTTTACCGTTTATACCTTCAACTGTGTTTTCCACGGCTTCTGTGCAGCCTCGTCCCCCATTCTCGGCTTCAAAGTCGGTGCAAAAGAGCCGCATCAAGTTCGCCGTGTCTTTCTTCAAAGCTATGCGCTTGCGGGCCTCCTTTCTCTGGCGTCCTATCTGCTCACGCTTCCCTTTGCCCGCAGCGTGCTGGGATTCTTTTCCAATGAAGGCGGCGAAGCGTTCGAATTGGCAGTGGAGTCATTCCCCATTTATTCACTCATGATCCTAATGCTCTGCACCAATATGCTCTCAAGCAGTTTCTTCGCAGCAGCGGGAGACAGCCGAAGCGCTGCCATTCTCGCGTTTGCCAGAACGCTTATTTTTCCGTGCATCGGCATTCTCATCCTGCCGGAACTCTTCGGCACTGCTGGTTTATGGATGGCGGCACCCGCCACTGAAGCGGCTGCGCTGCTGTTGAGCTCTGTGATGTTCTTTCTCAGCCGGCGAAAATTTGGCTTGGGCAGAATTTGACGCCCCCGCATTGTCACAAAAGATTCACTTCATTGAAATCGCTTCGTTACCTTCGGCTGACAGAATGCTCGTGTCGACGAAGACAATGAAATGCCGCGGTCGGAATGTGCTTCCGGACAGAGCTGGTCTTTCGTCGAAACCTGTACCTTTTCAAGCGGGAGTTCGCACAGCGTCTTCCGCTTTTGTTTTTTATTCACCCATGCTTTAAGCAGGCTTCGGATCAATCTGCCATTCTCTAATTGTGGTGACCTGAACTCCCGAATGACTAGATCCTAACTAAAACGGAAAACAGTCTTCGGGAG
>ENA-OROR01002224-OROR01002224.1-human-gut-metagenome-genome-assembly--contig:-NODE-2224-length-9801-cov-5.731480_pt1 | contig 9801 bp, 5 predicted proteins | sample MGYA00242135_ERZ509060 | MGnify/ENA primary metagenome ERZ509060 (study PRJEB26280, sample SAMEA2338742) | human gut metagenome | biome: human gut; feature: human-associated habitat; material: faeces... | reverse complement strand
CGCCAGCCATAAGACCTTTATCGAAAAATGCCATAAGCATAGCACCGACCAATCCGAGCGAGGCGGAGAAAACCGAGCCTGTCGAGAAAAATATAGCCGGAAACGTCATAGCACCGAGTACGGCATACGGTATGTAATATAAAAACGATTTAAGCCATTTTGATTTTATTTCTTTTCTGAAAAGTGTTATAGGCAATGCACGAATTATGTACGTCACTATTGCCATAACAGCCATTAAAGCAATCATTTTCATTTTTCGCCCTCCTCATTGTGCGGAAAGAACGTCGCACCGAATGCCGACGCCAACACTGCCGTTATGATAACAGCCCAGCCCGATGATATAAAAGGAAGTGCGAAATACAGAACGCAACTCAATATAACTGCGGCGATAAGTACAAAAAGTACGTTTTTATCTCTCCTTGACGCAGGGATAATTATTGCGATAAACATTGCGTATAATGTTATTCCCATTGCGTCCGCAAGTGATGTCGGCAGCAGATTGTTTATAAAAGCACCGAGCACTGTGCCGAGTGCCCAGCCGATGTATGGTATTGCAATCAGTCCGAGCATAAACGGAAATGTAATGGCAATCGGTGTTGTTGACGCAACGGCGAATACTTCGTCTGTTATGCCGAATGCTGTTATAAGCCTTCTTGCAAGCGACATTTTACCGATTTTTTGTGACAGGGAAAGCGACATAAGCATATATCGAAGATTTATAACAAATGTCGTAATTGCCATTTCCCACATACCGCCGACGGCGGAAATTATGTTCATACCGGCAAATTGTCCGGCAGAAGTAAGGTTAGTCATTGAAATTACTATTGCCGCCCAAGCGGGTATTCCGTTTTGTACGGCAAGCATACCGAATGAAAATGAAACGGGTATGTATCCGAGTGCAATAGGCATACCGAGCCTTGCACCTTTTAAAAATTGCGTTGCTTTACTCAAAATATTTTATCACTCCGAATTGTTTTATTACTTATTATTATAAGGGAAAAACGATATAAAATCAATATCTTATAAAAATATAGGTAACAAATAATGTTTAAAAATCAGTGATAATATTTTAGTCGTAGAAATACTATTGAAAAAAAATAGTAAATGATGTATAATATAGCTATCATGTTGTATTATGCGATGGTTTGTCGTGTAAAAATCAGAAAGAGAGGGAGAAAGTACATGAGTAACAAAAAGAAAATATTGTCATTGGCAATCGCAGTGTCAATGATAACTTCTGCATTTACGAGCTTTGCGGCTCCTGTAAATTCAAAAGACAGTTTGTTCGATGTTTTTGACAGCGGAATAACTATGTTTGACGCAGCAAATGCGGGAGATTCGACTGTTGCAACAACAGAGCCGACTGCAACAGCGGAAGCGACAGAGGCTACAACAGCACCGACTGCAACAGCGGAAGCAACAGAGGCTACAACAGCACCTACAGAGGCACCTACAGCTGCTCCGACAATCGACCCGTCATGGGACGGCAGTGTGGACATCAGTGAAAACTTTGACGGTGAAAGTGCTGTTGACGGTAACGGTTACAAATGGGATGTAGTTACAACAGCTGACTGGGGAGGTACAAATAAAGGTTTCTCACTTACTGCCAATGCAGGAAAGAGTATTCTTAAAGTTCCGAACGGAATGGCCGGTAAAACAAAAGATGTTCAAATGACATTTAAAGCAGGTTCTGTTAAAGGTTTCGGTCAAGCAGCAGCTACTTGGGATATGATATTTAAGTCAACTGACGGAACTGAATTGTTCAGATTCAGATTTGTAAGCGGAGTTTGGGCAAGAACTGTATCGCTTGTAGTAGGTGATGAAGTTAAAGATGCAAGCTATTCGGCATTCTCAGACAGTAAATATACAGACATCAGCGCATATGTGACATTTAATGAAAATGGCGGAGAAGTTACATTGGGTAATACAACAGCCGGATTTGCTGCAGGCAGCAATATCGGTGAGATTTCTATTGCATATGATAATGTAGACGATTGGAAAAGACCGTTTATTATTGATAACTTTACAGCAAAAACTGTTGACAAAGAAAAGGTCACATTTAATGTAAAATCAGATAAAGACAGTGAATCGGTTGAAGGTGCAACTCTTGCAATCGGCAATGATACATATACTGTTCCTGCAAGCGGTAAAGTAGAGGCATATTACCTTCCGGGTACATATGATTATACATTAAAACTTGCAAAGCACAAGGCTTTGACAGGCAAAGTGACTGTGGCAAAATCAGGCGAAACAAAAAGTGTTTATAAATTTGAAAATATTGCGTCAGATGTAAACAAAGCAACTCTTGTACACGCTTATTACAAGGCTGACAAGACTCTTGACAGCGTCACAACAACAGATGTAGATATTCAAAACGGTACATACACTGTTGATCCGGTTGAAAAAACAGGTTGCACAGAAAAGTATATGCTTTGGAATTCTACTCAAGGAATGAAACCTGTTTCAACTGCAAAATTGGAAACTACAGAAATTACTAATGATAACGATTTAGTTCTTGAATATGTAGGCGAAGCAGTTGCAACAAAAGCAGAATTAGGCGGCGGAGAAGATTATATCTATCTTCCTACAAGCGGAACTGCAACTTCAAAAGCATTCACTGCAACAATATATGATAATGCAGGTCTTGTAATGGATAACGCAGAAGTTGAATGGTCACTTCCTGGTCAGCCTGATACAATTTCAATCGGCAATGACGGCGTTATTACACTTACACCTCAATATCCTCTTACAGACGATAACGGTGTTGATGTAGTTGTAAGAGCAACTGTTAAGGGTACAAACGTAACAGCTGAAAAAACAATTCATATTCATAACACAGCAAGAGCAACAACATGGGATATTGCCGGCCCGGCAGTTATTAAAGACGGAACGGCGGCAACATATTCTGTTGCAAATGTAAAAGACCAATACGGCAATGACTTCACAGGTGAAAATACATATACATTGACATCTGATGACGCAAAGGCTGCAATAGAAGGATTGTCAATTACACCAAACGTTGGTACATCACGTACACAGGCAGTTAAGCTTACAGTAGCATCTGCGTCAAATCCTGCAATCAGCGTAGAAAGAACAGTTACTGTATACGGATACGATTTCTATGAACCGGGTACAGGTGAAGCAACATACGGTACACCGAGAATGGAAACAGTAAACGGTGTTAATTCAATAGTATGGCCGGCAAGTGTGGGCGGAAAGGCAACAACAGAAATTACATTGCCTACACCGGTTGAACTAAAAGCAGGCAGTGCAAAGATGATTACATTCGATAATATTATGACTGTAAAGAACATCAGTGCACAAGAAAGAAGCTTGAAGTTCCTTAACTCAGAAGGAACAGCGGTAATCGATATTGACTTTGCCGGTTCAAGTGTTGTCAAAGATTACTCTGTTGTAGACAAGTCATATACAGGTACTGAAATAGGTAAGATGGGTGAACTTGGCGAAAAATCAAGTGCTACATTTGTTCTAAAGACAGATGCATCAGGCGTTACATCAGCAATTCTAAGCTACAACGGTACTACTTTGGCAGAATACGAAGTAGGTACAGTTAATGATATTGCTAAGATTGTAATGACAGGCGGTGCAGGTGTTCCGAACGAAAGATTGTGTACACTTACAAATCTTGTTATTTCAGATTCTGATGTAGCAGAAGTTGAAATTGTCGGTGACAGTCAACTTGCTAAGGTTTCGGGTACTACAGCAACAAAGACATTTAAGGGTTCAATCTTCTCACTTTCAGAAGGTGAAACGTATACTTGGTCAGTAGCAGACGCAAGCGGTAGTCCGATTGACGGTGTAACAATCGACCAAAAGGGTGTCCTTTCAGTTGCAGATACAGTTGCGGCAGATACAGTTGCAGTTGTTTCTTATACAAGCAGTCTAAGCACAACAGAAACACCTAAGAAAGCAACTCATGAAGTTACAATTAAGGATTTTGCAGAAGTAAAATCATTTGATATTGAAGGTCCGGTAGCAGTCAATGCCGGTGACAAAGTAACATATCAAGCAAAGAATATCATTGACCAATACGGTGACGAATCACCGATGGCTGTTACATATGCTATAACAGACGGCAGTGATATTGCAACAATAGATTCAGCTACAGGTGTTGTAACAACAACAGGTAAACTTGGCAGCTACACAGTTTCAGTTACAGTAGGTAACCCTGGTAAGACAAAGACAGAAACTAAGACTGCAACAGTTGCTAAGTACAGTGAATCGGGCGAGGCAACAGGCAATGTTGAAGTTGATGTAACAAAGCTTGCAAATTATGCGGCAGATACACAGTATCGTGTAACAACAGCAACAGCTGACGGCGTACTTGTTAATCAAACAGAAACAAAGTCAACAGACGGTAAAGTAACTGTTGATATGACAGGTGCTGCTAAGTATGAAGTATCTCCGATTTATTCATACACAAGTGTTGGTAATGTAGCGGCAGGTAAGACAATTCCTCTATGCGACGGTTTGTATGACTTTACATTTAAGAAGTCAAACGGTACAAGAGCCGATATATTCGTAAACGGTAATATGGTAGGTCAGAACGTTGACCAATACGGTAAGGGCAGAGCAACTTCGGGTTCTACTTACACAGCTAAGGACGTTAAGGTTGAAGGCGGTAGCGCAGTTGTAACAATGAAGGATAATGATTCAAATATGGATTCAATCGTTGTTAAGAAAGCACCTTCAATTATTCCGAGAAAGACCCATGTATATATCTTGGGTGACTCACTTGTATCAAACTACTACGGCACATTTGCCGACGAAGACGGTGACGGTATTCCGACAGCCGGTGACGCTCAAACAGGTTGGGGTCAAGTTATGGATAAGTTCATTTCATCAGACTTGAATGTAACCAACCTTGCAGAAAGCGGTAACTATGCAACAGGCTTGCAGGCAAGCACATTCCCTGGTGTATTGGCTAATGCAAAAGCCGGTGACTACATGATTATGGAATGTGGTTACAATGATGCAAACTACAGTAGTGAGGCTAAGATGGCAACTGCTCTTGAAGAAATTGCAGACGATTGTGAAAAAGCAGGTATCACATTGATTTTGTCAACACCAAACTTTGGTGCGGCTCGTGGTGATACAAATAAAGCAGACGTTAAGTTCGGTCCTAAGATTCTTGAAGTAGCTAAGGAAAAAGGCGTTTTAGGTGTAAACCTTTCAGGTCTTGGATATGCTGATTACACAGCATCAGGCTCAAATAAGGAATACTGGTCAAAGAACTTCAATGTTTACTTTAGCGGAGCACAGCAAGACGATCTTCACCTTTCATATTTAGGTGCTATGAAGAATGCGTCACTTGTTGCACAGGCAATCTATGATGCACAAAATGATACTGAAAATGCTGAATTGGCAGAAACACTAAAGGGCTTGAAGATTAATACACAAGCTTATCAAATGAAAGATTCAGAAGGTCAAACAGTAACACTTCAAGTTAAATAATCTTGAACAAATTAAAATACACACTCTTCGGAGTGTGTATTTTTTTTATGTATTCAATTTTTTATCGATTTCCCGTAATGTCAAAATTCTGCATAACTTCTTTACGTTTTTCGATTGCGTATTGAGTGTAGTATTTGTGGGTTACTTCAATATTTTTGTGTCCCATAAGCTCCGCAACCATTTTTATATCAATGCCGTCAGCGATAAGATTACAGGCGAATGTACGTCTTAATGCGTGCGGACGTGCCTTGTCGGGGTCGTATATACCGACAGTCGCACAATATTTTTTCAGTACCTTTTCAACACCTTGTGCGGTCATTCGTGTTCCGAGTCGGCTGATAAAAAGTGCGTCGTCTTTTGCTTTTTCGTTTTCAACACGTTCCTGCATATATGTAAACAATTCGTTTTCCACTTGAACAGGCATAAATATTTCCTGTTCGTCACCGCCCTTACGGGTGACAACGAATGACGAGGTATCAAAGCACACGTCACGAATATCAAGGTTGATAAGTTCACTCACACGACAGCCTGTACCGAGATATGCGGTAAAAAGTGCAATATCACGTTTTTTTCTGTTCTTGTATTCCGTAAGGTCACGACCTGTATAATATTTTTCACCGTTATATATCACGTCAAGAAGGTTGACGGTTTCTTGTGATGTAAGCGGACGTTTCATTTTTTGATGCAGTTTTTTAAAATCCAACTTATCCGTTACGTTTTGAGAAATCAAGTCGTTTTTGTAAAGATACGAAAACAGTCCGCGTATTCCAGAAAGTTTACGGTTTATGCCGTAAGCACTGTTGCGGCGGATTCGTTTAATGTGTTTGCCGTCAATCGAAACGGTGTCGGTTTCGTATTCTTTTAGATATGCCGTAAAAGCGTTTAAATCACGGAGCGTAACTTTCTCCATATCGGCTACCGTGAAATCTTCAATTTTTTCTATATAACTGAAATTGAATTTTTGCAGATATTCCAAAAATGTTTTTATATCTATACTGTAACCGATTTGTGTATTAATGCTTTCGCCGTTATACGCAATTTCGATATAGTCAAAAACAAAATCCGGCATACCCGAAAGAAAATTCATTAATTTTGAATGTTTGCTCATAATATATAACCTCTGATTTATCTCCCAAAATATTCAAAAATTACATCGCAAGATGTGATTTTTGGAGCCTCGGCAGGCTCCTTTTTATTATATAATTTATTTTAAGTCAATGCAAGTGCCTTTTTTTCAAAATGGTATTTACTATTTTTGAATTTTATAGTACAATAAAGATATATAGATATTTTGGATTATTTTGAATTGAAAGGAATGAATAGAGCGATGGTACTTAAAACAAGTGGTGATTTAGGCGAGGTAACCATTTCAAACAACGTTATCTCTGAAATTGCGGGTGCGGTTGCGACAAAGTGTTATGGCGTTGTCGGAATGGCGTCGAGAAATAAAAAAGACGGAATTGTGAACCTCCTAAAGCCTGACAGTATGACTAAAGGTATCAGCATAACAGTTGAAGAAGGCGGAGTTATCGTAGAAATACATCTTATCGTTGAGTACGGCATAAATATTAATACAATATGTAAAAGTATTGTGAACAGAGTCAGATATACTATCGAAAATACAGTTGGAATTAAAGTGAACAGAATTAATGTTCGTGTTGAAGGTGTCCGTGTTGACTAAAACTGATTAGGGGTGATTAAAATTAATACGCTTAACGGAAACACATTTGCTCAAATGATTATAAGCGGAGCAAATAATTTATATAATAACAGAAAAACTGTTGATGAACTTAACGTTTTCCCGGTACCGGACGGCGATACAGGTACAAATATGTCGCTTACCGCAACGGCTATGGCGACTGAACTTTTGAAAAAAGGCGACACAACTCTTACAAAAGCGGCTGATACAATGTCATTCGCAACTCTAAGAGGTGCAAGAGGTAACTCCGGTGTTATCCTGTCACAGTTTTTCAGAGGTATATCAAAGAGCCTTAAAGGTAAAACAGAATGTAATGCGGAAGAACTTGCAGTTGCTTTAAAAGACGGCTCGGATGCGGCATATAAGGCGGTAATGAAGCCGACAGAGGGTACAATTCTTACTGTTTCGCGTGAAGTCGCAACAGGTGCACAGCTTGCCGCAAATACAAACGAAAACATTATTGACGTAATGGAGAGTGCCATTGAAAGAGGAAACAAGGCACTTCAAAAGACAACTCAAATGTTACCGGCATTAAGACAGGCAGGCGTTGTTGACGCAGGCGGTCAAGGCTGGATGTTTGTGCTTGAGGGTGCATTGTCTTATCTAAAGAGCGGTAATGTTGTTGAAAGACAAGGCGAAGCACTTGAAACGCAGACTGCTCCTGTAAAGAAAAAGTCACAAGAGGCAATTAAGACAGAAGATATAAAGTTTAAATATTGTACGGAATTTATCGTTGAGAAAAAGCAAAAAGGTCTTAGCGTAAGTACGTTCAGAGATACTATTGCCCCAAAGGGTGACTGTATGCTTGTAATTGACGATGATGAAATCGTAAAGGTGCATATTCATACAAATCATCCGGGTTTTGTGCTTGAAGAGGCTATAAAACTCGGTGAAATGATTAATTTAAAAATAGATAATATGAAGCATCAGCACAAGTCTATTATTGACGGAAGTAATGAACAGACTTCGGAAAATGCCGAAGTTAAAACAGCGGAAGTCAAGGCGGAGAAAAAGACTGAAAAGCCTAAAAAAGCTCCTAAACCGAAAGCACCTGTTGAATTAAAGGATTACGGTTTTGTAGCGGTATGTATGGGTAAGGGAATTACAAATATTCTTAAAGACCTTGGCGTTGACAGAGTTATTGAGGGCGGACAAACAATGAATCCGAGTACGGACGATATTTTGAAAGCCGTAAAACGTGTCAAGGCAAAGACGGTTTATGTGTTCCCGAACAATAAAAATATTATTATGGCCGCAAATCAAGCTGCAGAACTTGTTGAGGATAAGAAAATCGTTGTAATTCCGTCAAAGTCAGTTCCGCAGTGTATAAGCGCAATGGTGGAATTTAATGATAAAAAGTCGGCAGAGGCTAATGAAAAGGCTATGAATAAGGCTATCGGCAGAGTTACATCGGGTCAGCTTACTTATGCCGTTCGTGATACGGAAATCGACGGTATTGAAATTAAAAAAGATGATATTCTCGGAATGGTTGAGGGTAAAATCGTAACTGTAGGCAAGGATATTGATGATGTACTTAACCGAGTAGTTTCACAGATGGTTGACGAAGATACTGAATTTTTGAACGTATATTACGGTAAGGAAATCAAGAAACCGCAGGCTGATGTGATGCTTAAAGCACTTGAAACAAAGTATGCGGACGATGAAATCGAAGTTTCGTTTAAGAAAGGCGGTCAGCCGCTTTACTACTATATTATTTCCGCAGAATAATATTATGGAGTCAGAATATGCCTAAGGATATAAGATATTTGAAAGGTGTCGGCGAGAAAAGAGCCGAATTATTCGCAAAAAAAGGAATAAAGACAGTCGAAGATTTACTTTACTATTTTCCGCGTTCTCATGAGGATAGAACGGAAAAGAAAGATATTGCCGACTGTGTCGAGGGAGAAACGGTGTGCGTGAGCATTACCGTTTTTTCGCCTGTCAGAGAAACAAGAGTAAGAAGGAATATGCTTATTTCAACAATGATTGTATCGGACGAATCGGGTGTTTTGAATGTGGTTTGGTACAATAACAGATATGTAAAAAATCAGTTTAAGACGGGCGATAAGTATGTTTTATACGGCAAGGTAACTAAGAACAGAGGTAAACTTGAAATGGTGAACCCTGTTTGTGAACAAGAGGGTAAAGAGAGATTTACGGGTAAAATAGTACCGCTTTATCCGCTTACAAGCGGACTGACGCAGAAAATTTTACAGTCGACAATGGAGCTTGCAATAAAGGAAGTCGGACGAATGGAGGAATATATTCCGTCCGATATAAGAGAAAAATATCACATTGCAGAGCTTAATTTTGCAATGAAAAACATACATTTCCCCGAAAACTTTGAAAGCTACAACATTGCAAGAGAACGATTTGTATTTGAAGAACTGCTTGTGCTTCAGCTTGCGTTAAGCGGAAGAAAGGATATAAATACATCGCAGGACGGTATTGTGTTTGAAGATATAAATTGTGTGCGTGAATTTACGGATAATCTGCCGTTTTCGCTTACAAACGCACAAAAGAAAACGCTGAATGAAATTTTGAAGGATTGCAGGAGCGGTAAGATGATGAACAGACTTGTTCAAGGTGATGTCGGCAGCGGTAAAACGGCTGTTGCGGCGGCGGCA
>ENA-OROR01002221-OROR01002221.1-human-gut-metagenome-genome-assembly--contig:-NODE-2221-length-9803-cov-6.623923_pt1 | contig 9803 bp, 8 predicted proteins | sample MGYA00242135_ERZ509060 | MGnify/ENA primary metagenome ERZ509060 (study PRJEB26280, sample SAMEA2338742) | human gut metagenome | biome: human gut; feature: human-associated habitat; material: faeces... | reverse complement strand
TGGTGCGGCGGGGGTTGTAGTTCTGAACCACGGTCGTCACGGGGACGCTGCGCTTTTCCGCCTCGGCGAGGAGGGCGCGGACGAAGTTTTTCGCGCCCGGCAGCACCGGCTGGGCTGTGACCAGCACCACCATCACCTGCCCGGTGGCGACGCCCCGGCGCAGCAGACAGTGCCGGAGCAGCCCGGTGCCTTTGTCCTCATTGTAAGGTTGGTATTTGCAGGCCGCTGCCGCTGCGCGGACGGCTTCCATGGCCGTGTCCAGCACCTCGTCTTCCAGCAGACAGCGCTCTACCGGCAGCACTTTGTGGGTCTTGGCGGCGTAGATGCCGGAGACCAGTTTTCCACCAGAACCCGTTGCAAAGGTGGAGATCACTTTGTTGCGGTAATGGGTCGGCGTTTCCATCCCCCGGATGGGGTGCACCGGGCCGTACTTGCCCAGCAGGGCGCGGACTTTTGCCTCTTTTTGTTTCAGCTGTTCCGGGTATGGAACTTCCAGCAGCGGGCACCCGCCGCAGTTTTTGGCGCGATTTTTGCAGGTCATACTCTATCTCTCCTCATCTTACGTCTTCCTTCGTACAACCTCTCCGTCAATGCGAAGCGAGACTGAGAGGTTTAGCCGTAGGGGTCATACAGATCATATTCCTCGGCCTCGGCGTGTTTTTCTTCGAGCACGGCGATGGCCTGTTCGAGCTGGCTTTGGGAGCAGCCGCTCTCGCTGACGAGGGCGCGGACGGCGGCGGCGACATCCCCGCCGAAAACGGCGTCCAGCCGCTCCCGCATGATCCAGACGCTGTAGGCGCGTTTCGTGATGGTGGGCGTGTAGATGTTGCGGTTCTGGTCCTTGCCGCTCTTCACCCAGCCCTTTGCTTCCAGCCGGTAGAGAAAATTGAGCACCGTGGCCGGTTTCCATCCTTTTTCGACCAGACGCTCCCCGATGTCCCGCCGGGATGCGGGCGGTTTGCAGCTCCACACGGCCAGAAGCACCTGTTCCTCCGCTGCCGAGAGCGGTTTCAGGCTGTCCGAGAGACCATACACTGCCGTCACCTCATCCTTTTTTGATTTTACATTTGTCTCTGTTTTGACCAGTATAGCAGTTTTTTCTGTTTCCCGCAAGCCGCATTTTTCAGGCAGAATGCGGGTCTTTCAGCATATTTTTACAAACGTCTTTATTTTTGTATTTGCATCAAGGACATTTGTGTGTTCTGCGCTTTCAGGGTGCGGTCAGATCCCACATCTTTGTGCAAAGATGCTCTTGTTTTCGCACCCCCAAAACCATTATACTACGGACAAATCCAGAGCACAATGCCGCCGACCATCCGGGCGGCACTTGATAGGAAAGGGAGAGTTCATTATGGCACGAGTTTACAACTTCAGCGCAGGGCCCAGCATGCTGCCCGAAAAAGTCCTGAAACAGGCACAGGCCGAGCTGCTCGAATACGGCGACAGCGGCCAGAGCGTGATGGAGATGAGCCACCGCAGCAAGTGGTTCGACGCCATCATCACCGAGACCGAAGCCACCCTGCGCCGGGTGATGAACATCCCGGACAACTACAAGGTCGGTTTCTTTCAGGGCGGTGCGACCCAGCAGTTCGCCATGGTGCCGCTGAACTTCATGACCACCGGCAAGGCCGATTACCTCGTTACCGGCAACTTCTCGAACTTGGCCGCCAAGGAAGCCGCCAAGTTCGGCGAGGTGAAGATCGTTGCTTCCAGCAAGGACAAGAACTTCACCTACATCCCGGACGTCAACGCCATCGACTACGACAAGGACGCCAGCTACATCCACATCTGCCAGAACAACACCATTTTCGGCACCCAGTACGTCGAGGTGCCGCAGGTGGAGGGTGTGCCGCTGGTGGCGGACATGAGTTCCATGATCCTCTCGAAGCCTGTGGATGTGACCAAGTACGGCTGCATCTACTTCGGCGTCCAGAAGAACGTTGCCCCCGCCGGCATGGCCATCGCCATCGTGCGGGACGACCTGCTGGGCCACGCGGCGGACACCGTGCCCACCATGATGAACTACACCACCCTGCTGGCGAAAGACAGCATGTACAACACGCCCCCCTGCTGGTGCATCTACATGACCGGTCTGGTGCTGAAGTACCTCGAAAACGACATCGGCGGCCTTGCCAACATGCAGAAGATCAACGAGGCCAAGGCCAAGGTGCTGTACGATTACCTCGACGGGCAGGACTTCTTCCAAAACCCCGTGGAGCACCGCTACCGCAGCACCATGAACGTGACCTTCACCAGCCCCGACCCCGACATGGACAAAAAGTTCTGCGCCGAGGCTGCGGAGGCCGGGTTCGTCAATCTGAAAGGCCACCGCCTTGTGGGCGGTATGCGCGCTTCTATTTACAACGCGATGCCCCCCGAAGGCATTGACAAGCTGGTCGATTTCATGGAGAAGTTCCGGAAGGAGAACGCCTAATGTATACCATCAAAACGCTCAATGCCATCAGCCCGGTGGGGCTGGCAAAGCTGAATAAAAACCTCTTCGACGTCTCGGTGGACACCGACACGCCGGACGGCATCCTTGTGCGCAGCGCCGACCTGCTGAACACCGCCTTCAACGACAACCTGCTGGCCATTGCCCGCGCCGGTGCCGGTGTGAACAACATCCCGCTGGACCGCTGCAGCGAGCAGGGCATCGTGGTCTTCAACACCCCCGGTGCCAACGCCAACGCCGTGGCCGAACTGGTCATCGGGATGCTGATCGCGGGCAGCCGCAATGTGCCCGCCGCCGCCCAGTGGACGCAGGGCCTTGCGGGGGATGCCGCCATGGCCAAGAGCGTAGAAAAGGGCAAAAAGCAGTTCGTCGGCAACGAGATCAAGGGCAAGACGCTGGGCGTCATCGGTCTGGGCGCCATCGGCTCCCGCGTGGCCAACTGCGCCATTGCGCTGGGCATGGAGGTCTACGGCTACGACCCCTACATCTCCATCGACGCCGCATGGAACCTGAGCAGCCAAGTGCACCACTGCGTGAACCTGAACGACATGCTCCCGCTGTGCGACTACATCACCATCCATGTGCCCTACCTGCCCACCACCAAGGACACCATCAACGCCCAGACCCTTGCCCTGTGCAAGGACGGCGTGAAGATCCTGAACTATGCCCGCGGCGAGCTGGTGAACACCCCCGCCCTGCTGGACGCGCTGGAGGCCGGCAAAGTCTCCGGCTACATGACCGATTTCCCCACCGAAGCCCTGCTGGGCAAGGCGGGCGTCATCTGCACCCCCCATCTGGGCGCTTCCACCCCGGAGGCCGAGGACAACTGCGCCGTCATGGCCGCGCTGGAGATCAGCGATTACCTCAAGAACGGCAACATCACCCACTCGGTGAACCTGCCGGAGGTGGTCCAGCCCCGCGCCGGCGGCAAGCGCATCTGCATCATCCACAAAAACGAGCCCGGCATGATCAGCCAGATCACCGCGCTGACCACCGAAGCGGGCCTGAACATCGAAAACATGGTGAACAAGAGCAAAAAGAACATGGCCTACACCATGCTGGATGCCACCGGTGCCGTGAATGCGGCGCTGGCCGAAAAGCTTTCCGCCATCCCCGCCGTCATCCGGGTGCGCATCCTTTGATCTCTGACATTCTCCGTTTCCTATATTCCTGAATCGCTGCCGCAAGGCAGCAAAAAAGCCTGAGACCTGCCCTCACAAGTCTCAGGCTTTTTTGTGTTCAGACCCCCGCAAAGAGGACAGCGCGGCCGTTTTCCTGCGCCGTCTGCATCGCGAAGCGGACGGCATCCCGGCCCGTCATGGGGTCCACGATGCCCATGGTCACCCGCCGGTCCCGCTCTTCCCAGAAGGGTGCGGACAGGGCGGTGAGTTTGACCTTTGCCGTCCGGGTCTGTCCCGGCAGCAGTTCCGGCAGCGAGATGCCCAGCGGAACCGTTTCCAGCGTGGTACCCTCCGCCGTTTCCGCGTAGAGGTTCACCGGCCAGTCCCAGTAAAAGGGGGCGCTGCCCTCGTTCGCAAGGGTAACGGTCAGCTCCGTGCCGCCCGGCACCCGCCGCCACGCCGCTTCCGTCACCCGCAGCCGGTAGCCGAGGGCCGACAGCACCGCGTCGTACCCGGTCCGGTAAGCGGCATCCGCCGTTTTGGGGCCGAGGAAGCTCATGTGGGATCCTTTCACGAGGGAAAGAGTCTGGTCAAGGCCGGTCTCCAGAAGCTGTTCCATCGGGATGCGGCTGGTAAGTTCCCCGCCGATGGGGGCGGTCTGCCACGCATCCGGCATGGGCGAAAGGCCCGCCGGGTCGCCCTCATACCAGCCGCCGTTTTCGATCCAGCCCAGCCACTCGGCGGTGTCCCCGGCGTGGCCGGTCATGTCGTTGTACAGGCCGAAGCCCTGCCCCGCCGCCCCGCGGAAGGGGCGGCGCACCAGCAGCTTTGCCGCCGGGAAGGCTTCCCGATACAGGGCCATATACCGGTCACGGACCGCTTCCTCCGGCAGGGGCACCAGCCCCTCGCCGGACTTTACGTGCCACTCGCCCCAGTGGCCGAGGCTGCCCAGCTCCACATAGCTGACAAAGCCATCGGCCCCGAACCACTCCCCCACCGCCCGCAGCAGCGCCGCGTGGGCCGCAAAGAAGGCCGGGTCGGCGTAATCGGGGGAGTAGCCTTTGCCGTAGGAGAGATCGTACCAGCTGCCGTTCACGGTTTTTTCGTAGAGCCAATCCGGGATGTCGAGGTGAGCTTCCGCCCCCGGCTCGTCGCAGAGGATGCGGAGGACCAGATGCACCCCCTGCTGCCGCAGGGCATCGAGGTGGCAGGTCTGCTGGATGGCCTCCCACGCATAGACGCCCTCTTCCGGCTCCAGCTCCCGCCACGTCAGGCCGAGGTAGCGCAGGGTCACAGCCGGTTCGTCCGGGCCTGTATCCAGTACACCGGGCGCATAGCCGATCTGCGCATTGGGGAAAGCCGTTTCGTCCGGCTGGTACACCGCCGTGTGCTTCCGCCCGGCCCAGAGCAGACACCCCGCCAGCAGCAGACAGGCTGCGGCCGCCGCGGTCCGGCGCTCAGCCATGGTACTCGCCATTGTACTGGATCATGGTCACGTCCTCCACGCCCTCAATGCTGCGCAGCCGGTCGGTGACCTCACTGGCGTTGTCCCGGCAGCAGACCTCCACGGCCAGCTCGGTGCCCTCGGCCCGGAGGGTCTTCGATTTGACGGCGAACTTGTTCCGCCCCAGCGCCCGGACGATCTCGTCGCCGGGCTTTTCGCCCTGATAGTGGAGCACCGCCACATAGCTGCGGCCCGCCGTCTGCCAGCGGGAGAGGAAGACCACCACCCCGATCATCACCGCCGACGCCGCCACGGCCAGCAGGTACATCCCCGCGCCGGTGGTGATGCCCGCCGTGATGGACCAGAACAGATAGAGCAGGTCCAGCGGGTCCTTGACCGCCGTGCGGAACCGCACGATGGACAGTGCACCCACCATGCCCAGCGAGATGACCACGTTGGAGCTGATGGCCAGCGTGACCATACAGGTGAGGACGGACATGCCCACCAAGGTCATGGCGAAGCTGCGGGAGAAGATGACCCCCGCGTAGAACCGCTGGTACACCCAGTAGATCAGCACCCCCATGGCCAGCGCCGCCAGCAGGGCCCCCGCCATCTGGGGCACATTGTACGGGCTGAAGCCTTCCAGCACCGATTTCTTGATAAAGTCCTTGACACTCATAGCTGCGTTCCTTTCCCTTCTAGTCGTTCCAGCCGGAAAACCCGTGGCGGTAGGCCGTTTTGTCCGCACAGAGGACATATTTGGACACTGCCGTCCACTCCTGCGCCTTGGGCGGCAGGAGCTGGCGGAGAACTTCCGGCAGAAACTCGGTGAACTTTACTTCCAGCACCAGCGTGCCGGGGTCCAGCACCGGCAGGGTGGGGAGCTTTGGGTCAAACAGATCCCAGCCGCCCACAGCGGCCCGGACGTTCTGATCAAAGGTAATGCGCACGGTTCCCTCGTCCAGCACCCACGCCTCCCGCTCGTAATCCACGAGGACGCGGGGGCGCAGGACATGGGAGATGCACTCCACATAGAACTCCCGGCAGAGGTTCTGGGGCGACGCGAGGAGAACGCCGTAGTCCCCCCGCAGGATGCGCTCCGTTTCCTCGCGGGTGAGGGCGGCATCTTCCTTATAGATGTAGCTGCCCACCTTCTTTTTCCGCTCCAGCTTAATGACGGCATCGCTGCCGTCGTAGATGCGGATGCGGTACTTTTTGCGCAGGAAGACCCCGGCCTCCTTCTCCCCATAGGCGGAGTTCCACCAGTCGTCGAAGTAGAGGCTCCGGATCCGGTAGCCGCCGGGCTTTGCGTGGGCATCCCGGCGCAGCAGCGGGGCCAGCCGCAGTTCCAGCGCCGCCTTTTCGGCATACGAGATGCGGTACTTCAGCTCGTGGCGGTACACTTCGCTCCGGCGTGTTTTCGGCGGAGCGGCCCGCTGCAAAACGGCGGCTGCGTGCGGTTCACTCATCGTAAAAGTCCTCCGTCACGCTGCCGTCGGCCTCCACGAAGAAGCTCTTCATGCCGTAGGCTTTGCCGGTCTCCATCACGTAGTAGTCGAAGGCGTCCTGTGTATAGCCGGACTCGTTTGCGGCCCGCACCCGCAAAAAGTAATGCCCCGCCGGGAGGGCATAGACCACCGTTTCCGGCAGCCGGATGTTCTCCTCGGTCCAGAAGGTCGTGGTGAACCGGTAGTCCTTCGCCAGCTCCGCCGTATAGGTGATGTCCTCGGCGGCAAAGTCGAAGGAGGCGTCCCACATCAGGCGCAGCTCGTCGCCCTGCGGCTCCGGCACCCCGATGTAAAAAGGCATGGGCTTCTTCAGGCTTTCCCGGTACGCTTCCCGGTTCTCGGTGATCTCCTTGTGCAGGCTGTTCGCCACCCTGTCGTATTCCTCCCGGCTCAGCGGCTCGTGGAGAAGATCCGGCTGCTGCCAGACGAAAGGCTCCACAAGGCTGCGGTAGCGCGCCGTCATCTCCCCGATGCGGTCCGCGCTGAAGTATCGGAACAATTCTTCGATGGCGGCGTCCAGCTCCTGCCGGAAGCGCTTTGTCTGCAGACAACGGCGGAAGCTCATTGCCCCAGTAATTGCTGACGCCCCGCTCCCAGCTCAGGCTGTCGGAGTAATTGCGGTACTCCCACTCGGTGCGGGAGAGCATGGCGTCGTTGTCCCAGTCGAGGATGTACCACCGCTTGCTGTTCAGCGGGCTGTAGAGATACATATTCCGGCTCTGGGTGTCGGTGTTGCCCAGCAGGATCTGGAACGCCATCCAGTAGGCGATGTTCTCGGTGTCGAAGGTCGTTTCGAAGAGGTCTTCCATCGGGGAAGTCTCGTCGTTCAGCACGTCCAGCATCTCGATGAGCTTCTGGTGGTCGTCGCTGCCCTTGATCTCCAGAAGCTGCTCAAAGGCTGCTTTGTCATAGGCCGGGTCGGTCTTGAGCCGGATCACATCCCCATAGCGCAGGAACTCGAAGAAGTTCACCTTATAAAGCTGGCCGTTTTCATCCAGCCCGTGCGCCCGGAGGGCCGTTTTGTTGAGCTGCTCCACTTGGGTGTACAGCCCGTGATCCACGAAGGAAGCCCCAGCGGTCTGGGTCTTGTCCTTGACGTAGAGGTGGACGAACTGGGTGCGCAGCCCCATCATCTGCGGGATGCCCCGGATGAGGTCATAGGCCATCTTGTTGCGGAAGCGCAGCCCGTCGCCCTGATGCTTGTTCAGCGCCACGGTCCGCTGGCCCCGCCAGCTCCCCTTATTCTTTTTCAGCTTGATCTTGTAGTTTTTCTGGGCATTCCGGCTGGAAGTCTGGCCCCGGATCTGCACCGTGGCATTGGGGACCGTTTCGCCGTAACCCACCTCCGAAGCCGCCGGGCCGCTTTCATCCCCCACTTGGAGCAGCCCCTCCACCTGATAGCGGGGCACCTGCATGGCCTCGTAATCGTAAGCAGAGTAGGAATTGATCTGTTCCCATGTGTGGTCGGTGTTTTCGGCCTCGGTGCCGCGGGTCACGGTGAGGTACATGGTCACCACGCCGCTGTCGTCGTAGACGGTGTACAGCGCATCGTTATCCCGCAGATGGAAGCCGGTGTCCGCCATTTTTTCCACCGGTTCTGCCTTGGCGGTGGAAAATTCATCGGAAGACGCCGTTTCCTCCGCCGGGAGCACGCTGCACCCGGCGCACCACCCCGCCAGCGCGGCCCCCAGCAGCAGCACCGTGCGGCGGGGGAGTTTCCGTTCTTGCATTTTTCAAGCCTCCTTGTCCTTTTCCTCCGCAGCCGCGAGGGGCTGCTGGCCCAGAATGCGGTAGGGCAGGTTCCGGGTGAACCAGTCCAGCCGCAGCAGCGCGGCCAGAAACAGCACCGCCGCCCCGGCCAGAAAGCCAAAGCCGTAAAACGCCGGGTCGAACCGGAGCGAAAGCGCCGTGCCGCCCCCGGCCAGCACCGCAAAGGCTGCCGCCGCGCCCAGCGCGCCCTTATAATCGGTAAAGTAGAGCAGGATGAGCAGGACGGTGTTCCCCACCGCATACAGCCCATACCCCGCGCAGAGGGTGCGGAGACAGCCGTGCATCAAGTCATTGAAGCCCAGCGGCAGATACCCCAGCACCAGCGTTTCCAGCGAGATGACCGCCGCCGTCGTAAAAAGCTGCTTGAGAGCCGTATAGTACAGTTCCCGGTTCAGCACGGCCAGCATTTCTTCCTCCGCCGCCTTGATATCCCCCACCACGCCGCCGTCGTTGAACAGGCTGTAGTAGGTGCGGTAGCGCGGGTAGAACTGCACCTCCACCGAGACGACGAAGTTCACCGTCGTGGTGAGGATGCTCAGGAAGGCCAGCAGAGCGGGCACATCGTAATAAGGGGCACCATAGAACAGCCCCTTCACCTGCACGCCGAGGGGCCCCAGCCAGACGATCACAAGGTGGGCAAACAGGCCGAGATCCAGCAAAAGACCGGTCAGCGCCAAGGTGCGGTAGCGCTTTACCCAGCGCAGAAACCGCCACGGGCTGCCCTCCCGCTCCGGGAAAAAGCGGCACAGCAGCCGCACATCCATCCCCAGCATGACGCCGTAACCCAGCGCCGTGGCCGCGAGGAAACCCTCCACCACCGGCACGCCGAGCCAAAACACCAGCACCCACCCGGCCCCAAAGGCCGCGCCCACCGCCGCCGCAAAGGCGATGAGGATGCCGCGGTACTCCTTCAGCGCGGTCAGATAGCTCATGGCAGTCCAGCAGACGACAAGCTCCGCAAAAAGCCACAGACAGAGCAGCCCTTGGCAAAAAGTCGCGCCGGATGCCAGCAAAAACGCCCCGTACCCCGCACAGCCCAGCGCAAGCTGCACCGCGCACACCCCCGCAAAGGAGGGCAGCACCCGCTCGGCCCGCTCTTCGTACAGCTGGTCGGCCACGAACCGGGTGACCGGCATCGAGAAAAAGCTTGTCACCGTCAGCGAGGCGAGGAGGGTGTAGGTCACCATACAGACGAGGAGGTCCCGCCCAGCGCGGGGTGCCCCCGCCCAGCCGCAGAGCAGCAGCAGCCCCCCTTGGAGCAGCACCCCCAGCAGCATGGGCCCGGTGCAGATGATGCCCGCGTAGCCGTAGGCCCGCAGCCCCGCCAGCATTCCCTTGCGGCGGAACAGCTTTTTCAGTTCGAACCCAATTCCAGCCATAGTTCCTCCGATTCCGTTTCCTTCTCCTTCTGCGCCGTGGCCGCCGTTTCGGCGTAGAGAGCCCGATACCGCGCCAGCATCTGTTCGTGGCGGTAGCTCTGCGCCACCCGCTGCTGGCCGATGGCCCCC
>ENA-OROR01002202-OROR01002202.1-human-gut-metagenome-genome-assembly--contig:-NODE-2202-length-9876-cov-3.830669_pt1 | contig 9876 bp, 11 predicted proteins | sample MGYA00242135_ERZ509060 | MGnify/ENA primary metagenome ERZ509060 (study PRJEB26280, sample SAMEA2338742) | human gut metagenome | biome: human gut; feature: human-associated habitat; material: faeces... | reverse complement strand
TTCAATTAGGTCAAATCGAAAATGGTGTAAACGAAGGGGCAGTTCTCTGCAATGTTAAAACTGCTTTTTCGTTTACCCCATCATCGATTGTAACCTAAAGAATTTGTCGACTTGAGTGACGAAGTCATAATATGATTTCTGTACTTCAACTGGCGGATGTATTATTTCAAAATTAGAAACAATAGGCACATTCAAATTTGGCATCGTCTGCCCAACTGCCATATCCTCAATAGTTTTCTTGAATGACGGAAACGATATTATTTTTTGTATGAAATCAGCTGTTACATTTTGAGTTGGACGAATAAGTATACTCCCTGTGCCACATAGCAATCCATCTTCTAAAACTACCGCACACCTACCCATTTCTCCTCGTCGTCCCATAACCACGTCACCAATTTGCAACTTATATGCACCTAATTCCTCATATTTTTCATTTGAAATAGTCAACTTGTTATCTACTGAAATTTTGCTATCTACAATATGCGATGGATTGACTAGCGGGTGTCCATTTTCTATATAGTCTTCCTTGTGCAGAAGCGAGCCAAAAGGTCCAATTTTAATATCTGCAATCTGTGAGAGCCTAACCTTGTCATAGTTAAATGGATTTGATACTGGGTCACCAAACATCTCGACAAATCTGGCTTTGATAAGGATGTCTAATTCTTCCAACTGCTGTTTTCTAAGTTGAATTACAGAATAGACCTTTTCCAAACTACCAGCTAACTCAGTTTGTTTTTTCAACTCAATATCTGGCACCTTAATTTCTTCTAACACTTTGCGGCTAATAGCTTTAAATGTACTGCCTGTTCCCTGTAAATTTAACTCTTTATGTTTTCCTTTAAGTAGCCAATATATAAACCCAGAAGATACCTTGTCTTGATTTGGTGTGATTGCTGCCAAACCACGTCCGATGCAACATTCTTCTTTTGCATAATTCAATGCTCCAATAGGTGCTCTAACTGAAATTAGAATATCCTCAGCATGTGCAATTTTTGTTGGTGCATTACACCACTTTCTTGTAGTTGGATATTTTTCTCCAAAATCTGCATTTCCTTGAAAAAAAGGAATTCCATCCTCATTATCATTATAACTATCTGAATCTGGAGACTGTCCCATATTGATGTTACAAACATCTTTCAATTTCACAAACCCAAATTGATTCAATTATCTTAGTGGATTTTTCCATTTTGGAAACAACCACTATTCTCAACAAATTACGCAATATACTTTTGATGCGAATTCTTCACATTAGTCTGATTTACAATTGCGTATTGCATTGTGGTATCTATTTGAGAATGACCTAGTATCTTCTGCACCTGTTCTATTGGCATTCCTTTATCAATAGCCCTTGTTGCCATTGTCCTTCTGAACTTATGTGGATGTATTTTGTTCAGTCCAAGGGATCTTCCAAGTTCTCGTATTCTTATCTCTACACCACTGATTTTCAGGCGATTAAATGGGGCATCTAATGTCACAAATAAAGCAGGATTATTATCCGTTCGACTATCAAGATACCGCTGCAAATGTATCTTAGCCTTTGCATCAAAATAAACCTTGCGTTCTTTATCGCCCTTGCCAAATACGATACACTCACGTTGCTCCAAATCCAAATCTGAAATATCCAGATTCACCAATTCTCCCACCCTGATGCCCGTAGAATAAAGCAAGTCTATGATGGCCAGATCCCGTAATTCTGTGCAATGATCTCGTAATTTTTCTATTGCCTCATCAGAGATAGTTTCTTTTACAACTGTCTTGGTCTTAATCTTATGAATCCTTCTCATCGGGCTCTTTAGAATATAATCCTCTTCCTCTAACCAAGAAAAGAAGCTTGAAATATTTCTTCTCACATTATCAATCGTTACTTTACTGCAATTATTAATTTTCTGATACCTAACTAGATAATCCCTGATCTGCTCCGTACTAATTTTCCGAACAGGGTTACTGATGTCTTTCAGGAAATGCTCTACCGTAACTCGATAATACTGAATTGTCCTATCAGAGCACCCTTCCATCTGCTTCGCATTTAGGAATCTGGTAATATACTCATCATTTGAAATATTTTCTCTTTGAGGTTCATTTTCCGATAATTCCTGCACTATAACTTCTTGTAGCTTCTTAAGCTGCTCAATGCTTAAAAACTCCGCCATTGCATTTACAATTCTTACAATCTTTTCTTCCATGTTGGTACATCCTTCCGTACCAACATCCTTCTCCAATGAAAATTTATAACCAGTTCTCTTCTATTTCATTTTTTAGTTTACCAAACAAGTCATAAAACGACTCCTTCGTCTGGTGAATAATATCCAAAGCAACCGCTTCATTATATGCATGTGCAACATTATTTCGTGCCTGCAAAGCGTCCAGCCAGCTTTGTTCATCCACAATCATTCCCGCCTTATATGCTGTCTTTAATATGGTTCGTGGTGAACCAGTTGCACTTTCGGCAAATCCTGACTCTGTCAGTTTTTCTTTCATCATTTTCCATGCTTGCTCAAAGCAAATCTCATATAGTCCAACTAATCCTGTCAACTCGACATTGTTATATGGCTCTTCGTAACTATAAATATCTTTGAGATTGCGATAAGCATTACAAAAGTTTTCATATTTTTTCATATAACAAAACTCCCTCTCTTCGTATAGATTCTAGTAGTTCTTTTTGTACTCTCCCATCCAAATTAATGATATCAAATTCCAAAAGTGTAGAAACCTCCTCATCCACCTGTACTGCAAATGCTGAGATATTTCCACCTTCTACGGCTAAATCTATATCACTCGTGCGCTTAAAATCCCCACGAGCTCTAGAACCAAAAAGAATTAGCTTCTTTATATCATTTTTGATAGCAATGGAAATAATATCCTGTTCAATCGAATCATCAATTCCTAAAATTTTCATACTCTCACCTATCCAAAATATTCCTGCATTAAACTATCAAATAATATTTGCATCTCATCAAGTGATTTCTGTACTTCAACCTTTAATTTGTCGACTTGAGTGACGAAGTCATAATATGATTTCTGTACTTCAACTGGCGGATGTATTATTTCAAAATTAGAAACAATAGGCACATTCAAATTTGGCATCGTCTGCCCAACTGCCATATCCTCAATAGTTTTCTTGAATGACGGAAACGATATTATTTTTTGTATGAAATCAGCTGTTACATTTTGAGTTGGACGAATAAGTATACTCCCTGTGCCACATAGCAATCCATCTTCTAAAACTACCGCACACCTACCCATTTCTCCTCGTCGTCCCATAACCACGTCACCAATTTGCAACTTATATGCACCTAATTCCTCATATTTTTCATTTGAAATAGTCAACTTGTTATCTACTGAAATTTTGCTATCTACAATATGCGATGGATTGACTAGCGGGTGTCCATTTTCTATATAGTCTTCCTTGTGCAGAAGCGAGCCAAAAGGTCCAATTTTAATATCTGCAATCTGTGAGAGCCTAACCTTGTCATAGTTAAATGGATTTGATACTGGGTCACCAAACATCTCGACAAATCTGGCTTTGATGAGAATATCTAATCCTTCTAATTGTTTTCTTTTCTTTGTAATGACACCTTGTACCTTTTTTAATTTCTCAACAATCTTCAACTGCTCTTCCAATGTAATCTTTGGAATCTTCATTTTACGCATTGTTGCTTGCGTTAACTTTTGTCGTGTTGCTCCATTAACAAGTCCATTTGTATCGTAGAACATCAATGAGTAGCATAAATAATCAACATCTATCATACTCTTTGGTTTCAAAACATGAGCATGATTATTTACCCAGCATTTACCTGACACTCTATATGCAATAGGTCGTATTTTTGAGCCAAAATTACCACCATCCTCGGCTAACAATACTAGTTCATCATCAAAGATGTAATCATCTACATAGTCCTGAATTCCATTAGCACCATAATATGGATATTCTCCTGCACTTCTTTCAGAACCTTTGATTGGCACTCTTTGAGAATCAAGTATCTCACAACATTCTTCGACAGTATATGTCTCCGCAAATCCTTTTCTATCAATCACATCTGCAGTGCCATTCGTATTTCGCTTCGCTTCATCCTCATGTCGTGCTGTCGCACTATCGGTTCCGTCCATCATGCCGCCTTTGGTGAGCAAGATCCCCACAGCGTCCTGTTGGACGTCTCCAGCACTGCTCGTTACCTCGTCAAACCCAAATTTATCCATTTTCTCTCACCTCTTGACAATACAGTCCAAAAATGAATAGGGCTGATTGCCCATACAATCCAGTTTCATCATCAGACAAATTCTCTGCTGTCTTTGACATATAAAACATATCTAATGCCTTTTCTTGTGAAACATTCCATTTTTGACTGATCAAATTTACAACTTCTGGAATAAGCAGAGATTTCACTAATGCATGTCCCATAGCATCGCCTCCAATTCTTCCATCTCTTTAGCGATTTCTTTATCCAAAGCCTTAATGTTAGCCAGAATCTCTGATGTTGCAGGATACTCAATTTTTTCATATTCTACCTGTTTATACTTATTGATAGACAAGTCATATCCGTTATCCACGATTTCCTGTTTCGGAACCATAAATGACTGTTCGGTACGTTTTCTATCAATTTCCTGCTCACGATTCTTAAATCTCTTGATGATATCAGGAATATCATTTTCAGACACAACAGTTCTCTTATCATCAAGACTGAAGCCATCAGCCTTCATATCATAGAACCACACATTATCCGTTCCACCATGCTCTGTTTTAGTAAATACCAGAATAGCGGTAGATACACCGGCATATGGTTTAAACACACCGGAAGGCATGGAAATAACAGCCTCCAATCTCTGATTTTCTACAATCTCTGTTCTGATATCCTTATGCGCTTTAGAAGATCCAAAAAGCACTCCATCCGGTACAATACAAGCACATCTTCCACCAATCTTTAAGATACGAAGGAACAAGGTAAGGAATAATAATTCTGTTTTCTTTGTCTTACATACCTTAAGCAAATCTCCGGAAACTGACTCTGCATCCAGACTTCCCTTAAAAGGTGGATTGGCAAGTACCAACGAATACTTGTCCTTATCCTGATTTTGATCAGACAGACTGTCTCTATATTCGATAGATATTTCCATCTATTATAATAATTCCTGTTCTATACTAAGGACATCTGGAAAAATCAGCTTTGCGCCCTTTCTCTGCAACGCTAATACTTTCCCTGCCTTATCCTTCAATTCCTTTTCCAATCTACCATCAACACGAACTGGTATATTGGCAGCAGAGTCCAAATACTCATTTTTCATATATTTTTCTGTAATCGGACACATATTTTGAATCAAAAAAGCCTTCTCATGACCAAGTACTTCTCCAAAAACAATTGTATCGCACCTATGGTACTTTTGCATTTTCTTATTATAAATCCCCTTAAATTTAGAAACCTGTGACGAAAACGGAATCATCCAAAATAGCTGAGTATTACTATCCTGGAATGCGTAAAAACATGGTCTGTCATGCAACTGTCCATTTACTTTTTCCTTATTCTGCATCAAATAAGGATCTGGAAAATCCTTAAAGTACTGATCATCAATATAATAAAAATGTCCTATTTCCATTTCTTCTCCTATCGTTAAAAAGAGGCCCCATCCTCTCGAATGGAACCTCAAAACATTTGAACTCGACCTTTTCTAAGTCGCATATCGAGTAGCGACAAACATTTGAACTCGACCTTGTTTGAGTTGCATATCGAGTAGCAACAAACATTTGCAGTAATCTCTTACTGTACTTAAAATATACATCCAAATGAGCCGCTTGTCAATGTCAAAATAAGTTCAAATCGCAGCTTATGGCTGCATTAATATTATATGTTCATATCCAATTAGATATTCATTTTACACGATACTGCTGAACATTTCAACGATTGCACACTATATAACGATAGCCCTTACATTCTAACGATTGCTACTACCGTTAAAATTTGTACTTCTACATCGGCTTGTTTGCATTCCCTCATTCGTAGTATTACCGTAGTCCCTTACTACTACACTTGCCACGATATACCCAAGTAATGCCCCCTAAAGCCTTGATTTTACTGACTTTCCATAGCCCTGCCGTGGCATACGAATAAAACACGAATTGATGTCATAATATACCTCCTGCTGACAAGAAATGCCCTGTTTTGCAAGGTTTCTTGGGTATTTTGTGAATTACTCTGAAAATGCAGAAGGATCTTTCATCCAATCGTAGAATCGTTTGCGAATTTTTTTCAATTCTTCTTTAGCACCAGGAATCTCTTCCAATTTTACTAAGTGCATAACTTTTATCCCCATTATCTCATAGGTAATCTTGTTTCGACATTCTAACCCGACGTTTCGGTTTCATATATGACCATATAAGAAAACAAAAAATCCAGTGCCTACAACAGCTTCCTAAGAATCTGTATAAACACTGGATTTATATCTCAGCAGTCCGTACGGGAATCGAACCCGTGTTTCCGCCGTGAGAGGGCGGCGTCTTAACCGCTTGACCAACGAACCGTGTATTATAATAGCATACACCCCACGCTTCGTCAAGCATATTTTTCATATTTTTCAAAAATATTCAAACAAATCCGAAAATAAGACTTTTCCCTCTTTTTTCATTAATCCTCATAACCGTTTGGATTGTTCTTCTGCCATCTCCAGGAATCCGCACACATTTCCTTAATTCCGTACTGTGCTTTCCAGCCAAGTTCACGTTCTGCCTTGCCCGGGTCACAGTAACAGGTTGCAATATCGCCAGGACGGCGAGGCTTGATGCTGTATGGAATCTTAATGCCGTTTGCTTCCTCAAAATTTTTTACGATATCAAGCACGCTGTAGCCGTGTCCGGTACCAAGGTTGTAAATGCAAAGTCCGGCGTTCTCTTCGATCTTCTTTAATGCCTTTACATGTCCGTTTGCCAGATCAACAACGTGGATATAATCGCGCACACCGGTTCCATCCGGAGTATCATAATCGTTTCCGAATACACCGAGTTCTTTTAACTTGCCAACTGCAACCTGTGTAATGTAAGGCATCAGGTTGTTCGGGATGCCGTTTGGATTCTCCCCCATGGTTCCGCTTGGATGTGCTCCGATTGGATTGAAGTAGCGAAGCAGGATCACATTCCACTCATTATCTGCCTTGTAGATATCTGATAAAATCTGCTCCAACATGGACTTTGTCCATCCGTAAGGATTGGTACACTGTCCCTTCGGGCAGTTCTCGGTAATCGGAATTTCTGCCGGATCGCCGTATACGGTTGCAGATGAAGAGAAAATGATGTTCTTGCATCCGTTCTGACGCATAACATCAACCAGTGTTAAAGTTCCTGCAATGTTGTTATTGTAATACTCCCAAGGCTTTGCCACAGACTCTCCGACAGCCTTCAGTCCTGCAAAATGAATACAGCTGTCAATCTTCTGCTCTGCAAAAATTTTATTTAAGATGTCACGGTCAAGGATATCTCCTTTATAAAATGTAACTTTCTTTCCGGTCAGTGCCTCCACACGATCCAGTGACTTTTCTGAAGCGTTTGACAGATTATCCAGAACAACGACATCATATCCCGCATTCTGCAGTTCCACACAGGTATGACTTCCGATATAGCCTGCTCCACCAGTAACTAAAATTGCCATAATTCCACTCTCCCTTTCTGTGCTTTTGTTTTCTTCTGATACCCCTATTCTATCGCTCCCGGCTCTTAATGTACAGAACCAAATGTAGAAAAAACATGTAAAAATGTTGCATGTGCATAAAAAAACGTATAAACTCAATACTAGAATCGTGTAAGGAGCATTTCCAATGAATGATCAATATAAAAATTCCTACAAAGCAACTGCAAAAGAACTTGTTTCCCTGTCTGTCTATAATGTCGGATACCAGCTATGCGATGCCGGCTATCAGTGGGGACCCGGAATCCGCGACCACTACCTGATTCACTATGTGATCTCGGGAAAAGGCACATACGAAGTCAACAACGAAACCCATTTTCTTTCTGCCGAAGATGCCTTTCTTGTGTATCCGAATACGGAGATCATCTACCGTGCCGATGCAAAAACGCCATGGGAATATGCATGGGTCGGATTTACCGGAAGTGACGCTGCCACAATTCTGCAGGCAACCGATTTTTCACGCAAACATCCATGTATTCATGCAGTTCCCAACGGCGAAGAAGTCAAACGTCAGCTTCTGCATATCTATGATGCCAGAGGAAACGGATTTGAACATGCCGTTGAAATGACCGGCCGGCTCTATACCACGCTGGCGCTCTTTCTAAAATCTTCCACCCAAAAAGAAACGCAGCTGACAGCCGCAACCTACGTCCAGAAAAGTATCGAATATATCAGCGCCAATTACTCCTACCCGATCACAGTGGAAGATATTGCCGCCTACGTCGGTTTAAGCCGCAGCCATCTGTTCCGTTCCTTTGAACTGGTGCTGCAGCAGTCCCCAAAAGAATACCTCACGGATTTTCGCATGAAACAGGCATGCTATCTGTTGGAACACTCAAATCTTTCGATCACCGCCATTGCAAATTCCGTCGGATTTGATAATGGGCTGTATTTTTCAAAAACCTTTCATAAGAAAAAAGGGGCCTCTCCCAAAGCTTATCGCATAAAAATAAGAGGGACAGAATAATTTTTGCCCCTCTTTTCTTCTAATGCCACGGAAACGTGAACATTCCATAAATATAAATAAATAAAATCCCTACAGGCACAAAATAACAGAACAGCGGTTTCATCCATGCCTTGATTTTTAAGCCTTTTCCCGCATTGGCCTCCTGCAGGAAATTGTTCCAGATATTTCATTCTGTAAAACCACCCCCATCCCCGGCGTGTACAGCAAAACAGCGCCAGTATCAGTGAGCCGAGCGGCATCGCATTGTTAGACACAATAAAATCCCACAAATCCAGCCATGCCGTGCCTTTTGCAAACGGCTGAAAACGAATCAGACTGTACCCAAGCGCCGTTGTCAATGCCACAAGAAACGTCCCAATCCCGCAGGCAATACATCCCACCGGACGTGACCAGCCCGTCAGTTCCCGGATCATGGCAAGCAGATTCTCACATACTCCAAATACCGTTGACATGGCAGCAAACACCATGAACAGGAAAAACAGCGCACCCCACCAGCGTCCGCCCTGCATATGGTTAAACACACTCGCCATCGTATCAAACAAAAGGCTTGGTCCCGCAGTCACTTCAAGATTATAGGTATCGCAGGCAGGAAACATAATCATGCCTGCAACAACTGCTACAAACGTATCTAAAACAATGATATTTACGGATTCTCCCAAAAGGGAACGCTCTTTCCCGATGTAGCTTCCAAAGATCGCCATGCCACCCATACCGACCGACAACGTGAAAAACGCCTGATTCATTGCTTTTACAATCATTGTACCTGATATTTTGGAAAGGTCCGGAATCAGATAAAAAGCCAGCCCATCCTTTGCGCCGGAAAGCGTAAAACTGTGGATCGCCAACACCAGCATCAGCACCAGAAGCGCCGACATCATATATTTGGTAATGCGTTCAAGGCCTCCCTGCAGCCGGAAACTCAAAATCACAAATGTAATCACAACCGTGATCAACAGGTAACCAACATTTACGGATGGTGTTGTGATCATTTTTTCAAATCCCAAATCCGCATTCTGACCGGTAAGAAACTTCACAAAATAATAAATAATCCAGCCTGCAACAACGGAATAAAACGCGATCAGTGCAATATTTCCAATCAGACACACAATCCCCGGAATTTTCCATTTGCGTTTTCCGGAAAGTTTCTCATACATATACAAGGGACTTGTCTGTGCCGCACGTCCTACGGAAAGTTCCATCACCATTGCCGGAAGCCCTAAAATGAGCAGACAGATCACATAG
>ENA-OROR01002200-OROR01002200.1-human-gut-metagenome-genome-assembly--contig:-NODE-2200-length-9879-cov-2.182716_pt1 | contig 9879 bp, 7 predicted proteins | sample MGYA00242135_ERZ509060 | MGnify/ENA primary metagenome ERZ509060 (study PRJEB26280, sample SAMEA2338742) | human gut metagenome | biome: human gut; feature: human-associated habitat; material: faeces... | reverse complement strand
ATTCTAATCTATTGAGAAAAACCAAAGCTTCATGGTTGCTTGAAAGCAGCAGGTTTGATTGTTCTAAATTTTTTTCTATAGTTACTATGAACTTATAAGAAAATAAAAAAGCCGTGTGAAATCTAAATCATTTCACACAGCTTTTTTTAAATACGATTAATTATTTATTCTTTGCTGCAGCCTGCTCGTCATTGTACTTTTGAACACACTTCTTGATTCTGTCATATGGTGAGAGAAGATCACTGATAGAACAGTCGTGGTTTAATGTATCAATGAGGTATGCGATGTATTTGCTCATGTCACAGCTGATATAGTACTCCTTAGAGAGAAGCTCAGGTGACTGGTAGATAAGGTTTGTTGTAACTACTCTGTAGATGAGACCCTCCTCGTAAGCCTTGTCAAATGAAGCAAAGCCGTTTGTGAAGAGACCGAATGTAGAAACAACAAAGATTCTGTTAGCTTTACGCTTCTTGAGCTCTCTTGCTGTATCTATCATACTCTCGCCGGAAGAAATCATATCATCGATGATAAGAACATCCTTACCCTCCACATTTGTTCCAAGGAACTCATGAGCTACGATAGGGTTACGTCCGTCAACGATACGGCTGTAATCACGACGTTTGTAGAACATACCCATGTCTACTCCGAGTACGTTTGCAAGGTAGATAGCACGGTTTGTAGCGCCCTCATCAGGAGAGATAATCATAAGATGGTCAGCATCAATAGTGATATCCTTTACGTTCTTTAAGATGCCCTTAATGAACTGGTAAGAAGGCATTACATTCTCAAAACCATTCAGAGGAATAGCATTTACCACACGAGGGTCATGAGCATCGAAGGTGATGATATTGTCTACACCCATGTTGATAAGCTCCTGAAGAGCCAATGGACAGTCAAGAGACTCACGGCCTGTACGTCTGTGCTGACGGCTCTCATAAAGGAAAGGCATGATAACTGTTATTCTTCTTGCTTTTCCGCCGGCTGCAGCGATAACACGCTTTAAGTCAGCATAGTGGTCATCAGGTGACATGTGGTTTGTCTGACCGCATACTGTGTAGGTAAGACTGTAGTTAGTTACATCTACCATGATGTACAGATCATAACCACGAACAGACTGGTTGATAACACATTTAGCCTCGCCAGAACCGAATCTAGGTGTAGAAGGCTTGATAATGTAGCTGTTTTTGTAGTAGTCCTTGAAAGCACTCTCGTTAGCATGCTGGTGCTCTCTGTGCTCTCTCCAGCCCTGTAAGTATGCATCTACCTTCTGGGCAAGACCTATACAACTGTCGGTTGCAACAAGTCCAAGTGTACCGGTTGGCATAGTCTCCAAAATTCTCTCATCGTTTGGCATTGTTATTCCTCCATATAACCATATAATAAATAAACTAAATATATAATATAAAAAGCGTTATTTGGAAAGACGCTTTTTAATTCGTATGTCATCTCCAAAGAGCTTGATAAAACTATAATTGCTTGAAATTCTTGAAAGTGTTCTCTCGGAGTAAATCTCTGCTATCTGCTCCAGATTCAGATTAGTGGAAATAATAGTAGATTTCTGTCGCAGTATGCGCTCATTTACACAAAGGAAAAGCTGTGATGTGGTAAATGAGTTGGAAAGCTCGGTTCCGAGATCGTCTATGATAAGTAAATCACAGTCGAATATATTCTGGTGCGCTGCGATGGCATCTGCATCCTTTTCAAACACACCTTTGCTTAATATATCAAATAATTGGAATGCTGTAAAGTAAATTACGGAGTAACCTGCATCTAAAAGCTCTTTTGCAATGCAATTAGATAAAAAAGTCTTTCCGACACCGGTATTACCGTAGAAAAATATGTTTTTAGGTTTGTTTTCAAAATTATCTATAAAATCATGACAGTTCGTCACGGCAAGCTTTGCTGTGGCGAGCGCAGACAGCCCTGTCGCAGGATTTTTCTGCTCATCTGAGTAATAATCAAATGAGAGTGTGGAAAAATTCTCACGAGACAAAATCTCCCTGATATTGGACTGCGAATAAACGGTATTGATAATAGCCTGTTTGAAACAATGACATTTCTGACCGTTTATGTATCCTGTATCGTGGCAATCTGGACAGGTGTAAATAGGCTCAAAATAATCAAGCGGATATCCGAGTGTGGATAGAAGAGCAGCACGCTCCTCCTTATAGTCATCGATTGCAAGGCGTAAAGCGGCAAGAGCATTCTCATCGCCGTCCATAAGCCTGTACGCCTGCCTGACAGATGCGGATGCAATCTCTGAGTCAATCTCCCTGAGGCGGGGCGCCTTGCGATAGGCTTCCTCAATACGCTTGTCATGTATGTATTTGTTCTGAAGCTGGCGTTTATCGTAGCCTCGCATTATCTCATCATATTGAGCATTGGTAAGTGCCATATATCCTCCTTGGGATGTGTAAATCTAACTTGAAAAATCATACCGTAGAATTCAGAAACAGCTTCTCCAGCTTGTCGTAATCATTGTTGCGCTGATTGAAGTTGTTAAATTTATTCTTGGAACTTGAATTATTGCTTTTTGGTTTTGAGGAACCGTTTGTAGCATTTGTACTCTGTGATGAGCCGGTAGCAGAGGCCTTATTGGCCTTGGCAAAGTTGGCATCAAGCACTTCAACATCCTTTAATGTATGTACATCCTTTTTCCTCCAGTTTGCGAGTATCGAGTCTGTGTACTCGAAGCTTGGCTTCTGGATAGCTGAAATAGTTTTATTGCAGGCGGCTTTTACAAGCTCTATATCGAAACCGTATTCGCCGACCCATTTGTTGATGAGTGACACCTCAGAGTCAACCAGATTGCGGCCTGTGATGCCTAGAGCCTTCATTACAGAATAGTAAATCTGTGAGTGAGCGGCTGCATCGTCCTTTGCCTGGTCTACGGTCTTTATGCCGGCATCGGCCCAGCCGAGAGCAACCTTGTTCATGTACCGAAGGCTTGAATGTCCTTTGGTAATGCAGTACTCCACGAGATATTCCACCAGGTCGGTAGAAAAATGGAGCTCGTCCAGCCAGTAGAGCACCATATTGGTGTCTGTGGATGAAAGCGTATGCTTCAGATATGTCTCTATAATAAAGAAAAGCTCTGAAATGTCAGGATTCTTTCTAAACTCCTTAATCTCATCAAGTGTGTATTCCTTCTGTGAAGAAGCAGCTTTGTCAGTAGTCTGGCTCTTAAGCTTTTCCACAACAGAATCCTGCATCCGAATATTCGCGGTAGAAATATTCTGTGCAGCATTATTAACCACGCTGTTTTGCAAATTATTCTGCGCGGCATTATCAGCCACAGCGCTTTGTATATTACTCTGAGCAGCCTGCATACCGGATACAGAAAGACTGCAGAGGTTGATTCCAATAATCTGACCATCAGCGCCGGTTTGCACCTGCAAAATGCCCTCAGAGGACCAGTAATTGAGGGCACGTATGATGTCGGCTTCAGTATTGCTGAAATGATCGGCAATCTCTGAAATAGTTGCTATGCCTGCCCCGGAGCCTGTTGCACGGAGCAGATAAAGGTATACCTTGACAAACTCACCGTTTGCCTTTGGCATGTATTGATCTATAAAAATATCTGACACAGTAGTGAATGATGTTGCTATGTCACTGCTAATGTTTATCGCTGTCATATAAAAAACTCTCTTTCGCTTAACCTGTGAGCAATTATAGCACAATATTTTAACCGTGTGAAGATGGTAAAAGTGCTACAAGCCTTGTAAACTCGGGCTTTCCGAGTCCACAAAAAAATGTGGATAACGTGGATAACTGTGTAAAATAATTGAAAAATCAATGTATCACAGGGTATATAAGCTGTTGAAAATTATTTAAAAAATCCACACACAAAATGAGAGTTGTTAACATTTTGTATGTGGATAACGTGGATAACTTATTTCTTAAGCAGGTCTTCGCCGATTTCTACTACATTTCCGGCACCCATTGTTATCAACAGGTCACCGTTTACACAATTTTCTGATAAAAATTTCTCGATTTCCTCAAATGATGGGAAATAGTGCGCATTCACACCTTTTTCGAGCAATAAATCCAGGATATCCTTAGATGAGATACCATATGTGTTCTGCTCACGCGCAGCATAGATATCAGCAAGCACCACAACATCTGCCATTGAAAGAACATCGGCAAAATCATTTAAGAATGCCTTGGTTCTGGAATAGGTATGTGGCTGGAAGCAAAGGACAAGCCTGTCATGTGGATATTTTTGTGCAGCTGTCAGTGTTGCACGGATCTCGGTTGGATGGTGAGCGTAGTCATCAATGATTGTGACGCCGTTTACCTTGCCCTTGTACTGGAAACGTCTGTCAGCACCGCCAAATTTGTCGAGGCCTGTGAGGATAGACTCCTCATCAAGACCGAGTGTGGTGGATAAAGCTATGGCTGCGAGCGCATTGCTTACATTGTGAGCGCCCGGAACAGAGAGTTTTACGTCGAAAAGTGGACTACCCTGTCTCATAGCTGTAAAAGATGCACAAGCTTTATCGTCATAGGTTATATTTTCCGGATAGAAATCATATTTTGAATCAAAGCCATAGGTGATAATCTTCTGAGGAAGCCCTGCGACAATCTCCTCATAGCGGTCAATCTCACCATTGATGATGGTAGCGCCGCCTGCGAGAGTGTTTGATGCATACTCGTGGAAGGAATGTCTGATGTCGTTGATATCCTTGAAGAAATCCAGATGCTCAGCCTCAATATTTAAAATAATACTGTAGCGTGGTCTGAAATTCAAAAAGCTGTTTGTGTACTCACACGCCTCAGAGATGAAGTACTCTGAATCGCCCACACGCAGATTGCCGTGGATAGATGACAAAATACCTCCTACGGAAATGGTAGGATCTGTCTGAGCGGCGAGAAGAATCTCACTGATCATGGATGTGGTGGTAGTCTTGCCGTGTGTGCCGGCTACAGCGATAGAATAATCGTAATTGTCCATAATCTGTCCGAGAAGCTCGGCTCTGGTAAGCATTGGAATACCGGCTGCTTTTGCTGCGGCAAACTCAGGATTGCTTTCGTGGATAGCAGCAGTGTAAACCACCAGGTCGATATCTGAGGTGATATTGTCTGCGCTCTGACCATATATGACTTTTATGCCCTTGGCAGCAAGAGTTTTTGTGAGGTCTGATTCCTTTGAATCGGAGCCGGAAATGGTAAAGCCCTCCTCATGCAGAATCTCTGCGAGACCGCTCATGCTGATACCGCCGATGCCTATGAAATGGATGTGTATTGGTTTGCTGAAATCTATTTTATACATTAATTTTACCTGCCTGATTTATTATAATTTATATTGTAACTATTAAGAATCGCTGAGAACAAAAAGCCGATGCGTCATGATTGCATGTAAGCAACAGATTTTCTTGTTCTGAATAGTTACTTTATATTAATTATACAACTAAATATAGTATTTGCAAAGGAAAAATAAGGTGAAAGCAGGCATGACTTTCAAATGATAAGAACCATAGCAGGTTAAACAGATATACGATAAATGGCACTTGTGCAAAATGTCGAAAAAAAAGAAAAATATTATTTGATTTTGTGAAAAATGTTGAAGTGGTAATGCGGCTGTGGTATAATTTTTTTATAAAAATAATTCATCCGGACCATATGAATTTGATGGGTTTAAAGTATATGGCAGTAACTGCAATTTATGCAGCGGCAACTATAATTTATATGGAAACAATTGTGATTTATTATAGAAGCATTACAGATACGGTTATTACAGAAACTAGTGGTGGGTACCGGATGGGCACAACAAAAATTAGGACAGACGAGGAGTGATAACGTGATTAAGAAAGAAATGATAGCCATGCTTTTAGCAGGCGGTCAAGGCAGCAGACTTGGTGTTCTGACAGCGGACGTAGCAAAACCGGCAGTTTCGTTTGGTGGAAAGTACAGAATCATAGATTTTCCGCTTAGCAACTGCATCAATTCAGGCATTGATACAGTTGGGGTACTTACACAGTATCAGCCACTCAGACTTAACAGCCACATCGGAATAGGTATTCCGTGGGATCTCGACAGGAATAATGGAGGAGTGGCAATACTGCCTCCTTATGAGAAGAGCGGCAACAGCGAGTGGTACACAGGTACAGCCAATGCAATCTACCAGAATATGAGGTATATAGACAGTTACAACCCGGACTATGTGTTGATACTGTCAGGAGACCATATTTACAAGATGGACTATGAGGTGATGCTTGATTTCCACAAGGAAAACAATGCAGATGTGACCATAGCAACCATGCCGGTGCCTATCGAGGAGGCCAGCCGATTTGGTATCGTCATAGCCGATGATGATAAGCGCATCAATGCATTTGAGGAAAAGCCGGTTCATCCGCGCAGCAATCTCGCATCAATGGGTATTTACATATTCTCATGGCCGGTGCTAAAGGAAGCCTTACTTGCACTAAAGAATCAGGAAAACTGTGATTTTGGCAAGCATGTCATACCATACTGCTTTGAAAACGACAGACGTATGTTTGCATACGAGTTCAACGGATACTGGAAGGACGTAGGTACACTGGGCTCATACTGGGAGGCCAATATGGAGCTTGTGGACATCATTCCGGAGTTCAACCTGTACGAGGAGTATTGGAAGATTTACACAAGGAACGATGCAATCGAGCCACTTTATATAGCCAAAGGAGGTCATGTGGAGCGAAGCATCATGGGTGAGGGCTGTGAATGCTATGGTCATGTGGAGCATTCTGTTATAGGTGCCAACGTCAAGATTGGAAGAGGCGCAGTAATACGTGATTCCATCATCATGTGTGACACGGAGATAGGCTCCAATGTCACGATAGACAAGTCCATCATTGCCGAAAATTGCAAGGTGGGCGACAATGTGACACTTGGCTTCGGACAGGAGAAGCCGAACGTATTAAATGAGAGCATATACTCATTTGGGCTTGTCACTATAGGAGAAGATTCTGTGATACCGGACGGGGTAAAGATAGGCAAAAATACAGCAATCTCCGGTGTTACATACGAAGAGGATTACAAAGACGGTGTGCTTGAGGGCGGAGAAGTTATTATCAAGGCAGGTGACGGAAAATGAAGGCAATAGGAATAATTTTGGCCGGCGGCAACAATAATAGGATGAAGGAACTGACAGCAAAACGAGCAGTACCGGCCCTGCCGGTAGCAGGCAGCTTCAGGGCTATAGATTTTTCACTCAGCAGCATGTCAAACTCACATATACAGACAGTTGCGATATTGACACAATATAATGCACGCTCACTGAATGAGCATTTAAGCTCATCAAAATGGTGGAATTTTGGCAGAAAGCAGGGGGGCTTATTCCTCTTTACACCTACAGTCACAGCGGACAACAGTGACTGGTATAGGGGCACGGCAGATGCGATGTATCAGAATATTGATTTTCTCAAGAGACGCCATGAGCCATATGTCATCATCAGCAGCGGTGACTGTGTATACAAGCTGGATTTCAACAGAGTGCTTGATTTTCACATCGAGAAAAAATCAGACATTACAGTGGTATGCAAGGACATGATGTACAACGACGATGTCAGCCGTTTTGGTGTGGTACGCATGGATGATGAGTCAAGAATCACAGAGTTTGATGAAAAGCCAATCGAGGCCTTATCCAACACCATTTCCACAGGTATCTATGTCATCAGAAGACGACAGCTTATAGAGCTTTTGGAGGCAGCAGCTGAGGAAAACAGATTCGATTTCGTAAATGATATCCTCGTGCGCTACAAAAATGTAAAGAAAATATATGGCTACAAGATAAATTCGTATTGGAACAATATCGCCGATATTGATGCATACTTCAAGACCAATATGGATTTCTTAAGACCTGACGTCAGAAGCTATTTCTTCAGGGAGGAGCCGACAATCTGTTCAAAGGTGGACGACCTGCCACCGGCCAAGTTTAATCCGGGATCAGACATTTCAAACAGCCTCGTATCAAGTGGCTGTATCATAAACGGAAGCGTGGAGGATTCGGTGCTTTTCAAGCAGGTATTTGTGGGCAAAAACACCACAGTGAAGAACTGCGTGATACTCAATGATGTCTACATAGACGACAATGTGCACCTTGAGAATTGCATCGTAGAGAGTCGCGGAACCATCAGTCCAAACACATACTACTGTGGTGAGGATGGAGTCAGAATAGTAAAAGAAAAAAATGTAAGATATGTAATTTAAAAACAGACCAGGGGGACAAAAATATGCAGATTACAGACATCAGAATTCGTAAGGTAGAAAAGGAAGGCAAGATGAAGGCGGTTGTGTCAATTACAATCGATGATGAATTCGTGGTACATGACATCAAGGTAATCGAAGGAGAAAAGGAACTTTTCATCGCCATGCCAAGCCGTAAGGCAAACGATGGCGAGTACAGGGATATAGCCCATCCGATTAACTCTGCCACACGCGAGAATATCCAGAATATGATTCTTGAAAAGTATAAGACAGAGATTGAGAATGCATAAAATCAAACAATAACTTTGAAAAAGCGATGAGCAAGGCGGGATATAAAATACCTGAGCTGGTATAATAATCTAAATATATTTCACACAAACCGGTCTATCCGTGGTACAATAAGCCACAGAAAGACCGGCTTTTTAGAGTATAGCTACAATAAAAGAGGATGGACAAACAGATATGTACAAGACGAAAATAGATAATCTGGATTTAAAACAGATTGCTGACAGTGGTCAGTGCTTCAGATGGAAGAACACAGGAGAAAACGAATACACGGTAGTGGCATTTGACAGGGCACTTCGGATTAAACAGGACGGGAATGAGTTTGAGCTGGACTGTGATGAGGCTGACTGGAACAATATATGGAAAAGTTATCTGGATATGGATACGGATTATGCGGGGATTGCAAAGCTTATAGCAGACGGAGATGACGCGCATCTGAAGGAGGCGTATGCATATGGCAGTGGTGTGCGCATTTTAAGGCAGGATTTATGGGAGATGATTGTTACTTTTATGATTTCCCAGAATAATAACATAAAGCGAATCACAAACAGTGTGGATTTACTTTGCAGGCGGTGCGGACATAAAATAGACGGCAGTGCAGAGGGGGAAGAACTGTATACATTTCCAAAGCCTCTTGAGGTGCCGGATGAGGTATTTGATGACAGGAGCATGGGCTTTGGCTATAGGGCACCGTATCTGAAGGAAATATATGAGTATGGTGCTAATAATCCTGACTGGCTTGATAATCTGCGCAAAATGAGCTATGATGAGGCGATGGAAAGCCTGCTTACTCGCAAAGGAATTGGCAAAAAGGTGGCAAACTGCATATGCCTTTTCGGTTTGCATCATGTGGATGCGTTTCCGATAGATACGCATGTAAAGCAGCTTTTGGACAAATATTATAGTGACGGTTTTGATTTTGAGCGCTACAAGGGTGTGGCGGGAATTATCCAGCAGTATTTGTTTTATTTTGAATTGTAAATGATATGAGAAAGAGAAAGGATAAACGATGTACGTTATAGTAGGACTTGGAAATCCTGATAAAAAATATGAGCACACAAGACACAATATCGGATTTGATGTGATAGATGCGCTTGCGGATAAATATAATATAAGTGTGACAGACAAAAAGCACAAGGCGCTCTGTGGAAGCGGAGTGATTGAGGGCATGAAGGTGCTGCTTGTGAAGCCGCAGACATACATGAACTTAAGCGGTGAGTCTGTTGCTGAGGTGATGAATTTTTATAAGCTTGATCCGGATGAGGAAATGATTGTTATTTTTGATGATATTTCGCTCGAGCCGGGGCGTATCCGTATCCGCAAAAAAGGCAGCGCCGGCGGTCACAACGGGATTAAGAGCATCATTGCAATGACCGGCACACAGGGCTTCAGCCGTATCAAGGTCGG
>ENA-OROR01002178-OROR01002178.1-human-gut-metagenome-genome-assembly--contig:-NODE-2178-length-9982-cov-2.741211_pt1 | contig 9982 bp, 14 predicted proteins | sample MGYA00242135_ERZ509060 | MGnify/ENA primary metagenome ERZ509060 (study PRJEB26280, sample SAMEA2338742) | human gut metagenome | biome: human gut; feature: human-associated habitat; material: faeces... | reverse complement strand
AGGTCAGGCGGGTGGTCGTTGGTAACTGGCTTACCCTCAAAGGATGCCATGGCCGCCTCAGAAAAAACCTCTTCCGGCGTTCGGATGGCCCTGTATATCTGGTTGGCATCCTGCCCGGTAAGCCCCAGCTCATGGCCTGCATAATCCTGGCTGCCTATCCGGGCAATGGGGACGTTTTTACAAATCAAAAAGCCCTCACCAGTTTCAATCTGGTTAGGGCTTAACGTATAACCATAATAACTTATCATCTTGCACCTCTTAATTATAGGGCGCCGTGGGATCGCGCCCTATTCGCTGCATAACCCCGCAGCCGGGAGATATGAGGATCACCTCCTAAGCCTGTGGTCTATCACAATCGCTGTCACATATATGCCCGTAATGACAAAACCGGCGCATACACACAGCCCAAACAATAACAGGATTGTATTTCCAAAAATGTCTATCACTGTGCTTAGGGTAATGGCCTGCTCAAAGATTGAGGCGATATTTCTGACCGCAATAGCTGCCAATCGGACAATGCCAATATATACTCCCGCAATAGCAAAAAGGGCAGCGTAGATAAGTGGGTTAATCTTTCTCAGCCACATCACTCTACACCCCCGATCCGCTCAGCCACGACCCCAGGCTGGTTTGTGGTATATTTAATAACCATATCTTCCAGGATAGCGCTGTGATCGCTCTCATCTTTAAACAGTTCCATCAGCTGGTCTTTGTCTTCCTCTGGCGCGAGAACCAGAAGCGCTACATAAAGCCGCTGCGCCTCTATCTCCTCGGCCATGGCCTTTTGCAACAACTGCATGTATCTTTCCAATGTCAACCACCTCCCAGTGCCTTTTTAATCTCTTTATTCTGCGCACGATATTCACGCATCCACTTTTTGTAGGTGTCGTCATTCGCAAGCTTATGCTTCTGAAAGGTAGCATATGTCTTTGGCATACTGCCTCCCAGCACTGACTTATATCGTTTCCACTGCTTGATATCGTTTAACAGCTTGCGCCGCTGCCGCTCTTTGGCTTTGTACGCTGCAATCTGTTTTTTGGTTCGCGGATCACGGGTGATCGGGTTGAGCGTCGGGTCTGAAAAATCAATATCCTTTTGGATCTGTTCCGGTGTCTTCCCCTTAGTCGTGTATCGCATCAAAGCGTGCAAACAATTCGGGTGTATGTTGAGATAAGTATTGCTCAGATCATCCGGTCCATTTTTATCCACCTTACCAAACGCCAGCGTAAGAGGCGGATAATTCGGGTTAAGACCGCTCTTACTGTACACCCGCCCTTCCAGCGGAGCGCACACCGGGCAAGTACTGCCCACACTGGATATCTGCCACAAGTCGTCCTCAGAGGACGATAACACTGCCGCCACTTCGGCCTGTCTGGCCGTAGTCCGTACCGCCATATTGCCGTAGTCACTTATGGACCAGTTCCTGCCTGCTTTGTCCACATAGGCCGTTATGCCTTTGTTTTTCAGCTCTTGCGTCATTTTTGCGCTGGCAGCGGTCCAACCGGATCCGGCAGCCTCCTGCCTTGCAACGACATTCAAAGCGGCGCCTCTCAGATTGTCATTCTCCAGGCGTCCGATGGTATATAGCTCTTTGACACTCTCCTCGGCCGTTTCAGCCATCTCCATGACCTCTCCGATGAGATTAGAGGCCAGCACCTCCACAATTTCCGTCTGTGCCGATGTGAGGCTTCTGGCGTTACGATACCCGGCGGCGTCTTTATCTGACCGATAGAAAATCTTCTCTATCATGGTCGGCGCATACGTGAACGTCTCATCAACCATATTAGTCAGGATCCCCTGGACTCTCTCCAGGCTGGCCACCTCTGCGTAGTCCACAAGATCCCGCCGTCTTTTCCGCGTTATTTCCGCTAAGAGCTCCTGCTCAGTATATAAAAATAGCCGCCTCAGATAATCAACAAGGTCAGCTGTCTTTGGTGGTCGTATCTTAATAGCCAATACTTACATCCTCCTCGATTGGAGGCCCTAAGCCTGCCAGGGGGTCCGTCATCAGCTTGCTTTTGGTATATGTGATGCCTTTTGCCTCCTCGATATCCTCATCGCTTATCTTGCCAAACAGGCCCGTCGTAGGCTCTAATAACTGTAGCTCTTTCAGTGCCGTGGAGCGGTCGATCAGGTCGGCCTGGTAAGCTGCAATGATGGCGTCCACGGATTTCTGCGCGATGTCGGCGGATTCCTTGGCGTCCGGTGTCGACATTGGCGGGAATGTCACCTGCATGTCATCCGGTATCACACCCCACGCACTCATGGCCATAATCGGCAGCAGCCGCTCAATAATCGGCCGAAGCTGTGTTTCTCTTAGACCGTCGATGTAATCATAATAATTTTGCATGTCCGCCTCGCCAGTGGCGTTAAGCCCGGCAGGGGAGCGGCCAAAAAGTTTTGTGACCGGCGTCCTTGCCGCGCCTGCTACGTCCATCATCACCCGGTCATACACTTCCGGGAGACCAGTAAAGGTGTACTGAGTATTGTGAATGGCATCGCCCTTATTAATTACTCGGGTTCCGAAGTTACTTTCCATAATGGACTGTGCGGCCATCACATTCCAGAAACGCCGCTGCATTTCTGTGTTTGCCGTCCCCAGCAGCTGATCCAGCCCCTCGGTCTCCATGTAGTTGATATTTGCCCGGAAAGTCAACCCCGCAATATTGGCAGCGATATTATCCCGGCGCACGACCTCGCTGTATATGGATTCCAGCTCCGACTCGCCCCAGTAGGTTTCTGTCACCTGCTCCAACCATGGAAGCTCCCGGCCGATAAAGCGAACCACCCTGGAGTGATGCACCCGAACCATGAGCTCCCCGTTTTGGTCGTCCCGGATCGTGTAGTACTTAGGCAGCCCGAAATCAGGATCTGATGGGTCTGTTACCAGTTCACCTTCCGGATACACGCCTGTCCATCTATCCAGGACGCTCAAACCCAGGAACGTTCCCGGCAATACCGTGCCAATATCCAGCGGCTCACTGAGGTCGTCATGTCCCTTAATCAGGATAACGCCCACAGCGCCGCCATACAGCCTGCCCCAGTACATTCCCTGCAGCAACCTTTTCCTCAGCTGCGTGGTCACTTCCAACTTTCGAAGATCGTCCAGCAGATCCGGGGCCACCGCCGTGTTAAGGTCATACCATTTCCGGATCATATCGTCGGGGATGGTTGTGATCACGTTCTGCACGATCCAGTTATCCCGATACAGCGACGTGAGCAGTTGATAATTTTGCGTCATCCGCGTCAGGGGATAGGTCGTGGCCTGCGTGAGATCCATCGTCCCGAAACCCGTCCTGGCAGCGGGATTGGAGAACGCATCCATAACCGGTTGCGTCGATTTCATATTTTTAGGCTTAGGAGATGCTCTCCTCTTACGCTTTGACATGTCTATGCCCTCTTTCCTGTCCTCCAGCTCGGAAGGACTGTATATACATAATAGCGGAGCGCGTCAGGGCCGTGGTCTCTTTGCTTAACCGGCTTATCCTCGCCTCGCTCCGCTGCTTTATCGTCCCATACATAGGACAGAAGCTCTGTCCTGAGTCCTTGACACCTGTCTCGGTGTACCCGAATCTTGCGCAACGCGAACATGCTTGACACTGCCCGAATGCCATCCGCGACGGTATTGTCCGCCGGTTTAACGTATACTCCGCGGCCTCGCAGCTCTGTGATGAATGAGGCAGCGGATGGATCGACCACAACCATGCACTGTTGATCCGGCCTGTCGCCCATAAACGCCTGCAGGTCGTCCGCGTACTCCGCATCAGTCTTCTGTGGATCCGCGCGACGTCTGGCGATGTCGCTTGTAGAATCCCAACGGTATTCGTTGTCGACCCATACCGTCTCGCCGTCATCCCATACATCCAGATACACGCAGGGGTTATGCGTGCCGTAGTCAATAGCAATCGTGCGTGTCGCTGTACTTTTGAGCCACGCCGGCGCGTCCTCGTCATCGTACAGGTTATCGTCGGTAAAGGACGTGTAGATCAACCCCTCAGCGACTGCCCACAGCCCCAGGATGTAACGCAAATAGAATACGCCGGTATACCATGACCGGTACCTTGCCTTGATCTTTTCGGACAGGCTCAAGTTGTCGTCCATGGTAAAGTGCAGATATAGCAAATTCTTGAGCTCTTCGCCTTGCGCTCTCCTGCGCTCGATTTCCTCATCGGACAGACCGAAGATATTTTTATCTATCCAGTTGCGTTTGAACCAGTGCATGGGACCGTCAGGGTTACAGTTAAACCACAGCTTCGACCCATCCACGGAGCATCGACCGGTTGCCTGATTGACAAAGCTCTCCGGCATCAGAGCGACCTCATCGAAAAAGGCGCCGGCAGCGGTCAAGCCCTGTACCAAATCCTGCGACCCCTCATCCTTGCCGCCGAAAATATGAAAATAATTAAACCGGGAACCCTTGAATATCATCAAGATATTATCCGCCCGGTTATCCTCTACCTCATAGCCCCTTGATCGAAGCATAATCTTAAGCGGCGTGACCACGTTCCGGCGAAAAGAACCGATGGTCTTACCGGCCATGATAAAATTCTCGCCATCGAAAGTTTCCATGGCCCACATGACGTAGGACAGACTCATGCTCATGGTTTTGCCGGATCGTATGGACCCGTCTGCAATCACACCGTCAGCATCATGGTACGGCGATACGTCTGTCCACCAGGTCAGCACTTTGAGCTGTTTTGCCGAAAACTGCTTATACTTAAACGTTCGGACAATCTGCTTTCTTTTCTTGCGGGCCCGGGCTTGTGGTATTGTCCGCTTTAGACGGTCAATCCTCTGATCGATTGTCATTGCTGTCATTGGACCACACCGCCTTTGCTGACTCTTTTAAGGTTTCCATGAAATTGTCGTTCTCAACATCTTTTGTCTGCTCTGGGTTATCACGTTCCAGCTTAAGCAGTTCAATTTCCAGCCTGCGTTTGTCGTACTCTTTCCGATACTTGCTCTCCGGATTCATCTCGAAGTACTTCGTCAGCCACTCAAGAGCTTTCATCTTGTCCAGCAGTTTAATGCTGGCCCCGTCTTTTCCCTGTTTAACCTCAGCGATCAGAGTGCCGTCGACATCGGCAGACTCACGGAACCGAACAGCGTTGACTTCTTTGGTCATCACTTCCTCTTTGCCGGTCTCTTCATTTCTGACCTTGACCGGGCCAAATGCTCCCATCACGGGCACTGTCTCCTGACCGAAGACCACAAAGTCTGTGATGTCTGAAAATGCAATATCCATGTACTTCTGTACAATGTCGTACTCGTCTATCATCTCGCGGTTCAAGCGGTTTTGCTTAAGGCGGTATATCTCATCCCGAACCTTAGCATTTCTTAAGGATTCGCTTCCACGCGCCATGGCTGTTTCATAGCTGCAGCCATACGCTTTCTGGTATGCCCTTGTAGCATTAAAACTCCTAACATAATACAAACAAAAAAGTCGTTGCTTTTCGGTCAGGTCGGTGTTGCTTAACACCTGCTCCACTTCCTTCGCAACGGCTTTTTTCTTAGCGTTATTCTTTTTTTGGGAACGCTCCGAAACTTTTGGGGAGCGTTCTGTTTTCTTTTGGAACGTTCCATTCAGTTTTTGTTCCCATTGATCCTTTGACTTCCACCCCCGCACAGTTCCCGGAGGCAGAGACAATTGACTCGCAATATCGACCAGATCTATGTTCCCGTTATAGCTTTTATAGATATCAAAAGCTTCGTCCCTTTTGGGGTCTCTTGCTCTTGGCATATCACCACCTCGGTGCATCAATTTAAAAAAGACCCCGGGCCCAAAGGTCACCGGAGTACGTTCTTTTTCTAAACGCACGAAAAGCCCCCGATATTTCCGCCCAGGGGGCTCCTCGCGCATAACCAAATCTAAAAGAAAGGAGATGAACAATGAAAAATAATGCCCAAAAATGAAGGTATCAGCTCCCAGCAAGTTTTCCTTCTTGCCGCATCATAATATTATCATAATCATACCGTGACAGTCCGTGACAAACCGTGACAGATTACAATTTTTTTATGATAATTTTTTGAGATTTTTTTTATGTACCGGTACAACTCCTGCCGGCGCCCCTCGCCAGATATCCTGCCGCCCATACGTCTGGCCACCTCTTCCCAGGACAATCCCTTTTCACATCGAAACCGAATAATCCTCTGTATACTGGCAGGTGCGCTGTTGATAATCTCTTGCGCCCGGTCATCGACCTCCTGTATCGCCTCTTTTTGCTTGATTTTTTGGGCAATCTTACGCTCCCAGGCGTCACAGTCCTTACCAGACAGCGAGAAACTGCGCTCCTCGTAAGGGTACTCCGGGTTAGACCCCTTGACTTTATCTTTTAATACTTTGGTACTCAACTCCTGAATATCTTCATCCAGCTCGATCAGCAGCTCATGAGCGTGGACATATTGTGTCAGTATCTCTTTATCAGTCAATGACGCCACCTCCCCCGGCTGTGATCTTTTTGTATGTCCCCTTGAGATCCTCATATTGCCGCAATAATCCCTCATAAAGTCCCAGATATAGTTTTACATCACTCGCGGTTAAAAACATGCCATCTATAACCACAGAGCCCCCAAAAGAGGCAAGATCTAAATTATCATGGTTACGCCCACCGGTTAAAGGTTCCGCCGGTATTACCGCATCCGACGGCACGTAGATCTCAACGCCTGACTTCGTAGCCACTTTTGTTTCTTTTGCCTCCGGAAAATCTTTGACCACTTCTACCTCGATGAATGCTTTCATGTCATCACTCCTCTCCTGTCAGCATTTTTATAATCTCGTCCTCTACGCCGGCTTGCAGGATCCGGTCCGCGATTTCTCGCAATGATGTGTTACTCATTCGCTCAATTTGCCGATCAAGCTTATAATCTACCATGTCCAGCAGTTCATCCAGCACAGCCCGCTGAATGGCAACATGGATAATCGTATTGATAACATCAGCGCCCTCCTCGACAAATCTATCCGCGTTAAAGAATCCCGGCGTATTTGTGACATCAGGGTTTATCACCTCCCACAGCTCGCGCATTTCTTCGACCATCTTTTTATATTCATCGTGTTCTGAATAAAACTCAGCTATTTGAAAATGCCGCTCATCGCATATAATATCTCTCATGTTTTTTTCCTCTCCTTTACTTTCCGGATCCGTGCTTTGAGGCTATCCATGACAAAATTCTGTACGTTCTCTTTTTTGTCCAGCGCAGCCATGACGTCCTCGTCTCTGGTACCCTCACACACCAGGTGATGGATGATAACTCGCTCCGTCTGTCCGTTTCTGTGCAGCCGCTTATTGGCCTGGGCATATTGTTCATAAGCCCACGTTAAACCAAACCAGCAGACATGATTCCCACCGTGCTGCAGGTTAAGCCCGTAGCAACTGGATGCCGGGTGGGTGACCAGAATGTCAATCTCATGGTTATTCCAAGCATCTTCGTCCTGTGTAGTCTTTAGCTCTTTGACTACCAGCTTGGACTTTGCCAGCGCCTGCATGATCCGGTCTTTGTCATGTTTAAAACTATAAAACACCAGCAGAGGCTTACCATGCAGGCTCTCAATCAACTCCAGCAAGGCCTCAATCTTACAATCATGTATCTCATGCACGACATGGTCCTCGTCGTATAACGCCCCATTGGACAGCTGCAGCAGCTTATTGGACAGTGCGACGGCACTTGCAACCGTGATTTCTTCCTCGGCCTCTTCTTCCAAAAGCTTTAGCACCATTTTTTCTTCCAGGGTGTCGTAGCTTTTTCGGGCTTTCGGGTCCAGGGCAACGGGAATCGTATGGTATACCAGATCAGGCAACTGCAGGTAATCCTCCGACCGCATACTGACACAGATATCACTGATCTGTTGCATGATGATATCCATACCGCCGGGCTTTACCGCCCGATCAACGACCTGCCCGCTGCCGATCGTCTTCGTCGGATAAAGGTACTTTTCCCGGAAACGCGTGATAAATGGTTCCAGCCGTTGCCCCTGGTCAAGCAGATACACCTGAGACCATAGGTCCTCGACGGTATTTGGTGACGGCGTGCCTGTAAGCTCCACAAGCCTTGACAGCTTTGGCAATATCATTTTTAAGGACTTAAAACGCTTTGACCTCTGGTTTTTAAAGCTGGTCGACTCATCCAGCACAACCATGTCAAACGGCCAATCGTTCCGGTAGTAATCCACCAGCCAGGAAATATTATCCCGATTAATGATATAGATATCTGCCGGCGTGTTTAACGCCTTGATACGCTTTGCCTTGCTGCCCAACACAGTGCTGATCCGCAGCGCCTGGGTCTGATCCCACTTTTTACTCTCTTTCTGCCAGGTACCCTCCGCCACCTTTTTCGGCGCTACGATCAGCACCTTGCGGACAGCAAAACGCATATATTTCAGCTCTTTAACGGCCAGCAGGGTTATAATTGTTTTCCCCAATCCCATCTCGAGGAATAATCCGATTTTGGGTGTATCTATTACCCGATCAATGCAATATTTTTGATAATCATAGGGCTTAAATTCCATATCTCATCACCTCTTTGCCCTATTTAATCTTTCTGGCTCAGCTGCCGGCGCACATCGGCCAGCCCGCACAATGCTGTGTTGCCGATCCGGACGTCGTTCCAGCTGCAGTTCTCACAGTTCCTGCAGATACACTCCTTGTAGTCTTCTATCATCCGGTCAGACACATGCAGCTTTAACTCTACATGCGGTGCCGGGAATACCCTAATCTTTTTCAATCATTCTCACCCCCATCATGCGTGCCCGCGAAGAAAATTCCGCAGCATTCGTTCTTTCCACTCCTGTTTTCTTTCCGGTGTCTTTGCCTCCGGACAGTATGGCTCAGGAAGCGGCATCCAGGCGATAACATCATCTCTGTCAACCCATTCTCCGTCTTCAAATTCCGCAAGTCCTACAAACGGAACTTCTTGTCCGACAAGTGTTCCACTCATAGTAGCAACGTAGAATGCATCTTCGTCTGGTTTGTTCTTTGCCGGAATCCAATCGTTATTCATATGCTTCCTAAGAACATCCCTCCCGTCTCCAAGGCAAAGAAGGTTGTTAATGTCTGCTCCTTCAAAATCTCCGTTATAAACCTCTGCCTCAAACGTGAATTTCTCTAATTCTTTCAAAATCTCCTCTAATTTTTGCATTGTTATTCCCCCATTTCAAACGCTGTCCACAATTCTGACAGTAATTCCCACCTTCTACATTACTCACACGCGTTTTACATTTCGGACATGTTCCGAATAGTAAACGTCCGTTATCCTTCTTGTTGCCTTTGATATTCTCCGGTAAAATAGCGGTATCCCGCTGCTGCAGTTCATCCACTTCCCCGCATTTCTCAGTATACAGGCGGTCAATCTCCCGAATCTGTTCCGGTGTAAGACCGGTATCCTCATACTCCCCTAAACGTGTAAAGCATTCTTGTACTGCACAATTTTCGCAATCTGATTCACAAACACTGTCACATGAGTCACAATCATCTGCTTCTCCAAAACGATCTATCGTGCATGTCTTCTTTGGCACAAACAATCCCTCATACTTTATTGTTAATCTTTCCACGTTCATTTCTCCTTTCATTCCACCAATGTGCTCGGTGTCTCTTTATCCCCGTATCGTATCCTGACCCGTTCCGCTGTCCGAATGTATCCGCAGTCCATGAAAAAATCAATCAGCTGGTGGATGCCGTGCACGACATAAACGTCCTGCCCCAGTCCGCGAAGAAAAGGGATCTGTATATGCTGCAGAGCGGACAGCGTCCCCTTTTTGGTTTTCAGTTCTACGAATATCGGCCGTTGGCCCGGAAAAATCACAATCCGGTCAGGCACCCCGTCATTGCCAGGGCTCACCCACTTGTAAGCTCGTCCGCCTATCTCCCGGACCTCTTCCCTTAAAATTTTCTCAATCTCACTTTCTCGCATCATCTTTTATCTCCTAAAAGCCGTCTACAATGTCGACGTAAAAACCCTATAATATATATATTTACGTGTTAGGGTGTAT
>ENA-OROR01002153-OROR01002153.1-human-gut-metagenome-genome-assembly--contig:-NODE-2153-length-10100-cov-3.699353_pt1 | contig 10100 bp, 8 predicted proteins | sample MGYA00242135_ERZ509060 | MGnify/ENA primary metagenome ERZ509060 (study PRJEB26280, sample SAMEA2338742) | human gut metagenome | biome: human gut; feature: human-associated habitat; material: faeces... | reverse complement strand
CCAACGGAAGCCGTTCGGTCCCTCATGTACATTCAGGATATGTCCGACACCATGTCCGGTTCCGCATTTATAATCAATCCCCATCTCCCATAATGGTCCACGACTTAAAATGTCTAAATTTAATCCGCTGCATCCATACAGGAATTTTGCATTTGCAAGGTTCAGATTAGATCTGCAAACCGTTGTAAAATGCAGCTTCTGTTTGTCAGTCAGAGGTCCAAGCACAAAGGTTCTTGTAATATCTGTCGTTCCCTCGTAGTAATGTCCGCCGGAATCTACCAGTAAAAATCCTTCCGGTTTTAACTCTGCTGCTGTCTCTTCTTTTGCAGAATAGTGCATCATAGCTGCATTTGCGCCATAAGCACTGATATTGTCAAAACTCAGGTCCAGGAAATTCTCCTGCTCGGCACGCAAGCTGTCCAGATATTTTCCTGCAGTATACTCTGTGATATATTCTTTTCCGACATGTGTCTTTAACCAGTACATAAATTTGGTTACAGCCACACCATCTTTTAAGTGTGCGATTCTTGTATTTTTTAACTCTGTTGCATTTTTGATGGCTTTCATACGCTCGGATGGATTCAGGTCATCTACAACTTTTAATCCTTCCGGAAATGCCATACGGATACGATAATTGATGGTATGTTCGTCCATCAGCATTACTTTGTCTGCTGCAAGTTTTGCTGCTGCATCGTATATCTCATCATAAGCACAAACAGTAATGTCATTGTCTGCCAGATAAGCTCGTACTTCATCAGTCAGTGTCTCTGCATGGATAAACAGTGTGCAGGCATCTTCCTCGATCATCAGAAAAGATAAAAATACCGGCACATGGGAAATGTCGTTTCCACGCAGGTTTAAAATCCATGCAATATCATACAGAGAGCTGATCAGATGTACCTGTGCACCTTTCTCTTTCATTACTTCACGGATTCTTCCTAATTTGGAGGCTGTGGTCTCTCCGCTGTATTCATCGGTTAAAATCCATACTTTCTCTGTCGGAAGCTGTGGTCTGTCTGTCCAGATCTCGTTTACCAGATCTTTTGCAACGAACAGACTTCCCTGCTTTTTCTCAGCAATTTTCGCATATGCTGCTCCATCTGCGCTGGAAAGAACTCTTCCGTCAAATCCGATCACACCGCCCTGTGGAAGTTTATCCTCTACAAACTCTTTTACTGTCGGTACACCTTCCTCAGACATACGGTATAATGTAATGGTGCTGCCTGCAAGCTGCTGCTCAGCCTGAATAAAGTAACGTCCATCTGTCCACAGACCTGCTTCTGTCAATGTCACTACCAGTGTTCCTGCAGATCCTGTAAAACCGCTCATATAAGAACGTGATTTGAAATATTCACCGACATACTCTGACTGGTGAAAATCTGCGGTCGGAATCATGTAGATATCCATGTTGTTTTCTTTCATTTTTTCCCGCAAAACTGCGAGTTTTTCCTGAATTGTCATATTATCTATCCTCCATGTTACTTATAATTTTTATCTTATACTCATAGCAATCTGGCTGAGCAGATTTTTATGAGATATTAGTGTTAGTAAAAAGTCAACGGTTCTGAATCAAAAAAATGACTGTGATCTGCCGGAAAAAATCCAATTTTTGCATTCGGGTATTTTTCCTGTAATGGTTTCTGATAGCCTTCCAGATACAGTTCTCCAAGGTGTGTTTCTGTCACCAGATCCGTATCCGAAACATCCAGACACTGTTTTACCAGTTCCAGCCGATGACTTACCTCACAAAAGGGATGTCCGATAGCATGCAAACCCATGACCACCTGGATCTCATTTACGTTTTCCGGGATCACCGGTTCATGTGCGGCTGGGAATTTAACCGACATATGCTTTGATCCGTCTGCCTCTACCAATACAATATCTGCAAGCTCACAGGCCTGCTTATAAATTTCTTCTGGCAGTGATGCAATTTTCCCTTCTTTCACCAGACTGCCACAGATGCATACTTTTCGCTTTTCCAACTGCTGTCTGATATCTTCCAGATTTTCGGATAAAACCATGCCCGGTTCCAGCCCCATATGAGTCGTCGTTGTGACCAGAACGCTTTTTCCCTGCTGCACATATTCTCTTGTAAGATTTTTGATCCGGCTTGTCTTGCCGCCGGCGCCCACAATTGCAATTACATACATTGTGCATCACCTTTTTCTAATTGCTGCTTTAATACAAAATATGCTTCCACGACACCACCTGCAATACATCTTGCTTTATCCGAAATCGTAAAACAATTCTCGTATTCGTTCAGTCGTGGATCAATATCTGCCATCTTAAAGCCTTTGGTAACCGGATATCCTTCCCGGATCAGTCCCCGAAGCAAACCAGAAAGAGTCGCCGGAACTTCTGTCCGCATTCCATCAGCACCTTCAATCCATGCAATCGACTCTCCTTCTTCTACAATATCCGTAATTTTTGCAATATTGTGCAAAATACCTGCTGCCGGAGCATGGATCACGCGCTCTGCTGCATAGCCGCCGATCATACCAGGCACACCCGTATTTGCAATGGCTTTTCCTTCATGGATGACTCTGCCAAGTTTATGACCACGCATGGTTTCAACAACAGCATCACAATCCTGACCTGCTGTAAATCCCGGTCCAAGCGCAATCGTGATCGGTGCCATATCGCGTGTGGTTCCAAGATTCTTTTTGGCAAGAATTGCATCTACCACTGCCACCGGTTTGAATCGTTTCAAACAGTTTCCATTCGGGTCAATGAGCATCGTCAGCTTATTTTTCTTCAGAAAATGCTCCGCTTCGTCTTCATCCTTCGCCAGAAAACACTCCATATCCTCTACTTTGGAATGACCTTCATATACTGCCTCACTGAATGCCACATTTCTGCGGATTGCAGATGGATGCGCAATCTCCAATATTAATACCGAAAAACCGCATTTTTTCAATTTATAAATCGTTCCGGTTGCAATATCTCCACCACCACGAACGACAATCAGATCTTTCATACTAACCTCACATTTTTTCCCTCTGATTTTCATCCTTTCTATCTTATCACAAAATCGACAGATATGAAATAAAGAGATACACCATTTTCATGATATATCTCTTTATTTTGCAAATATCGTATATTTGCTGCTATCGATTCTGTTCTCACAATTCTTGATTTATCCGTATTATTATGCCTCAACAGCCTCTTTTACGATAAACTCAAGTGCCTGTTTGGAAAGGATATCCTCTGCAACCATAGCTACTCCACGCTCACCCATCATCTCACGCAGCTGCTCTGCCGGCATCTGATAAGACATTGCCATTGCAGCGATTGTCTGATCTACATCCTCGTCTGTATAGGAAAATCCTTCTGCTTTTGCAATCTCCTGTAAAACAGCCTGTCCTTTTAACATGGAAAGGGCATCTTTTGCCGCATACTCCTCAAACAGTTCTTCTGTTAATCCGTTGTACTGCAAATACTGCTCAAATGTGTTTCCTGCATTGCGAAGCTGTGCAAGAAGATTGTTTTTAAGCTGCTCTTTGCGCTCGTCAATGAATTCCTGCGGAACTTCGATTTCAGACGCCTCTACGATCTGCTCCAGAACTTTGTTTTCTTTCTCCATATCTGCCTGATTCTGTTTGAAATCATGGATTGATTTCTTTACAAACTCCTCAAACTCTGCAACGGTTTTGCACTGGGAGATTTTCTGAACTACTTCATCAGAAAGTTCCGGAACAAAGCTGCTACGGACACCTTTTACTGTAACTTTGAATGTAGCTTCTTTTCCTGCAAACTCTGCTGCATGATAATCTTCCGGAAATGTAACAACAACGTCTACGTTGTCATCTTTTTTTACGCCTACTAACTGATCTTCAAATCCCGGAATGAATGTATTGGAACCAAGTTTTAATGGGAAATCTGTACCGTCTCCACCTGCAAATGCTTCTCCGTCGATGTAACCAACAAAGTCAATAACTGCCTCATCGCCAAGTTCTGCCGCACCGTCTTTATCCTGCGTTGTTACCGCATACTGTCTTGCACGCTCCAGTTCTGCCTTTACCTCTTCCTCAGTAATGATAATCTCTGCTTTTTTTACCTCTACTCCTTTATAATTTCCAAGAGTAACCTGAATTTTTTTCTCGCTCATCGCTTCCTCCAAAAGTATTTTCTTTTATCAGATTCTTTCCGTCTTTTCCGATACCTCATTTTCATATGATATAAAAACTGCTCCTGACGTAATCTTTCTGATACATACTTTTCCAAGTATACGCTATTTTGACGTAAGTTTCCATCACTTTATGCTTTTTTCACACTTTCCGACCTAAAAACCAAATTTTTGTCCTTATTTTTCACAACACACCTTTAAATTTCCACACACAAATGCCCCGGGAAACTTCCCGGAGCATCTGCTGTCATTTTAATCCTGAAGTGCATCATAACCTTCTGCACCGGTGCTGATTCTGATTGCATTTTCTACGTTGTATACGAAGATTTTACCATCACCGATATGACCGGTATAAAGTGCTTTCTTAGCCGCTTCAATAACAGTTCGAGGAGATACTTTACTTACTACGATATCAACCTGGATCTTAGGCAGTAAGTTCATATCCATGGTAACACCACGATATTTGCTTGTTCTTCCGTGCTGAGCACCACAACCAAGTACGTTTGTAACCGTCATACCATTGATACCGATGGCTGCCATTGCCTCGTTGAGGGCATCGAATCTGCTCTGTTTTGCATAAATTGTAATCTTTGTAATACTTACATCGCTGCCAGTTGCAACAGACGGATCCGGAGTACGAACCTGTACCGGAACTGCCTCGTCGATTGGTACTGCATTCTTCGGAAGTTTGACCGGAGTTGCAGAGGAGAAGTTGTTGATGCTGGATGTTAATGCAAAATCTGCATAAGCGCTTGCCAGACCATGTTCTGTCTGATCCAGACCAATGATTTCTTCTTCTTCACTGACACGAAGACCAATGGTTGCTTTAATAACAAGGAATGTAATTGTAATTGTAACTGCTGCCCATGCCAGAACAGTTATGATACCAAGGCACTGCAGACCTAATAATTTTACGCCGCCGCCATAGAACAGACCGACAAGCTCATTTCCATTTTTATCTGCAATTGCATAACCCGGAGCTGTGTTGGTAGCGAAAAGACCTACTGCAAAAGTACCCCAGATACCATTCATAAAGTGAACGGCTACGGCACCAACCGGATCATCTACATGTAACTTGTAATCAAGAAGCCATACACCGAATACTACTAATAAACCTGCAACAGCACCGATTACGATGGAACCTGCTGCATCTGTAACATCACAAGGAGCTGTAATTGCTACCAAACCTGCTAAAGAAGCATTCAGACACATGGAAACATCAGGTTTACCATATTTTAACCATGTAAATATCATACAAACAACGGTTGCAACTGCAGGTGAAATAGTTGTTGTAAGGAAAATCGAACCTAGCTGATCAATACTTGTTGCTGCTGCGCCATTGAATCCATACCAGCCAAACCAGAGAATGAAGCAGCCAAGACAGCCAAGTGCAAGGTTATGTCCCGGAATCGCGTTTACTTTTCTGATTTTGCCATTCTCGTCTTTTGTAAATTTACCGATACGTGGTCCAAGGATCCATGCACCGATGAGTGCGCTGACACCACCAACCATATGAATTGCACAGGATCCTGCAAAATCATGGAAGCCAAGCTGTGCTAACCAGCCGCCGCCCCAGATCCAGTGTGCTTCAATCGGATAGATCAATGCGGAAATAACTCCGGAATAAATACAATAGGATAAAAATTTTGTTCTCTCTGCCATAGCACCGGAAACGATGGTTGCTGTGGTAGCACAGAATACTAAGTTAAATACGAAACTTGAAAAGCTGAAATTACTGTAGGATGAGAAAAGATCAAATCCCGGTTTTCCGATAAATCCTAACATATCTTCGCCAAGTAAGAACGAAAATCCAATCAGGATAAACATTACAGTACCAATACAGAAGTCCATCAGGTTCTTCATCAAAATGTTACCGGTATTTTTTGCTCTGGTGAAACCTGCCTCCACCATTGCGAAACCTGCCTGCATCCAGAATACCAATGCGGCACCTATCAGAAACCAGACACCAAATATGTTGTCATTAATAAAAGTCATAATCTCCTGCGTCATAACTTACCTCCTGGTTTTTTGGTTCCGAAGAACCTTTACTTAAAACGACACTTTTTATGGAAATAAAAAAGGAGCATCACCTGCCGCTAGCCTGCAGATGACACCCCGTTGTGTCGCTATCAGAGTTTTTCTATTGTCCGGGCATTGAAACCTACTGTAAAACAACTAACAGTTGTTCGCAATTTCTGTTATCTGTCCTTGCAGGATTCTTATCCCGGAAAATAGAAAAAGGCACCGGAAGTTTATTCTTCTCAGCACCTTTGCCTTTGATGACTGTAATATTACCCTCATCGTAATAAAAAGTCAATAAAATTTCTTAAATTTTTGTTAATTTATGTAATCTGGCGAATTTTCTCATATTTTGGCACTCTTTTTGTGCAATTCAACCACAGCACAAGGATTGTCAAACTTTAACACACTCCAAGTACTCTTTGCTTTCAACTATAAATTCATCTTCAAAGAAAAGTTCATTCACCAATTTCCAGAAATGAAGCCCCGCACCAATGTCTTCTGTCCACAAATACTTCATATCATAACTCCTCTTCCAGTGTTATCCTATTATTATCAAACTTCAAAACCCTGAAACTCTGATCTGATACATTCAATCCATCACAATTTCTCAGAAAAAGCATATATTGATTGGATAATTCAAAATTAATAAATTTTCTAGCCTCATCATTGATCAGATAATCTGCATTGTCTACCACAACAAAGCTATTTTTGCATTGTTTTAATGCTTCCTCAAAATTATCTGACCTGTAATTAAACAATTTGATAGCCTTGTATTCATCTGTAAGTCTTATATCTTCCAGCATTTCATAAAGTACGGTTTTCCCCGTACCGCTATCACCCCCGACAAGCGTTATTCTGTCATCAAATTCCAAATCGTACGAAAATGGATCTGCTTGAAAAGTGATACTCTTATAAATCATCTGCCTCTCTCCTTTCATACTCCTTACTCCACCAGGTATTATAACCCTTTCCGCCAGTGACAATATCTGAATCATTAAATCTGATTTTTGCATCATCTGGTATGTCAAACAGCGTCGGTCTTGACATGTATATCTTGATATGATCCATTGTAAAAATAATTCTAAGAACATTCGGACCACATTCCTCTACATTTACCACTTTATCCGGATGTTTCACAATATTGAGTAAGGTCTTACAGCCTGATGACAGATTACGGATTGTCCCTAAGCCATATTTTGTTTCAATCCGCTTATCTAGAGTCAGCTTTGCTTCATCTATCTGCCGGATTAAATCAACTTCTTTTTGAGACATTTTTTCATTCGCTGTATTCAAGTTAAAATACAAGTCATTTTGAAGTATCCAATCCTTTGAATCTCTTTTTTCAGTGTATATATCGATCATTTGGTGTAACTCCTTCCGCTGTTACTTGCCACCATTCTCTTTTTCTTCCAAGGCATGTGCAAGTAAATTCTATCAATAGATATCTATAAGACATTTTCCTTAATTTCTTTTTCAAATATCAGAAATGGTATTTCTGTTTTTACAATATGCTGTCATTAACTGAATCATACCCATAGTTCTCGATATATAGTATACACTTTATGATTCTCTTTGCGTTTATATTTAATACTTCCATAATTTATAACGACTATCGCTTAAAGCTCTTTTCCTTTTTTCATCTTTTTGGTTAAAATATTCATCTACATTTTTATTTGCATAATCTACTAATTCAAAATTATATTCATGCATATTCATATTATAAACATCTATATTCCTGCATTGTGCAAAGCGATATAAGTATTCTTGATTATCAATCGGCATCCTGCAACCAATATATATTGCCTTTATTGGAAAAAAAGGAATCATATTTTCATATATTTTACATATATCTATCGGCAATAAAAGGCGCCATTCATTTTCATATCTCCATGAAGAAGACTTTGTAAGAAATGAGAGCAGAATGCTTTTATCAAATTCCATTTGCTCATATGTTGTGAATGGTATCATGTTTACATATTTATATACTTTTCTTTTACTTAAAACTACCTGCCTTGACCCATATTCACAAGGCAACAATCCACCCAAAACCATTGCATTTTCCTTATTATCCATAATTGGTTTTGTTAAATCATACTCAACACAAAATCCTTCGTGATTCTGAGCATAATGTGCCCATAATTCTATATATGATTTCAATTTAAATCTACTAATATCTGCAAATGATGTAACCCTCACAACGCTTTTTCTAAGTTCCTTTAATCTTTGTTCATATTTTACTTTGAAGTCATATAATTCATTTTGAATTTCATCACTTCCAATACGATATTCCCTCATATTTTGCTTATGTGTGATAAAGAAGTAATAGAAGTGTAAAAAATTTTGCCTTTCCTATCCGATACTTGTCTTTGGTATCGGATAGGGCGGGCGGTCATTCGGGCAAGTCCACCTTGCCGACGAAAGAATAGTAAATCTCAATATCCTGTCTGCGTGTGCCGTTTTCATCGTAGCTGCACTCATGCACAACGATTTTCTCTACAAACTCACGCAAGAGGGTGTGGGTCAGTTCTTCAAAGTTCATGTGCTTGCGGACAATGTTCATAAACTTTTCTGCGTTTACGGTAGCTTCCTGTGCTTTGGAAAGCTCCGCCTGTATTCTGGCAACACGCTCTTTCAATTCCTGCTGTTCGGCTTCATAGTCTGCCGAAAGCTCCGTGAAACGCTCGTCAGAAATGCGACCGCTTACGCTGTCCTCATACAGCCGCTTGAAAATAGCGGAAAGTTCACCGATACGCTTTTCGGCAGCTTCCAGTTCCTTTTTCTTGGCGGCGTTCCGGCGTTTGCCGCCGTCCTCGTTCTGCTCGATCAGCAGCTTCATAAAACGGGCTTCATGCTTTGCCGCATAGCTCGTCACTTTCCGTAGATTGGAGAGAACGCCCGCAGTCAAAAGGTCGGTGCGGATAAAATGTGCGGTGCAGTCATGGGTGCGCTTCTTGTAGTTCCCGCAGATATAGCAGTCCTGTTTCCGCTTATCGGTCTGGTAACGCTGCTGATACATGACGCTGCCGCAGTCCGCGCAAAAGAGCATACCAGAGAACAAGCCCACTTCATCATAGCGGTTCGGACGCTTGCGCTGTTTGCGTAATTCCTGCACACGCTCCCATGTCTGGGTGTCGATGATAGGCTCATGGTGGTTCTCGAAAATTGCCTGTTTCTCAATGGGATTTTCTATGCTGTGCTTGGTCTTGTAGGACGGTTTCTCCGTCTTGAAGTTCACCAAACAGCCCATGTACTCCCGGTTTTCAAGGATATGCACCACGGTATTTGTCGCCCATTTGCACTCATAGCCGGGGTGATAGCGGCGTGTGCTGCCCGTCCTGCGGTATTCCAGCGTTCCCGGCGTTGGGATTTCCTGCTCGGTCAGCATACGGGCTATCTTGGTCGGACCGTTCCCGGCAAGGCACAGACGGTATATCTGCTTGACCACGGGTGCGGCTTCCTCGTCAATGATGAAGTTTTCGTCCTCGTCCATGAGGTAGCCGTACACGGGTTTGCTCGTAACAGGCTTGCCGCTCATGCCTTTTGACCGTTTTACGGCTTTGATTTTCTTGCTCGTATCTCTCACCAGCCATTCGTTGAAAATGTTCCGCAAAGGGGCAAAATCATTGTCGCCCTGTGCGCTGTCCACTCCATCGTTTATGGCGATAAAGCGGACGCCTTTTTGTGGGAAAATCATCTCGGTATACATTCCCACCTGCAGGTAGTTTCGCCCTAACCGTGACATATCCTTTACGATAACAGTAGCCACTTTCCCGGCTTCAATATCCGCAAGCATGGATTGAAAGCCCGGTCTTTGGAAGTTCGCACCAGAATAACCATCGTCCGTGTACCAGCGCAGATTGGAAAAACCGTTCTGCTTTGCGTAGGTTTCAAGAATACGCTTCTGGTTGGAAATGGAATTGCTTTCGCCTTGCAGCTCGTCCTCATGGGATAG
>ENA-OROR01002150-OROR01002150.1-human-gut-metagenome-genome-assembly--contig:-NODE-2150-length-10114-cov-20.546973_pt1 | contig 10114 bp, 7 predicted proteins | sample MGYA00242135_ERZ509060 | MGnify/ENA primary metagenome ERZ509060 (study PRJEB26280, sample SAMEA2338742) | human gut metagenome | biome: human gut; feature: human-associated habitat; material: faeces... | reverse complement strand
TTTTCCTAACTATTTCGATTCTTATATTATCCGTTTCTTCTAGAACAGACTTATTTCAAGAGTTATTTTACATCTCATTAGTATCCATTTCAAAGCATATTTAAATCCATAAAGAACATTTTTCTTTATATACCCGACAAATAGCAAACCATCAAACGTCTTTTTACTCTTTTTGATATTCTTCAAACTCGCGAGAATCGCTTAAACGCTTCCTTCTCGTCCCGTTCATCGAAATAATCAAATGAGAGAGTAGTTTGCCCTTAAAATCATTTCATACTATTTTGCTATCGTGTTCAAACAAAGATTGGAAATAAAAATAAGAGAATTGAATCTTTTCTAATTCAAAAACGAATAAATTGACTACTTTTGTCCGAGTTATTACTAATAAAACTAGCGATATGGTTCTGAACTACATTTGGATAGCCTTTTTTCTGATAGCCTTCGTAGTAGCGTTGATGCGACTCGTTTTCCTTGGCGACACACAAGTGTTTCCCGAAATTATCAACTCTACTTTCAGTTCTTCCAAAACTGCATTTGAAATTTCACTGGGACTAACCGGTGTCCTTTCCCTTTGGCTGGGTATCATGAGAATAGGCGAACAAGGCGGAGTCATCGCTCTGTTTTCCCGATTGCTGGGACCTCTGTTCAGTAAACTTTTTCCCGATATCCCCAAAGGACATCCTGTGACAGGTAGCATCTTTATGAATCTGGCAGCCAATATGCTGGGACTAGATAATGCCGCCACTCCCTTAGGACTGAAAGCAATGGAGGGCCTGCAAGAACTGAACCCCAAGAAAGATACTGCCAGTAATCCCATGATTATGTTCCTGGTACTGAATACTTCGGGGCTGACTCTGATTCCTATCAGCATCATGGTATATCGCGCTCAACTAGGTGCTGCCCAACCTACAGACATATTTGTCCCCATCCTGCTGGCAACCTTCTTCTCTACCTTGGCAGGTATTGTCGCTGTAAGCATTTATCAGAGAATCAACCTGTTTAACCGTACCATCCTCTTCTTCTTAGGGGGAATGAGTTTGCTGGTAGCAGGAATTATTTATTTCTTCAATACCTTGTCACGAGATCAGATAGATATTTACTCCACTACCTTTGCCAATGTCTTTCTATTTCTTATCATCATCGGCTTCATTGTAGCAGGGATCAGAAAAAAAATCAATGTCTACGACTCCTTTGTTGAAGGGGCCAAAGAAGGATTCAACACTGCCATACGCATCATTCCTTACCTGGTAGCCATACTGGTAGGCATCGGTGTCTTCCGTGCATCGGGTGCGATGGACTATTTGATTGACGGCATTGACAGAGCCGTAAAGCTATGCGGTATCGACAGTGATTTCGTAGGAGCACTTCCCACAGCACTGATGAAACCATTGAGTGGAAGCGGAGCACGCGGATTGATGGTGGATGCCATGACTACATACGGTCCCGATTCTTTCGTAGGCAGACTGGCCTGTATCTTTCAAGGTTCCACAGACACTACCTTTTATATCCTGGCAGTATATTTCGGTAGCGTAGGAGTAGTGAGGACACGCCACGCCGTTCCTTGCGGACTACTGGCCGATTTGGCCGGAGTGATTGCGGCTATTCTTATCTGTTATTTATTCTTCGGCTAGGGACAGAGGAAAAGTTATACTTACGGTGGTAAAATGTCCCTCTTCCGAATGGATTCCCATTTGGCCGCCGTAAGTAGATATAATTTTCAGAGAAATGCTTAGCCCGATGCCTTGCCCCTTGTAAGAACGTGTATTACTAGCACGATAGAAAGATTGAAAAATCAATTCTACCTCTTCTTGAGGAATACCAATACCCTGGTCCCTGATTTCCACCACTCTCCGGCCCTCCTTTTCGAACAAGCTGATTTCCACATCCTTATCCGAATATTTACAGGCATTATCCACTACATTCTGAAGGGCTATTCCCAATAAATAAGGATTGGCACGGACAATAAAGTCATTCTCCTCCCTAAGTGTGGAAGACAGACGAATACGAGGACGGCCGGCATACTGCTCCCTCAGCATCCGAGGCAGGCAAACATCCTCTACCGTATTTGCTAGAATATCCTTATCCTGACGGGATAAAAACAGCAAAGACTTTATCAGCAGAGAAATACGTTTGCTCTCTACCGAGATACGTTCCAAAGAATCCATATATTCCGAAGTGCTACGCTCTTTCAGAAGGGCTATTTCGCACTCCCCCTGAATAGCAGTAAGCGGGTTGTTCAATTCATGGGAAGCGTTGCTGACAAATGATTTCTCGGATTTAAACGCTGTGTCAATACGATCCAGCATCCCATTCAGTGACACAATCAGCTGATCCAGCTCATCCTTGTTCCCATAGCTTCTCAGACGTACATTCAGGTTATTGGCGCGGATACGCTTCAATTCTTTCAAGATATGTTGCAGGGGAGTAAGAATCCGGTTAGAATAAACACGCCCGATAAAAAAAATAAAAATAGAACTGATGACAACGAGAGTAACCGAAAGTAGCAAAATATGCTCCTGTATCTCCTTGCCATAAGTGTTTTCAGAGAAGACAAAGACAATAAAATATCCTTCATTATCCGGATAATAGAGAGCCGCACCCAATTCTTTCTTATATTTAAAAGTCACCGGAGTACCGTCACCATGAAAAAGTCTTTCCTGCTGACTGGCATTGAGATATTTTCCCAACGTGTCCTTGACGTGTGCCAACGTGTCCATATTCAATAATACTTCCCTTGCTTGCGGCAGCAGCTCATCATATTTCTGCTGGATTAACCGATAGCTCTGTTCGTCAACTTCATCTTTTTCCCAATATTTCTGAGCAGTGATAAATGCCTTCTCCCGCAAATAAGACTCATACAGACGGTTGATATAGCGAGAGCTGAACAAATAGAACACGCTCATCACCATGATAATGGCACACATCGTAATGAGGGAATAAAACAAAGCTATTTTAGGTCCAATCTTCATGTCTATCCTTTCTTTTAAGTTTCTCTATATCCTAAAGATACTTTTCAATCAGTCATCATATAGCCCACACCCACCACTGTATGTATCAACTTGTCCTCAAAACCTTTATCTATTTTGGCGCGCAAATAATTTACATATACATCCACTACATTCGTATTGGTGTCAAAATTCTTATCCCACACATCACGTAATAGCGTAAGCCGGGAAAGCACCGCCCTTTGATGCAACAAAAAATACTCTAATAACCGATATTCCTTTACCGTAAGATCAATATCCATGTTTCCCCGGCGAGCACGCCGCAACGTACAGTCCAAAATCAAATCCCCACAAACCAATTGCTGTACAGGAACCTCCTTACTCCGGCGGAGCAAAGCCTTGATACGCGCCTCGAGTTCCTGAAAGCTAAACGGTTTCACCAGATAATCATCCGCTCCGGCATCCAGTCCTTTCACAATATCGTCTGTAGTTCCAAGCGCAGTCAGCATAACAACAGGAGAGTGATAGCCGAAACGCTGCCGGTACATGCGGCACAGTTCCAACCCGTTCATACCCGGCATAATGATATCCAATATCAACAAATCAAAAGACTCATTCTGAAGCAGTTCCCATCCCGCATTACCATCGTACACCACAGAGACCTCGTGACCGAACTCACGAAGCCCTCTTTCAATGAACGAGGCAATATTTATCTCATCCTCTACCAATATTATTTTTGCCATAAACAAATCTGTTTTTCTGTCGGTTGCAAATATACATCATTATAATTTTCTTTGCAGCAGATTACCTTCTTTATCATACAACATCTTGCTATAAACCCACTCCACAATCAGCGGAAATACGAACAAGGCAAAAAAAGTGGCTCCTATCAAACCGCCAATAATAACAATAGCTAGCGGGCGCTGTGATTCGGAACCTATGCCATGACTCATGGCAGCAGGCATCAACCCGATAGCCGCCATGGCCGCCGTCATTACAATGGAACGGATACGCGAGCGCATTCCTGTTTTCACCGCATCCGGCAAGGATAGCCGTGTATGCAGATTATGCTTGATATCCGAAATCATAATCACCCCATTCTGAATACAGATACCAAATAAAGCAATGAAACCGATCCCCGCAGAAATTGAGAAATTAAATCCCGTCAGCAACAATGCGGCAATACCTCCCACGGCTGCAAAAGGTACATTCAGCAGCACCAATCCTGCATCTCTGGCATTCGAAAAAAGTACAAACAGAATGACAAAGATAATAGCGATACTCACAGGAACCACCTGGGCCAAACGCTTGGACGCCCGTTGCTGGTTCTCAAAATCTCCCGTCCATTTCAAAGAATATCCTTCAGGAAGATGGATCGCGGCATTTACTTTCTTTTGTACCTCTGCCACCGCCGTTCCCATGTCCCGTCCCCGCACGGAGAATTTGACCGCACAGAAACGAGTGTGGTTGTCCCTGAAAATAAGTAAGGGTCCTGTAATGGTACGGATATCCGCCAATTCCTTGACAGGTATCATGGCTCCATCGCTGGCCGGAACCAATATCTTGCCTATCTGATCTTCGTTCTGACGGAATTCCGGATTATAACGCACCATAATATTGAACTTCCGTTCATCTTCATAAAGTAAAGAGGCCGATTTTCCGCCGATAGCCATCTCGATGATGGACTGCACATCTTCTTTCGCTACCCCGTATCGTGCCAGTTTCTGTTCATCCAGTTCAATACGCAGTTCAGGCTGGCCGATGTTACGGATTACTCCCAAATCTTCAATACCTTCCACAGTCCCCAAAATCTTATCAATCTGTACGGCAAGTTTCTGTGACTCATATAAGTCCTTGCCGAACACTTTCACCGCAATAGAGCCCTTTACCCCCGATGCCGCCTCCTCCACATTATCCGATATAGGCTGTGAGAAGTTGAAGTCGATGCCCGGATAAATGGATAAATCCTGCTGCATCTTATCAATCAGTTCCAGTTTGGTCAGTTTGCTCTCCCATTCTTTCTCGGGATAGATGTCTACATGAAATTCAATATTATAGAAACCGGTCGCATCTGTTCCGTCATTCGGTCGTCCGGTTTGGGACATCACTTGTCTCACTTCGGGATAAGCCATCAGTTTACGACGCATGGTGTTGGCCAGCTCCACCGATTCATCCAAAGCGATGCTTTGCGGAAGCGTGGCGCGTACATAAATGGAACCTTCATTCAGCTGAGGAAGAAACTCCGTTCCCAAGAAAGTAAAAAGCCACAATCCGAAAACCGCCACCACCGTAGAGAGTCCGATAGTGAGACTGCGACGGGCATGAAACCGGTCGAACAGCAACGAAGCTTTTTCATTGATAAAACGGACGATACAGTTATTCCTCTCACGGACATCACGTTTCAGCAACATAGAAGACAGGACAGGAACCAGTGTCAAAGTGAAGATCAAAGCCCCCAGCAGTGCGAATCCCAATGTATATGCCAACGGAGAGAACATCTTTCCTTCCACTTTCTGAAAAGAGAATATAGGCACCAACGCTGTGATAATAATCAATTTGGAGAAGAACACCGCTTTCGCCTTATCTTTGGCAGTGCTCCGGATAAGCCCCATTTTCGACATCCGGTTGAACGCAGGCATTCCCACCTCGTACGCTTTTCTGTCCAGCGCCACAAAAACCCCTTCTACCATCACCACGGCGCCATCAATGATGATGCCGAAATCTATCGCTCCCATAGAAAGCAGATTGGCAGACATTCCCATCGCTCTAAGGCAGATAAAGGCAAAGAGCAGCGCCAACGGAATCACGATGCCGACAATCACTGTCGTCCGCCAATCCGCCATAAAAATTAAAACGATAAACGTAACTAACAATATACCCTCAATAAGATTATGAGTCACCGTATGAACAGCCAGATTGACTAAGTTCTCACGGTCATAGAATGGAACAATCTCCACATCCTCGGGCAGAATCCCTGTATTCAGTTCTGCTATTTTATGCTTCAAGGCAGCAATCACCTCACCCGGATTTTCTCCTTTCCGCATGACGATAATGCCTTGCACCACATCATCTTCCTCCATGCGTCCTACTTGTCCCAGTCTGGGCAAACAGGATTCGTGCACATCCGCCAAATGACGGACCAATACAGGCGTACCGTTGATATTCTTCACTACAATATTCCGGATTTCCTCCAAATCATTGATTAATCCGATTCCACGCACCACATAGGCCTGTGAGCTCTTAGTAATCACATCTCCTCCGACATTGATATTACTCTTTGCAATAGCATCATACAGTTCCAATGAAGTAATACCGTAATTTATCAGTTGATGGGGATTCACACTGACTTCAAAAGTCTTTACCTCGCCACCGAAACTCACAATATCAGCCACACCCGGCACAGCACGGAGATTGCGGTCTATCACCCAGTCCTGAATTGTTTTCAATTCGCGCACATCACGCTTGCCACTGCGCAAAGTGTAGCGGTAAATCTCTCCCGTCGGGCCATAAAGCGGCTGTACTTCAGGAGTGACCCCTTCCGGTAAATCAGCATCATTCAACAAGTTATACACCTGCTGGCGAGCTGTGAAATCATCGACATCGTCCTCAAACATCACATTGATAACAGACAGACCGAAAAGAGTGGTAGAACGGATATCAGTCTTCTTCTGAACAGGATTCATCGCTATTTCAACAGGGATAGTGATGAATTTCTCCACCTCTTCCGCACTTCTCCCCGGCCACTGGGTGATTATGGTCACTTTCGTGTTCGTCACATCGGGAAAAGCATCTACAGGTGTATGTTTGAAAGATATCGCCCCTGCAATGACCGCTATCGTGGTACTGAAAAATATAAAAAATTTATTTTTCAGTGAAAAAGCTACTATATTATCAATAAACTTATGCATACTTTCCTTCTATTTAGAATCGTCATTCAAAGCATTATAAACCAACAGAACATTTTTGTTAAGAATCTTATCGCCTCCGGTAACACCGGAACGGAGATAGCATTCCTTATCCGACCGCTTGTAAATCTCCACCTCTTTCACCTGAAGACTGCCGTCGCCGTCTACCGCTACCACATAATTCTTCCCATTCTCAAAAACCAGCGAATGAGGGTCTATCCGTGCCATCCGTTCCTCGGATGCCTTGCAAGTCACCTTTACATTGGTAAACATACCCGGCTTCAGCAGATAATCCCTATTTTGTAATTTTATGCGCACGCTCATCGTTTTACTCTCGTCATTCAGCACCTGATACACTTTGTCTATAGTGCCTCCGAAACTCCTGTTCCGATAAGCCAGTGTAGTAATCTCCACCCTGTCTCCTGCACATACTTTGCTGATATCACTTTCATAGACATCGGCCATCACCCAGACATTCTCCAACCCCGATACAGTAAATAATTCCTCACTCTGGTCTGAACGTATCTGCATATCTTTGCTGATGTTTTTATTGACAATAAATCCCGCTACCGGAGACTTCACTTGATAAAAGGAATTACCCAACAGATGATAAATGGAGAAAACTTCCTTCACCCTTTTATCCTCCGCCTCGGCTGCGGCCAGTTCTTGCTTTGCCTGGAGCATATCGCGCTCCGAAGCTATGCCCGAAACATACATGTCCTGAGTCGCATCCATGGCACGCCGGGCGGTAAGCACTTGTTGGGCAGCATCTTTCTGCTGTTTCTCATAGTCGGCCACTTCCCCGCTACGGATTACGGCCAGAACCTCACCTTTTTGCACATAATCTCCCGTTTCCGCATGGACTTCCGTCACCGTCCCCCCGAATATGGGATACACCCGTGCCACCTGTTCTTGGTTGAAAGTAACACGACCGTTCAGGGTAAGTTCCATCGTGACCTCCTGTATACTTACAGTATCAATGGTCACTACTTGTTTCAAACTGTCTGTCAGGAAGATCCCCCCATTGGTCGTGTCTGTTTGTTCAGCCGGTGCCGAACAGTTACAAAGAAGAGGAAAAAATAAGCCCAGTAAAAAGATATTATGATTCATTGTTGTTCTCTGATTGATAAGTTATTAATAATTAAATACATTTTGTCCGATAACGCGGTTCAAATTCTCCATAGCCAGAAGCAAGTCCTTACGTGTGTCATATAACTGTATACAAGTTTCTTTATAACTCTCATAATAGTCTATAAATTCCAACAGACTGATACTACGTTTCCGGAACGTTTCATTCACTCCCGCTATCAGTTTCTCAAAGTTCTGCTCCAAATCACTATCCACCGACTGATAAAGATTCATCGCCTTCTCCAGCTGCGAATAAGCGGTAAAAAGCTCCATCTCCGCTTTTCCCATGGCATACTCCTTTTCCTTATCCGCTTTCATGATTTCGATGCGGGCCGACTTTATATTACCCTGATTACGGTTAAATATAGGAACAGAGAAACTGATCCCCACAGCAAAGTAATTATTGATAAAATTACCGGCACGGTCATAAGTCCCTTTAAAGGATACTTCGGGAAAAGCCAGCGACTTCTGAAGTTTAAGGTTCGCCTGCGAAGCACGGATATAGGTACGGGCCAGTTTTAAATCGGGACGTCCAGTCATACGTGCCATCAAGTCCGCATAAGAGAGTTGTGACAAGTCCAGCTGTTTCAACATACTTTCATCCAGTAGCAGTTCAGGACGCGCATCAGCAGGAAGGCTCAGAAGAAGGTTCAATTCTCCCCGGGCGGCAACCAGCTGATTCTCCTGCTCATTCCTTTCCTTCTTCAATGAAAGCAACATGGCCTCCAGACGCGAGGCTTCCATCAGTGAAATGTTTCCTTTCTGTTGTTGAAGTTTCATCTCAGCCAGAAGGCGCTCCAACGAAGTTATTTCTTTTTCATAAACAGCCATATTTCTAGTCAGAAAATAAGTCTCGACAAATCGTTCGTTCAGCTCACTATGCAAGGTGCGCATGATTTCCTGAAACTGATATCCGGCCATTTCCTTGTTCACTTTTTCCAGACGGATACGGTTACTACGCTGCCCGGCAATACTGATAACCTGCTCTATCTCCACTCCTGACTCCCCGTCCTTTCCCATGTCAAAGTATTTTCCATTCAGCCTATTGTACACATTTTGCTCTAACGAGATAACGGGATTCTCAAAAAGTCTGGCCTGCAATACCTGTGCCTGAGCAATGTCCATATCATACCGGGCTGCAATAAGAGACAGGTTCTGCTTCAGAAAAAGCTGTCCGGCATCTTTCAGAGTCAAGGTCTGTGCCTGCAGTATTCCTGTCATTATGCCTATAAAAAAGAAAAGAATAGCACGTTGTTTCATTGTTTTCTGTTTTTGGGTGACAAAAGTACAACGCCCTTTTCCCGATGAGAAGTGAAACCGATTATAATCAACTCAGACCAGATTAGAAAGTTATTAGAAAATATCCCGAAAGTGAACCGCTAACAAGATACTTTACCTATCTTTGCCTGTCATTTCTAATTTGTTATTCTATGATAAGTTATCAAACCGATGGGGTAAAGATGCCCGATATCAAAAAGAAAGAAACCACCGAATGGATTAAAGAGGTAGCCGCCTGCTATGGAAAAAGAGTGGGAGAAATCGCTTATATCTTCTGCTCGGACGATAAAATACTGGAAGTAAACCAGCAGTATCTGCAACATGATTATTACACGGATATCATCACTTTCGACTATTGCGAAGGTAATCGCATTTCCGGTGATTTATTCATCAGTCTGGATACTGTCCGCACCAATGCGGAACAGTTTGAGCAACCCTACGACCGCGAGCTTCACCGGGTGATTATTCATGGTATCCTGCACTTGTGCGGCATCAACGACAAAGGGCCCGGTGAACGGGAGATTATGGAAGCTGCCGAGAACAAGGCGCTGGCATTGGTTTCCCTATAACAGGACATACAAGGTAGAACAACCTATAAAAGTTACGGGCATAGTTCGCACGAATGATTGCCCGTAACTTTTCAAAGACATGCCAATAGTTAGGGAAAACTTTCCGCCGGACGGATAAAAACGTCGAAAGCTATACATGCAGCTACATTTATTCCCTTATCTTCTTGCTTTTCCGGATTAATTGCTTTATTTTGTGAATTGAAAAAACAGATAAACACAAAATATATCACTCAAATGGAAGCTAACGTATATTTTTTCGCTGCATTAGTAAGTACGGGAATCTTTCTTC
>ENA-OROR01002143-OROR01002143.1-human-gut-metagenome-genome-assembly--contig:-NODE-2143-length-10155-cov-2.201782_pt1 | contig 10155 bp, 8 predicted proteins | sample MGYA00242135_ERZ509060 | MGnify/ENA primary metagenome ERZ509060 (study PRJEB26280, sample SAMEA2338742) | human gut metagenome | biome: human gut; feature: human-associated habitat; material: faeces... | reverse complement strand
GGGATAAAAGCTGCCAATATATGAAAGAGGCGGTGAGTAATCTGTTGGGAGGTCTGGCCATTGACGGGTACATGGCAATCAGCATGTCTGCCCTGCCTATCATTAATGATGGGGTGGGAGGCGTTACCGTGACCGTGAAGGAACAGGGGATGGAACGGGTGGATTCTGAATTCATTTACGGACAGACGGTCACGCTTAAGGGCAGACAGGCAGAGAAGTATATCCGCTGCAGGGACACCGGCCAGGCGCAAAGCGCACTGGGGCGTGCGGAACGCCAGAAATCTTATATAGAAGGGCTGCTTCAGGCAGCAAAGATAAAATCAGGAAAAGATGACAGCTTTATGTCCGGCCTATTAAAGGAAACGGAACCCTACATGGTGACTGACATGACAAAAGACAGATATTTGGACATGGCCCTAGCCTTCCTGGGAGGAAACCAGGACTTTGGGGAGTCAGACATGATGACACTTCCGGGAAAGGCAGTGGAGACACCTATTTATGATGAATACCATCCTGATAAATCTCAGATCAGGCCTATTATCCTGGATATGTTTTACCGGGAGGAAACGGCTGATACGGATATGGGAAAATAGGTATGATAATTAATACTTATAATAAATGTTCAATTTAGTTCAAGAAAGGAAGGGTAAAGATTATGAGAAAAAGGATTGCAACAATTGCGTTAGTAGCTGCGCTTGCAGCGTCACAGGCAGTGATTTCCTATGCCGCCAACAGCCCTGGCACGGGCCCGGTCATTGGTGATAATGGCGGGGACAGCGATTATGACATTGGGGAGAGGGTAGGCAGGGTGCTAGGCAAAGGCACCATTGGAACCGCACAAGGGGTAAATACTGTTCAAATTAGCAGAACAGGGGTCACAACAAACAGCAAGGGTCAGGTTATTGTTGGGGATACGGCGTTGGAACTTATAGCAGGAGATGAGCGCGCTGTAGCGGGACTTCCTGAAAGTACTGTTACAACCATTAATGGAATAAACAGTGGCAGTCCGTTAAGCGGGGTGGTTCCGGGAACAAACCTGGATGGATACAATGCCCTTATCAGTACACATGCGATTGTAACCAAAGATGCGGCAACGGACACAGAAAAGGCCGGCATGGTAGAAGTACCGCTGTATGTTCCGAATCTTGTTGATGGCCTGGGTGAGGTACAGGTACTTTTCTATAATAACCTGACCGGTACCTGGACCGTGATACAGCCAAACAGGGTGGATGCAGCTTCCAAGACGATTTGGTTTAATATTCCTAACTCAGGTACGTTTTCTGTAATATACAAACGATAAAGCCCTGAATTACGGTACAAAAGGGGAATGTGAAAGTGAAAGGTAAAAACAAACTTGTATTAGAAAAATACCTGCCCCGCAGTAAAACAGTGAGGATGAGGATACTATGGGGGTATGATATGGCCATGGTATGGATCTGCGCGTGCCTGGCCCTGGGATTAAGATTTGACCTGAGTCTTTCCTCTGTTCCCATTGAGTATGCCAGGGAGGTATGGAAGTACGGACTTTTGCAGATGGCCGTGGTGTCCCTTGTTTTTTATGCGGGACACCTTTACGCCATCATGTGGGGAGTTTCAGGTATCCGGGAGATGATGCAGGTCCTGCTGGCTTGCCTGGTTGCTGCTTTGGCACAATCCGTAGGAATTTTGTTACTGGATGCGCGTATGCCGAGGAGCTATTATATGCTGTGGTTTGTGCTGATGGCCGGGGCGGCCATCAGTGGACGGGTCAGTTTCCAGGTGCTTCAGAAAATCACGGACAGGATAAACCGCTTCCTTGAAAAAAACATTCCGCCCCGGGTGATGATAATCGGCGCGGGAAAAGCAGGAACACTTATACTTAAGGAAATGAAAGCCAGTGAAAGGGTCCATGGATATCCTGTCTGCATAATCGATGATGACAAGGACAAACAGGGACGGGTCATTGATGGCGTATCCATTATGGGCAGCCGAAGGGATATAGCAAGACTTGTAAGGGAGAAGGGGATTGATGAGATTTACGTGGCCATTCCTACTGCTCCTCCTGAGGATATAAGGGATATTTTGAAAATCTGCCAGGGAACAGGGTGCCAGGTCAAGATACTTCCCGGCGTGTACCAGCTTATGAATGGCGAGGTCACGATTTCAAGACTCCGGAAGGTGGAGATAGAAGATTTACTGGGAAGGGAACCGGTAAATGTTAATCTGGATGAAATCATGGGTTATGTAAAGGGAAAAGTAGTGCTGGTCACTGGCGGAGGCGGTTCCATTGGCAGTGAACTGTGCAGGCAGCTGGCACTCCATAAGGTAAAGCAGCTTATCATATTTGATATATATGAGAATAATGCTTATGAAATCCAGCAGGAATTAAAACGGAAGTATCCACGTCTGGATCTGGTGGTGCTGATTGGCTCCGTGCGCAATACGAACCGTCTTGATTATCTTTTCCGTACATACAGGCCCGATATTGTTTACCATGCAGCGGCTCATAAGCATGTGCCTTTAATGGAGGACAGTCCCAATGAAGCCATAAAAAATAATGTCCTAGGCACTTATAAAACAGCCGGGGCCGCCATTAAATACAAGGTACAGCGTTTCATACTCATCTCAACGGACAAGGCAGTGAATCCAACGAATATCATGGGAGCAAGTAAGCGCCTCTGTGAGATGGTGGTTCAGATGAGCAATCAAAAGAGCAGTACGGAATTTGTTGCGGTCCGCTTTGGCAATGTGCTGGGAAGCAATGGAAGTGTGATTCCATTATTCAAACAGCAGATTGAAAATGGCGGCCCGGTGACAGTGACGCATAAGGATATCATACGTTATTTCATGACAATTCCGGAAGCGGTAAGTCTTGTGATTCAGGCCGGCGCCTATGCAAAGGGCGGTGAAATCTTTGTACTGAATATGGGAAATCCGGTCAGGATTCTGGATATGGCAGAGAACCTGATTCGTTTATCCGGCTATGAGCCATACAAAGATATAGATATATGCTTTACCGGATTACGTCCGGGAGAAAAGTTGTATGAGGAACTCCTCATGGATGAAGAAGGATTGCAAAAGACGGTCAATGACAGGATATTCATTGGAAAACCCATTGATATGGATTATGACCGGTTTGAGAAGGGGTTACAGCGTCTGGGGGAGGCGGCCCTTAGTGAAACCGCTGATGTGAGGGAGTTAGTTCATGATTTGGTACCTGAGTACCATTATAAGAATATGGATTCAGACATTGCAGCTGCAGAGGCAGCGGCTAGCCGGGGCTTTGAAGTTACACCTGTGAATCCGGAAAGGTTTGCAGTACACAAGAAGATAGCAATGTATAATCTGGGAGTAAAGTAGGGAAAAGGGTATGAAAGTGGAATTGTCGCTTTGCCGCATTCTGGGGTCATACCTGTTATATGGTTGAAGTTTATCTGTGGAAAGAACAGCTATATACCTTGTATTGGATTAAGGTGTTGGAGATGTCCATGGAATGGCGAAGCATACTCTTTTTTTATCAATGCTGTCTAATACAGATTGCGATATCAATGCAGAAAAGAATCCTTAATTATATCCTGGTACAAATTTGGAGGGCAGGGATGGAAAGCTGGTATGCAGTGCAGGTAAGAACCGGAAGGGAAGAAGCAGTTCTGCAGTTGAGTAAAAAGATAATAAATGAATCTGTTTTGAAGGAATGTTTCATTCCATACTATGAGCGTATGAAACGTTATCAGGGAGAATGGCATAAAGAACTACATATCTTATTTCCAGGATATGTTTTCCTCATTACAGAACAGATTGAGAGTTTGTTTTGGGAGCTAAAAAGAATACCAGAATTCACGAAAATCCTTGGTGATGGTGTTGAATCCATTGCCTTACAGGAAGAAGAGAAGAAGATGTTGATGGAAATAGGGGGGCAGAAGCACTTATTTGAGATGTCCCAGGGGTATATTGTGGGGGATATGGTTATCATAACTTCTGGTCCAATGAAGAAAATGAAAGGCACGATAATATTCATTGACCGTCATAAAAGAGTTGCTATTATACAATTAGATATGTTCGGAAGAAAAATAGAAATAAACATGGGCCTAGAAATTATCAAAAAGACCATTAGTCCCATAAATTTATACATTGATGAAACTTCATGTAATTAAAGAAGATTGAAAATACGAACGGAAATATACAACTTAACTCAGGGAGAATATACATATGAAGAGTAGTAACATAGGTATGATGGTCCGCAATATTCCTTTTAGTCCGCCAGATATTACGCAGATTGAGATTGATGAAGTTGTGGAGACACTAACATCAGGATGGATTACAACGGGACCAAAGACAAAAGAACTGGAACGTTTAATTGCAGAAAAATCAGGTACTGATAGAGCTGTATGTTTGAATTCCAATACGGCTTGTGCAGAAATGACACTTAGAATTCTTGGTATTGGACCAGGTGATGAAGTGATTGTTCCGGCTTATACATATACTGCTTCTGCCTCTGTAGTGAATCATGTAGGAGCCAAGATTGTATTAGTGGACTGTGAAAAAGACAAGTTTACGATAGATTATGAAAAATTGGAGGCGGCGATTTCATTTCGGACTAAAGTGATTATTCCTGTTGATATTTTTGGCATTCCTGTAGATTACGACAGAATCCTGGAAATTGTTGACAGAAAAAAATATCTTTTTAATCCATCTGATAATAAAATCCAGCAGGCTATTGGTCGTGTGATTATTATGTCAGATGGAGCACATTGTTTTGGAGCTGCATATAAGGGGAAGCCAGTTGCACAGTATCCAGATTTTATAAACTATTCATGGCACGCAGTGAAGAATCTTACTACTGCGGAAGGGGGAGCTGTTACATGGAGGAGTATTCCGGATATTGACAACAGTGATCTGTATCACCAGTATATGTTGTTAAGCCTTCATGGACAGAGTAAGGATGCGTTTGCTAAGACAAAACTTGGTGCTTGGGAGTATGACATCGTTGGTCCGTGGTATAAATGCAACATGACGGATGTTCATGCAGCAATCGGACTTGGACAGATGAAACGATATGACCGTATTTTGGCTAGACGCAAAGAAATTATTGGGATTTATTCGGATGCGTTTACTGATTTACCAGTTAAAGTCTTGAGCCATTATACAAAAGAATACTCTGCATCTGGGCACCTATATATTATGAGGTTATTTGATAAAGATAACGTTGCTGTTGATACAAAAGTCAGAAATGAATTTATTACAAAAATGGCCGAGTTAGGAGTTGCAACAAATGTTCATTATAAACCGCTTCCAATGCATACAGGGTATAAGAAACTAGGATTTGATATTAAAAATTACCCAAATGCCTATGAACAGTTTAAAAATGAAGTAACCTTGCCACTACACACACGTTTGAATGATGAAGATGTGGAATATGTAATTTGGGCCGTGAAAAAGACTGCAAGTGAAATACTGATGTAAATATATTCCAGGAAAGATAATTAACATTATGAAAAAATTACTAATAATAGGAGCTGGGTTTCTTCAATCATTTGTAGTCAAGAAATCCAGAAGCATTGGCTATCAAACGCTAGCAGTTGATGGGAATCCCAATGCAGTTGGTTTTAATTATGCAGATAAACATGCGGTAATCGATATTACCGATAAAAGGGCCTGTCTTGAATATGCTAAGAATGAAAAGGTTGATGGTGTCTTAACAGCTGCAACAGATTATGGTGTTTTAACAACAAGTTATATAGCTCAAAGAATGGGATTACCAGGTTTAAACTATAAAGTTGCACAGATAATTAAGAACAAATATCAAACAAGAAAATGTCTTTTTGAGAATAATGCTGATGATACAGAGCAGGTGTATGAAGTCAATAAAGATACTGATGTCGAGCAGCTGGCAGAGAAGTTGAATTATCCGGTTATGGTTAAACCTTGTGATGGTTCAGGTAGCAGAGGTACTTCAAGAGTTAATTCAAAAAAGGAATTAAAAAAAGCATGCAGGTTTGCAATTAATTCTTCTATCACAAACTGTGCTTTAATTGAAACATTTATAGTGGGTAAAGAATATGGAGCAGAAGCATTTGTTATTAATGGAGAACCTTTCGTATTAGCAATTCTGCAGAAATGGATAACAAATCCGCCATATTATGCCGAATTAGGTCATGCAATTCCCAATGATTTGAAACCAGAGGTGGAAACACATGCTAAAGAGTGCGTAAGGAATGCCATCAAGGTATTAGGTATCGATTTTGGTGCAGTTAATATGGACATGATTATTACTCCTGGTGGCAAAGTACATATTATTGATATTGGTGTCCGCATGGGAGGTAATTTAATCGGTTCTCATATTATTCCTGCTGGAACGGGAATTGATTACATGAGTGCTGTAATCTGTAATGCGATTGGAGACAAGAGAGAATTGACAATAAAGGAAAACGCAGCTGTAGTCACAAGATTACTGGCGTTTGGTGGTGGTACTATTAAGCATCTCCCGGATTTTGAAGAAATACAAAAAAATAATAACGTTGAGATTTATCATCACCTTAAAATGGGTGATGTTGTGAATGAATATCATACAAATTTAGATGGTTGTGGATACATTGTAGCAATTGACAAGGATAGAGATGTTGCTTTGAAAAATGCTGAGCATGCGTTGATACAGGTGGAAAAAATGATTTTCTGAATGGATGGTAATACAGATGGAGATAGGTAGCATTTTTGAGATTGATATCCGTGAATTATTTGCCAAACAAGAAAAGGAATACGTGCACTTTCCGTTCATGGAAGAGATGGAATATAACATTGAGTATTTTAATACCTGCCGAGCTGCAATAGAGGCATTATTGTGTCAAATAAAAAAGAACTCATATTGTAGACTGTGGCTGCCTTCGTATATATGTGCATCCGTTATAGATGCTGCCAAGAGAGCTTGCATTGATTTATCATTTTATCCTGTTGAAAGAGATATGACGATTTCGTTAGATGTAATAAGAAAGATAGATTTTGCCGCTAATGATATACTATACATTATTCAATATTTTGGTGTTACATATCCGATTGATTTTATGGATGCACTGTCAGAAATTAAAAGCAAAGGAATTATAATCCTTGAAGATATAACGCTTGCCCTGCTTTCAAAAGGTCCGTCATTTGCATTTGGCGATTATATAGTTGGGAGTATTAGAAAGTGGTTTGCCTTGCCAGATGGTGCTTTTATAATCAGCAGGTATAGAATTCCTGATTTAAGTAGAGCAGATTCTGCTAGTGAGTATACATTAAATTATGTTATATCACAATTTATGAAGAAAGAATATTTGAAAAATCCGTTTCTGGATAAACAGATGTTTCTGGAGTATTCCCAAATTAGTATGAAGTCATTGTTCTCAGATTATACGATACGCTTTATTTCAAATATAAGTATTAAGCTGTTATTTAATTTGGACATTGTTGAAATTACAAAAAAAAGGATTGAGAATTATGACTATCTTTCCTGTTTGATTTCACAGATACCACAGATTAGGATGCCTGTAAAAAGAGTAGGAGAAATGCTTCCATTAGGTATGGTTATAGAAGTGGAAGACAGGGATGCTTTATTTCAATATATGATTAAAAACAATATATACTGTAATATTCACTGGCGCCCAAATGAGTCTTTTAAACTATTTAGTGGAGCAGAGTATTTATCAATGCATTTAATTACGATTCCATGTGACCAAAGGTACGGAAAGATACATATGGATTATATTTATAAAGTGCTCAAAGAATTTTATGAGGAGGAATATTGTGTACCAAAGAGTAGTTAAAAGAATACTGGATTTTATCATAAGTATCATGGCAATGCCTTTTATTTTAATGATTCTCTTGATTGTTACGCCATTGATATATATCAACGACCCAGGGCCGATTTACTATGTCTCTAAAAGAATTGGTAAGAATGGGATTATATTTGACATGTATAAATTGCGTACTATGAAGGTGAACTCACCAGATTTGCGAAATAGTGATGGAAGTACATTTAATTCTGACTCTGATTCGAGACAGACTGAGATTGGAAGGATTTTAAGAAAACTTAGCATTGATGAACTGCCCCAGTTTTTTAATATCCTGAAGGGAGATATGACATTGATAGGCCCTAGGCCGGTTTTGGATTCTCAGTTGGCTTCTTTTAGTGATGAAGAAAAAGAGAAGCTTAAAGTATTGCCTGGTATAACTGGCTATTCCCAGGCATACTGCAGAAACCAAATGTCAAGCCATGATGAAAGAATGCAGGATGCATGGTATGCGAACAATGTTTGTTTCTTTCTTGATGTTAAGATATTTTTTAAGAGTATTGAAACTGTACTGCATCCAGAACGAGTTTATAAGAATCAGAGTTGATGATGGAGGTTGCTGTATGCATATTTTGGAATTTAAAGCGTACTATGAGCCTGAAATTGCTGCTGGAATAAAGTTAGATGCGGATACTGCAGAGGCTCTTGCTGCAAAAGGACATTATGTACATTTATATGCGCCGACACCGTGCAGAGGTATCAGCAAAGAATTATCAAAAGGTACACCCAAAACAGAGTTGAAGTTCGATGGACGATTAGTCATTCATCGTTATTCTATGTACCGGGAGAGAAAGGGAATAATTGGAAGACTCTTCCGATATATACTTTGTTCAATAAAACAAATATATATCGGAGTAAGAGAGAAAAAGATTGACTTATTATTTGCAGGAAGTACACCGCCATTTCAGGGTTTGATTATGGCATTTTTAAAGAAGGTAAAAAGAGTTCCCTTTATTTATAATTTGCAGGATATATTTCCTGAGTCAATTATTACGGCAGGAATAACGCATGAGGATTCAGTGATTTGTAAAGTGGGAAATTGGGTATCAAATATTACGTATGATGCAGCAGATTTGATTATAGTTCCTTCAGAAACCATGAAAAGAACCCTAATTAATAAACAGATTGTAGCGGATAAAATAAGAGTAGTTCCTAATTGGGTTGATGATGAGTTTATACATCCAATTGAGCGCAGCAATAATAGGCTGGTCAAAAAATTAAAAATCCCTTCCTACGATTTTACAGTCGTATATGCTGGGAATTTAGGTTATGCACAAGCTGTTGATATTATTGTGGAGACTGCTGAGCGTTTAAAAAGAGACAGACATATTGGATTCCTAATTTTTGGGAATGGTGTATACAATGATACAATGATTTCAATGGCTGCTCAAAAAAGGTTAAATAATATCCATTTCTACCCTCTGCAACAGTATGAAAGTGTTTCAGAAGTTTATAGCTTAGGCGATGCCTGTATTGTGGCATGTAAGCCGGGAACTGGAAGGAATGCCATGCCAAGTAAAATTTGGAGTATTATGAGTTGCGGACGTCCTGTGATAGCCAGTTTTGATAAGGAATCCGTGCTTGAAGAAATAATCAGCAAAGAAAAATGTGGAGTGTTTGCTCAAGCGGGAGATGTGGATGCTCTGATTATACAGATAAAAAAATTAAGACAAAATTCTAAGTTGTGTAAAGAGATGGGGACAAATGCCCGCAGATATATTGAGATGAACCTGTCTCGAAAAAAAAGTACAGAACGGCTCGTTCGTATTATTGAGATGACAAAAGAGGAATACAAAAGTAATGAAAGTATTATATATTAATACAGTTTGTGGACGAAGCAGTACTGGCGGAATAATTAGAGATATAGATGCAGTGCTACGTATTAATGGGCATGAATCTTTAACACTTTTCGGCCGTTATACTGCACCGGATAATATCAATTCTATTTGTATTGATAATAAATTAGATGTGTATATGCATGTACTGATAACTAGATTATTTGATCGGCAGGGCTTTGGTTCTATATGCGCAACAAAAAGAGCGATAAGAATAATAGAAGATTATAAACCGGATATCATTCATATTCATAATATCCATGGAAATTACATTAATATAAAATTACTTTTTTCCTATTTAAAGAAATGTGGAATTCCTATTGTATGGACAATGCATGACTGTTGGCCTTTTACTGGCCACTGTCCACATTATATATATAATGCATGCTATAAATGGAGAGATGATGTTTGCTCAAAATGTCCTAGAAAAAAAGAATACCCAGCCAGTTATCTCCTGGATAATTCGACCCGTAATTTCTTAGAAAAAAGAGAATTATTCACAGGTGTTCCGAACCTTA
>ENA-OROR01002129-OROR01002129.1-human-gut-metagenome-genome-assembly--contig:-NODE-2129-length-10248-cov-5.577651_pt1 | contig 10248 bp, 10 predicted proteins | sample MGYA00242135_ERZ509060 | MGnify/ENA primary metagenome ERZ509060 (study PRJEB26280, sample SAMEA2338742) | human gut metagenome | biome: human gut; feature: human-associated habitat; material: faeces... | reverse complement strand
ATCGCCATTAGCAAAGCGATCCGGCATCAATAGATAAACAACATCAGACTTTTTGCACAAAAGGCTTATGAAAATGTGACTGTTAATGACATCTGCCAACAGGCTCAGGTTTCTGTAGGAGCTTTCTATCATCATTACCAAAGCAAAGAAAATATCCTGGACGAAGGATACCGCCTGTTTGATCAAGAAGTCGAACTTGCCTGGTTCGCCGGACATCCCGCAGACAATTTGGATGCCATTCGTTTTTTAATATCTGAACAGGCAGCTTCCATGGAAAGAATGGGTGTCCCTGCAGCTTTGCAATATTTCAAAAACCAGCTTTCCTGTTCTGAAAAATATATTTTAAATCCAGATCGTTTTTTTTACCAGACGATTAAAAACACGATTGAAAAAGAAATTTCTTCCGGTAACTTAAAGGGAACTGCATTTTTGATCACAGAAGATATTTTAAGCGCAACAAGAGGCACCATCTATGACTGGTGCCTCCATGAAGGTTCTTATTCATTATCCGAAAAAATGCTGCGTATGACAGAAATGGTACTTCAATACCATTTCTCCTGAGACCACATCCATCATCGAACACTTTCTAACACATACAGCTGCTCCTTTGTGTCATCCTATGCAAGGAGCAGCTCTGAAAGATCTATTTCTCTTTGGGAACATCCCTTAAAACAATCCCCTTAGCGCAGGATAATATTTTTTGAATTTCTGGTAGCGTTCTTCATACTTTTCCACAAGCTCTGCTTCCGGCTCCACAGTTTCCACCACATGAACCAGTTTATCCACAGCGCTTTCCACATTTTCAAATTCTCCGCATCCGACTGCTGCCAGAATCGCAGCACCGTATCCGGGACCTTCCTCACTTTCGATCACATCGACTTTCAGATTCATCACATTTGCAATGATCTTCTTCCAGAGCAAACTCTTCGCTCCGCCTCCGCAGATCTTCGTGCGTTCGATCTGAATTTCAAGATTTCTCGCCACTTCCAGAGAATCACGAAGTCCAAATGCAACGCCTTCCAGGACTGCCTGTGTCATCTCTTCCCGTGTGGTGTCCATGGACATCCCGATAAATGCCGCTCTGGCAGACGGATCATTGTGAGGGGAACGTTCTCCCATCAGATAAGGCAGATAGAAGACCTGATTTTCACCCAGCTTTACAATCGCTTCCTGCTCTTTTGCATACTCTTTTGTCTTTAAGATCTCATCCATCCACCATTTATTGCAGGATGCCGCACTTAGCATACATCCCATCAGATGATAATTGCCGTCTGCATGTGCAAATGAATGCAGCGCATTGTACTGATCCACACCGAACGTCTTGCTTGATATAAATATCGTGCCGGATGTTCCAAGGGAAATATTACACTGACCGTCTCCTACTGTTCCGGTTCCCACTGCCGCTGCCGCATTGTCTCCGGCGCCTGCAATGACTTTTACATCTGTACCAAGTCCCAGTTCTTCTGCGATTTCCGGTTTCAAATTACCAACCACTTCATAGCTTTCATAAAGCTTTGGCAGCTGCTCTTCTCTGATTCCACAGATATCCAGCATCTCTTTTGACCAGCATTTGTTCTGTACATCTAAAAGCAACATTCCCGATGCGTCCGAATATTCAGTACAAAAAGTACCGGACAGTTTATATGCCAGATAATCTTTTGGCAGCATGATTTTTGCAATCTTCTCAAACAACTCCGGTTCATGTTCTTTCATCCATAAAATCTTCGGTGCTGTAAAGCCTGCAAACGCAATATTCGCCGTATATTTGGAAAGAGTCTCCTTTCCGATCACCTGATTTAAGTACTCCGTCTCTTTTTCTGTTCTTCCGTCATTCCAGAGGATTGCCGGACGGATCACATGATCCGCCTCATCCAAAACAACCAGTCCATGCATCTGACCTCCAAAACTGATTCCTCTGACCTGACTTTTGTCACATTCTGCTGTCAGTTCACGGATTCCTTCCATACTCTGGGCAAACCAGTCCCCAGGTTTCTGTTCTGACCAACCCGGATGTGGGAAATACAGCGGATACTCTCTGGATACAATTTTGTGAATATTGCCGTTCTCATCCATCAGCAGCAATTTCACTGCTGATGTTCCAAGATCCACACCTATGTATAACATACGCTTCCTCCCACTCTACTCATTCCAAGGATTTTCCGTTGGATATCTGACACCTTTTGGCTGATTATATCCGATCTCACTGACATCCACTCCGATATATTTGAATACTTCAAACAATGCCTTGCCCCATTTTCCAAATGCAACTGCTCCGTGATGCGGATAATTGCCTTCGATCAGAACATGACGGTAAAATCTTCCCATCTCCGGAATTGCGAAAATTCCAATGGATCCAAAGGAGCGTGTCGGCACCGGAAGTACTTCTCCCTGCGCAATATAAGCGCGCAGCTTGCAGTCTGCCGTACTCTGCAGACGGAAGAATGTAATATCTCCAGGGATGATGTCTCCTTCCAGAGTTCCCTGTGTCACCTCTTCCGGAAGCGCTCTCGCCATGATCATCTGGTATTTCATCTCACAGAATGACAGCTTGGAGGACGCTGTGTTTCCACAGTGGAATCCCATAAATGTATCTTTCTGTGTATATGGGAACTTGCCTTCGATATCTTCTTTGTACATGTCATTCGGTACTGTATTGTTGATATCCAGAAGGGTCACTGCATCTTCACTGACAACTGTTCCGATAAATTCGCTCAGTGCACCGTAGATATCTACTTCACAGGATACCGGAATTCCCTGCGCTGTCAGACGGCTGTTGACATAACATGGAACAAATCCAAACTGTGTCTGGAATGCCGGCCAGCATTTTCCTGCGATCGCTACATATTTTCTGTATCCTCTGTGCTCTTCTACCCAGTCTTTTAATGTCAGTTCATACTGTGCCAGTTTCGCGAGGATTTCTGGTTTTTTATTGCCTGCTCCCAGTTCTGCTTCCATCTCTTTTACGATTGCCGGGATTCTTTCATCTCCATCATGTTTATGGAATGCCTCAAATAAATCCAGCTCTGAGTTTTCTTCGATCTCAACTCCCAGATTGTACAGCTGCTGGATCGGCGCATTACATGCAAGGAAGTTCAACGGACGCGGACCAAAGCTGATGATCTTTAAACTGTTCAGTCCGATGACAGCTCTTGCGATCGGACGGAACTCTGCGATCATATCTGCACATTCTTCTGCATTTCCTACCGGATATTCCGGAATATATGCCTTTATATTTCTAAGTTTCAGATTATAGCTTGCATTGAGCATGCCGCAATATGCATCTCCTCTTCCCTGTACCAGATTGTCTCCGCTCTCTTCGGCTGCTGCGATAAACATCTTTGGTCCGTCAAAATGTTTGGCAAGCAATGTCTCTGCGATCTCCGGTCCGAAGTTTCCAAGATACACAACAAGTGCATTACATCCTGCATTTTTAATGTCCTCCAGTGCCTGCACCATGTGGATCTCACTTTCCACGATACAGATCGGACACTCATAAATATCCGCCTCTCCATATTTTTCTTTATATGCTTTGATCAGATTTTCCCTTCTTGTCACGGAAAGACTCTCCGGAAAACAATCTCTGCTCACTGCAACGACTCCGATTTTTAATTCTGGCATGTTACTCATACTGTTACCATCCTTTCTGTTTGCTTTTTATTTTTACACAATTGTTATATTTTCACCTTTTAAGCCGTTCACCGCACCCTCAATCTCTGCGTCTTCGTGCGCGATCAGCCACTTGTTCACTGCTGTTAAAAGTCGGCTCTCGCCCTTTGCTTCCGCTGCAAACGGCAACGCCTCATTGGTTCCCTTCGGAAGTACGACCACGCAACGGAATCCGCCTTCCTTTGCATTACATGGCGCATAGTGCAGTGTTGTCGCGTACAATTCTACTGCGGTTCCTGCCGGAACAAGAAATGCTTCCACAAGCGCTGTATCATAGGTATCGTCTTTGATGTCCTGCTGACATCCAAGCAGCAGGATCAAATCTGTCACTGCGATATCAATCTCTGAGGATCTGTGATACTCCAGTGCATTCAACTTCACATTGCTCCCATTACAATACCCAATCTGAATCGGCAGCCCTCCAAATCCTTTTTCTCTGACTGCCACCGCATCCGGAAGTACTTCCAGCGCTTCCACAGACGGAACATAAATCACATCTTCCGGAAGCGGCGTGTGTTCCATCTCTTTTAAGATCCGCTCTACCGGAATATCTGACATCACTTTTCCATATTTAGCAAATGCGGTATCTGTAACTTTCTGAATCTCCATAAAAAATGACCTCCAATCAAAAACCTGTCTCCAAGTTTCCCATTGAGGTCATTTTATCAACTTTTTTTCGCTTCTTCGACCTATTATTTATCTATTTTATGTCAATTTCTTGCTCTTTGTTATTGTGAACAGTCACTTCTCTCTTTTTCGATATTCGCTTGGAAGCATTCCGTATTTTTTCTGAAATGATCTGGCGAGCGCCTTGCTGTTTGGAAAACCATTCTCCATAGCGATCTCACTTAAGGTCTTATCACTGTCTTTGACTTCCTTCCATGCATATCTCAACCGGATATCCTGCAGATAGGCTTTAAAATTTACCCCCGCATATTTCTGAAACATCCTTGAAAGATAGGTCGGAGAATATCCAAAAATCTTCGCCAGACTCTCCAGTGTCATTTCTGATGCATAATTTTCTTTAATATAGGATGTAATCGTAGAAAGACGGTTCAGATTTTTATTGTCCCGAAGCTGCGCCTCAGTCACATCAATCCGCTGATACTCAGATACCAGCAAATGCATCACAAGATAAAACAGACCTTTCACTTCCATTTCATAGCCACGCTCTTTTTTTATGTACACCTCATACATCTGGCGGATCAACTCCATCAGCCGTTCATCCCGATCCACCGGATTGTGTGTGAACCAGATGAATCCTTCTCCCGTAAAATAATTCTCAAACAACCGGATCGGTATCTGCAATACAATCGTCTGGTTCGGCTTTGGAGAATGAACGGCATGAACTTCGTTGGAATTCACGATCATAAATTCTCCCTGCACAAGAGGATACGGCTTCTCTTTGATATAAAAACAAAGTTCCCCCTCACAGACCGCAAAAATCTCCACAGAACGATGCCAGTGCGTTTCCCGCTTGTAATTTCCTTCTTTTCCTTCAAAAATAAACATTTTAAAGGGCAAGTCTTCATTCGGCACGATCAACTCATGATTGTACTGCATGGTCACACCCCTTTATAATCCAAATTCCTCAAACAATTTCTGCTGATAGTCATGATCCTCTGCTGCCTTTATAATATCAGCTATCCTGTCAGCCTCAGAAAGCGCCAGAGTCAGGGCATTGATTCGTTTTTCTACTGCTTCAGAGCTCTCCTTTTTAGTTATTTCCAAGCGCTTGTTCACTTCCGCATCAATCTCATCTTTCATCAATTCCCGCAATGCATCACACATTCCTTTTACCTCCTCAAACTTCTGTTTGTTGGCACGCACGATCAATTCCATGACGGAGCGATACAGTGCATTTGCCTGATTTTTTGAATATTCTTCCAATAATTTTTCTGCGGTCTCATTCTGTTCCAGTTCGTTGGTCAGACTTTTCAGCCACAGATTTTCAGCTTCTGTCAGTTCTTTTGTTACAATAATCTGAATCGGAATTTTATCTCCCGTCACATAATAAATCCCGCTTTCCGCTTTTTTTACTTGATATCTCAGTGTTGTTTTCAAGTGGTACATCAATTTTCGCGGATACTTTCCTGTTACCAGAGTCATCGTAAGTTCTTCTATCGGAATGCTGTCCATCTGACTGGTATCGGATTTGTAAAAACAGGTATACCCATACACCTTATAAAAATCGTCGATACTCAGATAATCCAGGGGACTTTTATATTCCACGATATTATGTTGTCGGAAAATCCGCCCGATATTCTTTCGGATTACCCGACCCTTGTCCTTTTTGATGATCAGAACATCGATTTCTTTTGGTTTGGTTCCCAGCTGATGTTCATTCTCAAAAATTAAATATTCGGCATCTTCCTGCAGTTCGATCTGGATCTCTGCGAAAAATGCAGGATGCCACTGAAGCATTTTTGCTTCTTCTTTTTGCATTTCCATACAAAACCTCCTTCTTTTGTTAATTTCAGGAGATTCCGCCTTCCGAAAACTCCTGCCTGCTTGATTTGAAAAGCATGAATTTTCTGAAAGGACAGGCGTTTGCCTGTTTTTGAAATGAATAAGATATTCCACATTACACACGTGGAATCAAATGAATGTTAGAAAAATATGCTTTTACCTATTTTACCACATTTTTCTCAAAAGCACACTTTCTTTCTCATAAGATCCATAGATGAATTTTCTCCTGTTCTGTGCTATGATAAACAGAGTTTCAAATACGCTTCAGAAAGGATTTTACTTATGAACTATAAACATATTGTCTTTGATTTCGGAAATGTCCTTGCTACCTTTCAATCAGATGACTTATTGCGCTCCTACTGCAATCGCGAAGATCTTCCCATTCTGAAAGATGCCGTCTATCACAACTGGCAGGCACTGGATGAAGGAAGTATTTCCTATGAAGAATATCAGAAGGAGACCTTTGCGCAGCTTCCTGCCCGACTTCATGAAACTGCACACAAATGTTTTGACACCTGGTATCAACACATGATCCCGATTCAGCCGGTTTGGGATATGATCCACAGATTAAAAGAACAGCAGACAGGACTTTACATTCTTTCCAACGCCCCGATTTTCTTTGAAGAACATGCAGATTTTTTCGAGATTACCCGCTTATTTGACGGTGCCGTCTATTCCGGATCCATCAAAAAATTCAAACCAAATCCGGATATTTACCAGCATCTGTTTGATACCTTTTCACTGGATCCGTCCGACTGCTTTTTTATGGATGACAAACCCGAAAACATCAAAGCTGCTCAGAAGCTCGGGATGAATGGAATGGTCTTTACTGGAGAGAATCTCTCAGAAATCAAACATGCCATCGGACTGGAAGAATAACTTCCGCCCGATGGCATATTTCTTACAGATTTCTGATTTTAAATTCTCTCTGCGCTTCTCTTTTCTGGTCTTTTTTCGCGATATCATCCCGCTTATCGTACAATTTCTTACCTTTTGCAAGTCCAACTTCCACTTTTACAAGGCTTCCGTTGAAGTACACCTGGAGCGGAACCACTGTATTTCCCTTTTCCTTCATCTTGCCGAAAATCTTGTCAATTTCCTTTTTATGGAGCAGAAGCTTTCTCGGTCTCAGCGGATCTTTATTAAAGATATTTCCCTTTTCATAAGGAGAAACATGCATTCCATAAATAAACATCTCCCCGTTTTCGATCCGGATAAACGCTTCCTTGATACTGCACTGTCCCATGCGGAGGGATTTGACCTCTGTTCCATGCAGTACGATTCCCGCCTCATATTTTTCCAGAATAAAATAATCGTGATATGCTTTTTTATTGTTGGCGATCAATTTGCCTTCTTTTTTTGCCATCGCACTTTCCTCTCTTCTTCCCGTTAAACTCTACTCGTTTTCTTCGCAAAACTCAAAATCAATCGTTCTCTGCAGCCGGTCTGCACCAAGGACACGCACACGGACTCTCTGTCCCAGTTTATAGACATTACGGAAATGCTCTCCCACCAGTTCATACTGCTCTTCCCGGTACTCATAGTGGTCGTCCTTCATATTCACCACATGTACAAGACCTTCGATCGTATTCGGCAGTTCCACATATGCTCCCCATTTTGTAATACCGGAGATCACACCTTCGAATACTTCTCCGATACGCTCCTGCATATATTCTACTTTCTTCAATTTTACAGTCTCACGTTCAGCCTCTTCTGCTCTGCGCTCCATCTCACTGGACTGTGTTGCCACCTCCGGCAGAATCTTTTCATAATGTGCCATCCTGTCATCACTTAGTCTGCCGCGCAGATTCTCCTTAATGATCCTGTGGATCTGAAGATCCGGATACCGCCGGATCGGAGACGTAAAATGTGTATAATACTGCGCCGCCAGACCGAAGTGCCCTGCATTTTCCGGTGTATAGCGCGCCTGCTTCATGGAACGCAGCGCCAGTCTGCTGATCAGAGCCTCCTGTGGAGTTCCCTCCACTTTTTCCAGCAGCTTCTGGATTTCTTTCGGGCGGATTTCATTTCCCATATGGATGTGATATCCGAAATTATTGATAAACGTACTCAGTTTTTTTACCTTATCTTCTTCCGGCGCCTCATGGGTACGATATAAAAACGGAATCTCTCTCCAGAAATACTCTTCTGCCACTGTTTCATTTGCCGCAAGCATAAAGTCCTCGATCATCTTCGTTGCCACATTTCGCTCATATGGTTTCAATTCCACTGGTCTTCCCTGTTCATCCAGAATCATCTTCGTCTCAGGAAAATCAAAGTCGATTGCACCTCTCTTTTTCCTGCGTTCCCGAAGCAGCCCTGAAACTTCTGCCATCTGTTCAAACATCGGAACCAGCTTTTCGTATTTCTGTCTCTCCTTTTCATCCTGCGCTTCCAGAATTTTTGCAACACTCGTATAAGACATTCTCTGGTCCACCCGGATCACCGTCTCTGCGATCACATGATCCACAATCTCACCTTTTTTGTCAACAGTCATGATACAGCTTAGCGCAAGCCTGTTCTCTCCTGCGTTTAAAGAACAGATTCCATTCGAAAGCTTATGAGGCAGCATCGGAATCACCCGATCTGCCAGATACACGCTGGTCCCGCGTTTCAGCGCCTCCCGATCCAGTGCACTTTTTTCCTGCACATAGTTAGTCACATCTGCAATATGCACCCCCAGCTTCCATCCGTTCTCCACTTCTGTCAGAGAAACAGCGTCATCCAGATCCTTTGCATCCTCTCCGTCAATGGTCACCATCTGCCAGTCTCTTAAATCCATGCGCCCTGCCATATCCGCTTCACTGACATCTTTTCCGACACGTTCCGCCTGATTTAGCACTTTCTCCGGAAATTCCACTGGCATATCATAGCCTTTCACAATGGACATGATATCTGTTCCCGGATCATTGATGTGCCCGATGATCTCCACGACTTTTCCCTCCGGCTTCATATTTTCCCCGCCGTAGGACGTCAGTTCTACCACTACCTTGTGTCCGGTCATCGCTCCTTTTTCTTTGCCTGCCGGAATATAAATATCCTTCAAAAATCTCTGATTATCCGGTCGTACAAATCCAAAACTTTTGCTCTTCTCATACAAACCGATCACTTTTGTCGTTCCATGAGATACCACACGCACAATCTTTCCTTCTTTTCGTCTTCCCTCCGGTGACTTGGTGATCAGAAATTCCACTTCATCTCCCTGAAATGCACCGTTGATATTCTCTTCCGGAATAAAAACATCCTCTTCATCTTCCCTGAGCACAAATCCGAAGCCGCGAAGATTCGCCTGAAATATTCCTTTTAAATACTGAGGCTGTCCTTTTACATATTTTCCTTTCTTGGAAACATAAATCTTACCGTCAGCCTCAAGCGCCTCCAATACCTCTTTCAATTCGTGTCTCTGCTCTCTTGGAATCTGCAGAAGCATGGCAATCTCCTTCAGCTTCATCGGTACATAAAGATCGTCACAGATCAGATCATAGATCACCTTTTTTCGTTTCTCAAATGTATGTTCCATTCGTTCACCTTCTTTCATACTTAGTAGTTCCTTTTTTTATATCCTCTATTCGACTTCCGTCAATTTTTCATAAAAGAAAAACACCCTATTTTTGCATAGAGTGTTTTATCGCTTTCTCTTAGTTAAATACTTTCAGATTCAGCACTGCTGCAAGTACTAAAAATAAAATAGCAAGAAACTTGGTAGACTTCACAAGAGCGCCTTCCATAGAACGACCTTTATTCTGTCCCCAATAAGAATCTGCCGCACCACTGATCGTTCCAAGTCCTGCGGATTTTCCTTCCTGAAGAAGAATAATTGCTGACAACGCAATACAATCTATTACAAAAATAATCATTAACACAATTTTTAAAATATCCATACGTTCACACCTCCTGTGGATAACCTTTTATAGTCTAACACAAAACCTGCAATTCTGCAATAGATTTACGTGATAAAAATGGCGGATGAAACCAATTATTTCATCCACCATCTCATTTTTTCAGGCTTTTACAATCCTGTTTATTTTTTCTTTCTTCTGATAATCACTACTGCGCCGACAGCTGCTACTGCTGCCACCAGAAGTACTGCCCACATGATCACATTGGCATTGT
>ENA-OROR01002112-OROR01002112.1-human-gut-metagenome-genome-assembly--contig:-NODE-2112-length-10367-cov-10.594841_pt1 | contig 10367 bp, 9 predicted proteins | sample MGYA00242135_ERZ509060 | MGnify/ENA primary metagenome ERZ509060 (study PRJEB26280, sample SAMEA2338742) | human gut metagenome | biome: human gut; feature: human-associated habitat; material: faeces... | reverse complement strand
TCCGAACTCTTTCCAAGTAAACTTTTAAGTAATATTTGGAATATTGTACAAAGTGAATGGCCAAATTTTGATTTAGAATTTATATCCTTTGAAGATAGTAGGCAAGGACAACATAATGCTTTTTCACAGCTTGGAGATAAATTCACACTTTTCGTAGGTACCTATCTTTCAACATTTCTAGGTACAAGATATAATGCGATGGAACTTGTCAAATTACCTTTATGTATAGGTGTTCCGATTCACCATAAACTTCAAAATAAAAAAGTGCTTGCTATATCAGATTTATATAATCAAGAAATCATCATGTTAAAAAACGGTGTTTCTCAATATTTGGATGATGCTCGAATAGAACTGCAAAAACATAAAGAAATAACGATCATTGATGTCGATGAATATGATATCAATACGTTTAATTTATGTATAAAAAGAAATTGCGTTATTATCACTTCTCCTAATTGGATAGACATACACCCAATGATTAAAACAATTAAACTTAACTGGGATTATAAAGTTCCTTTTGGAATCATCTATTCTACAAAACCGTCTAAAGAAACATTGAGGTTCTTAAAAATTATCTTTGAAGTTTATCAGACTCATCCTTGTTTTGAGTAATATACTTTACCACTATAAACACTTGTTATAATTGTTCATTCTAATGATTGTAATAAGTGTTTTATTTCATTTGCATCTTGGAATAAATCCTAGATATTAATTCTGCATAATCTGAAGCATCTAAAATATAAGAATTTTTAACTTTATGTGCAGTATTTTAAGCAACAAAAACGTGTATATAGTGAAGGAGGGAGAAGATGAGAGAGGAAGAAATTGAAAGAATTGTTCATTCTTACAGTACGATGCTGCTTCGCTTTTCGATGCATCATGTGAAAGAAGAAGCACAGGCACAGGATATTGTACAAAATGTATTTATGAAATACATGGAAAAGCAGCCTGATTTTATAGATGAAGAACATGAAAAAGCATGGTTATTAAGAGTTGCATCGAATATGTGCAAAGACTATCTAGGGCATTGGTGGAATCGGAAACGAAATCATCTTACTGTGAATGATACACAGTTTATAGAAAAAGCGAAAACTACAAGTTCTGTTTTGGATGAAGTACGTAAATTGTCTTTTCATCAAAGAAATGCAGTATTTCTATTTTATTTTGAGGGATACTCCATGAAAGAAATTGCACAAATTTTTCATGTGAAAGAAGGGACGGTTTCTTCATGGCTAACAAGAGCTAGAAAGCAGTTAAGAAAACAAATGGAAAAAGAGGTGTTATATGATGAATCGCTACCAAAAGGAAGTAGAACAGATTTGCGCAAATGAGCTATGGAAACTGAGAATGATCAATGCAATACTACAAAAACAAAATGAAAAAAAGAAAAAACCGATGTTAGCATATGCAGTTGCTTTTTGTATAATTTGCATATTAGGAGCAGGGGTGCTTCGATGGGTACCTGAAAAAAAACAACTGGTTCATTATGTAGATTCTTTGCCTGTCTTGTCTTTGCAAAAACCGGCTCCAAGAGCAGGCAGTGTAGGTTGTCGATATTGTATAGGATTTGAAACCTTTTTTGCACAGGATAAAAAAGAACTTCAGCATCTTTCTTTTTATGATTTTTCAAAACCGCTAGATACCTTACCAGTAATTAAAAACAAAAATGTGTTTGATGGAGATAGTGGTTGTTTTCAGAAATCTATGACAAAAGAAGAACAGGAACAAAAATTAAAGAATTATGCAGATATTTTAGGAATGGAAAATTATGAAATTATGACTAGTACAAAAAAAGAGGAAGAAAGTGAATTAAGAAATGAAGATATTAGTATTACATTGGAAAATGGTGGAGAAACCGTATTTGTTTGGTATGAATTTCCAAATATTGAAGAACATAGTGTGTTGCTTGCCGATAAAAATTGGAGCATCAAAAAAATAAAGGAAACAGTAAGAAACTACTGTTTAGATAATAAAGAACTGTTTCAAATAGAAGACCCATTAGTCGATGTGATAGTGGATTATGGTATTAGTCAAAATAATAAAGTAGAAAAGGGGTATTCTATTGAGGTTTATGAAACAGAAAAAGATCCTGTTGATAAATTTGTTTCACAACTTCAAAGTGTTAGTTTATATACGGATGAAGATGGGTATTTATACGGCTATCGTATCAATCAAAAAGACACATCAACTTCTATCGGAAATTATCCAATCAAGTCTTTAGAAGAAGCAAAAGCAGAATTGCATAGTGGAAAATATCGCAGTGATATAGGTTCTATGCCAGGTATCACCATTTATTTAGATGAGATAGCGTACAGTGAACTCGTTTATTTAGATGATGAAAGTTTAGATTATTTTCTTCCTTATTACAAATTTTATGTTCCGGTAGAATATAAAGACGATTATTTTACGAAACATCACATACCATTAAAAAGATATGGTACTTTTTATGTGCCTGCAATTGAGTCCAAATATTTAAAAGAGAGCAAATAAAAAAATGAGTGTTCGACCTTACATAGTATGTTGAACACTTTTTTATATATCAATAAGAAACTACAATGGTTTGTTTCATATATTGAGTGTTCATATATTGAGTGACTTAAAAACCTGGTAAGTTAAAAAAACAAGCAGTTATGTTATAGTGATAAACTGCTCGTTTCTGTAACTAAAGATTTATTTTTGTTTTTTCGCAATCAGTAAATATCTGTGAATTTGTGCTTCAACAAATCCTTTTCTTTCTAATTGTTTCTGGGCTTTATACAGACCTTTTAAATTGTTTTTAACAGAGAAGTTTGAAAACTCCCATGGAAGAACTTTCGCAAACCAAACCAGAGCACCAACATCATAAAAGTAGATAGGGCGAAATGCTTCTTGCGCATGCAAGATAGAAAAACCTGCACTTTTAAACTTTTCTTTAGCTATGGCTATATATTCTTCGGGATAAGGTAGTTTTGGAGGATTTTCATATACTAATTCAACCATACCTCTATCATTTTCTGCTCCGACTTGTTCTGTAATAAAAATACCATTTGGTTTTAAGATTCGATAAATTTCTTTTTCATTTATTGAACCATGTCGATTGATAACGATGTCAAATTGATTATCATCAAATGGCAGTGCTTCTTTTAAATCTGCTTCCTTAAAATGAATACCAAGAGGAAGCAGGATCTTTTTGCATAATGCGACATTAGGCGGATAAGCTTCTGTAGCGCTTGTTTTTGAATAGGGATGATGAAGAGATAGTAAAAACTCTCCTCCACCTGTATCTAGATCTAAAATTTCATCATCTTTTTTGATATAAGATTTTACGATGTTTTTATAATCCCATGGCAAATCTTTTTCTTCTTCATAACGATACTGGATATGTGAAAAATCCCATCCATGTATATTGGCCTGTCTTTCTTCTTTGTACCATTGTTTTACTAAATTTTCTTTTTTCATAAATAACTACTCCTTTATCTTTTTCAGCTTTTCTATCTAAGGTGCAGTTATACTGATGACATAAATTATTTGACTCGATGCAGTGGTCATCAGATTTTAAAACTGCACCGAGGAATGGTCTCGAATCAAATTCTTCATCGAAGTCCACCTCATTTCTATCTTAAATAGATTATATCTCTTGTTAGTTATATATGCAACCTAAGTTTTTTTCTTGCGAATGATAATTGATTTATATTATACTAAAGAAAGAAATGAGGTATTTTTATGGATAGAAGAATAGCAGAGGCTTTATTTGTACAGTTGGAAAATTGTGTGATTCCCAAATATAGAGAGGAATGTTCCATGATTATTGATACATTTATGGAAGAGGAATTTAGTGAGGGCGAATTCAAGCGTTTAATTGCTTATCTTATAAAGAGAGTACAACCAGAAAAAAGAGCAGAAATTCTTAAAAAAATTGAAACAAAAGTTGGAGAGATTGAACTGCCTGATTAAAAATCTATTTGCGTTTAAAAGTGTAAATATGCTATACTAGATAAGGAAATTTTGGAAGGTGATGAAACAATGGGTAGACATTTTGAAGTACGTGCTGCATCTATGGCAAAAACAGCAGCAGCAAAAACAAAATTATATTCTCGTTATGGAAAAGAAATTCTGGTAGCTGCAAAATCAGGTGTACCAGATCCAGATATGAACGTTGCTTTGAAAAAAGTAATTGAACGTGCAAAAGCAAATCAGGTACCAAATGATGTCATTAAAAGAGCAATTGAAAAAGCAAAAGGTGGAACAAATGAAAACTATTCTGCTGCTCGTTATGAAGGATTTGGTTCTGCAGGTGGTGGAACTGTCATTATTGACTGTTTAACAGATAATGCCAATCGTACGATTGCAGATTTACGTGCAGCATTTAACAAATCACATGCAAAACTTGGTGTTAGTGGTTCTGTATCATTCAACTATGATCATGTTGGTTTGATCGTTATCAAATATGATGATGAAGAAGCTATGATGGATGCATTGATTATGGCGGAAGTAGAGCTAAAAGATATTGAAGTAGAAGATGGAACAATGACAATTACGGTTGAACCTACAGATTTAAATAAAGCAAAAACAGCAATTGAAGAATTGATTCCAGATGTTACATTTGATGTAATGGAAGATACCATGCTGGCAAATGAATATGTAGAACTTCAGGGAGAAGATTTGAAACTGTTCCAGCGTTTGGTAACATTGTTAGATGATGTTGATGATGTACAGCAGGTATATCATAACGTCAGCAACATTAATGAATCTGCGGAATAAGATGGGAAAGGGTGTTATGCCCTTTTTTTGTATAGGAGTGATAAGCATGTATACACAAACAGAGAGACTGCTTTTACGCAGTCCTTCAAAAGAAGATAAAGATGATTTTTTCGACATTGTTTCAGATCGGCAGACGTGTCTTGATGATGGAGGATATGAACCTTATCTAAAAAAAGATACAAAATTTGAAAAGGATTATGATCGTATTGTGAAAGAGGTGCAAGAAAGAATTTTTGTTGAACTAAAAGAAAACAACAAAATGATTGCGGCACTTCATATTATGCACACTTCTAAAAAGGACTGTATGGAAATAGGTTTCTGTATGAATAAGTCTTATAGAAGAAAAGGATATATGGAAGAAGCTTTACGTGCATTGATTTCCTTGCTGGATAAACAAAGTGATATAACAACATTATCTGCTAATGCATATTCGTACAATCTTGCTTCAAATAATTTGTTAAAGAAAATTGGATTTAAAGAAATTGCAAATAGAACATCTACCCAAATGCATCCTTTTCTAGGAGAAATAACTATCTTATATTATGAGTTACATCTAAAATAAAATGTTTCAAATGCGCAGCTTTTTATGAGCATAAAACATGAAATATTGTATTCCTGCTATTGAAAGAATATATTCTTAGCTGTATGATAAAGATGAAGGAAAGCTTCTGTTTCTTTAGGTAAACAGCTGCTTTTATAAATAAACAGTTAGATTCTGCCTGTAGTATGCATATTGATTATTATGTGCAGCTTTGAAGGAGGGATGTTTATGAAAAAGGTAGTATTGGCTGTGTCTTTTGTTTTCATTAGTTTTATGCTTATCGCCTGTTCTGATAAAGAGTCTCTAAAACAAGTAGATTCTAAGATTCTTGAACAATATCCTTATTTTGATGAACTTGAAGAAAACTATAATGGGAAAGTTTTTGATATTAGTACTTCGGATTGTAAATACATTGTCTTTTATCGTATGGGGATTGATCCAGATAGTGTTAAATTGCATCAGACAAATGCAGAGTATACAATTCAGTTTACAAAAAATAAAGATAATACAAAAGATGATATCTATGTGTATCGATTAAAACTGGATCCATCTTGTGGTACAGAGAATCAAAACTGTATACTTAAATGTTCAGATGGCAATACGGAATATCCATTCGAAACCGTATTTTTATCAAAAGATTAGATAAAAATAAATAATTTTTGATTATGTTGCGGTATAATTCATCGCTTATTTTATGCTTGGTATTGACAAAGAGTACAAAGACAGGTAAACTTTAAATAACCTATGAAAAAGAGATGTTTTTCAAATGGATTCCATGGCAGAGAAAAAGACCTTGGCTGTAAGTCTTTATGGATGAAGAAGAACAGGACACTTTGGAGGTATCACTAGGAAATGAGTGATCGTATTTCTGCGTTAAAGAAAATGAGTACCTGTTTACAGGTTGAAATAAGGTGGCACCACGTAAATTACGTCCTTTGTTGAGGACGTTTTTTTATTCTTTGATAGATAAGGAGGATATTTATGAACTATCAGGTCCCTAGAGGAACACAGGATATTCTGCCTAAGGATATTCGCAAATGGCACAGATTAGAAGAATTGATTCGCCAGTTTTGTCATGTATATAACTATGATGAAATTCGTACCCCTATTTTTGAACATACAAACGTATTTAAAAGAGGAAATGATTCCAGTGATATGGTAAATAAGGAAATGTATACATTCCAATTAGAAAACAGCAAGACATCCTTAACACTTCGTCCAGAAGGGACTGCAGGTGTTGTGCGCTCTTTTGTAGAAAACAAGCTTTTTGGAAGTGCCGATTTACCGGTAAAAATGTATTATGTAGGTCCGCAGTTTCGTCATGAAAGACCACAAAAAGGAAGAATGCGTATCTTTCATCAGTTTGGTGTAGAGGTTATTGGCGCAAAAAGTCCTATGCTTGATGTAGAAACAATTGCGTTAGGCTGGTCTTTTGTATCTGCATTAGGATTAAAAGATATGAAAGTATTAATTAATACGTTGGGGGATGATGCATCAAGAGATGCTTATCGCACTGCATTAAAAGAACATTTTAAAAATGACATTGATGATATGTGTGCAGATTGTAAACGTCGTTATGAACAAAATCCTTTGCGTATTTTGGATTGTAAAGTAGATCATGAAAAAGAAATCATGAAAACTGCACCAAAAATGCAGGATTATCTAAATGAAGAAAGTCAGGCATATTTTGAAGAAGTTTTAGAAGGATTAGATGCTTTAGGTATTCCTTATGAAGTAGATGATCGTTTGGTACGTGGATTGGATTATTATACACATACTGTATTTGAAGTCGTTTCTGTAAATAAGGAAATGGGGGCGCAGTCTACCGTATTTGCTGGTGGACGCTACGATGGACTTGTAGAATATTTTGGCGGTCCGCAAGGTATGAGTGGCATTGGATGGGCCATGGGATTGGAACGTCTGTTAATTGCCTGTGAAGCAGAGGGTATTTCTTTGGATGAAGAAGAAGGATTAGATGCTTATGTTTTATGTCTTTCTCCAAGTGTGAAAAAAGAAGCTTTACAGGTTGTATCCTTGCTTCGTGCAAACGGCTATCGAAGCGATACAGATTATCTTGGAAGATCTTTTAAAGCACAGTTTAAGACGGTCGATCGTAAAAAGGCGCGTATTGCGATATTGATTGGTGAAGATGAAGTTGAAAAAGGGGAAGTAACAATAAAAGATACCCTGCATAAGACACAGCAAAGTGTTCCTTTTGATGACATTATTGACAGCATGGATGCTTTGTTTGAGGAAGAAAATGAAGAATGTACTTGTGGTGAAGAAAACTGTACATGCGGACATCATCACCATCATGAAGAATAGAGAGGAATGAAATAAGGATTATGAAACGTACACATACAAATGGGGAACTGCGTTTAAGTGATGCAGGGAAAAAAGTTAGTTTAATTGGATGGGTTGCAAAGAGAAGAAATTTTGGTTCTTTGGTATTTATTGATTTGCGTGATCGAAGTGGTATTACACAGCTTGTATTCGATGAAACTATTTCAGAACAGATCAAAGAAGTTCGTAATGAATATATTTTAGAAGTTAGTGGAACAGTTTTAGAAAGAAAAGATAAAAACGATAAACTTCCTACTGGAGATATTGAAGTAAAAGTAGAAGAAGTTGTAATTGTAAACAGTGCAGAAACAACTCCAATCATTGTGGCAGATGATACAGATGCATTAGAAGATACACGTTTGAAATATCGTTATTTGGATTTAAGACGTCCTGTTATGCAGAAAAAACTTATGATGCGTCATCAAATTACAAGAAGCATGCGTGAATATTTGGATAATCATGCCTTTATTGAAATTGAAACACCAATGCTTGGAAGAAGTACACCAGAAGGAGCACGTGATTATCTTGTGCCTAGTCGTGTACATCCAGGAAGTTTTTATGCTCTTCCACAATCTCCACAGCTTTACAAACAGTTATTGATGGTATCTGGATTTGAACGTTATTATCAGTTCGCAAGATGTTTCCGTGATGAAGATTTACGTGCTGATCGTCAAACAGATTTTACACAGGTCGATTTGGAAACAAGTTTTTTAAGTGATGTAGAAATTCAGACAATGATGGAAGAAATGCTTCAGAAACTGATGAAAGATGTAAAAGGAATGGATATTACAACTCCATTTCCACGTTTAACATGGGAAGAAGCTATGAATCGCTATGGAAGCGATAAACCAGACAATCGTTTTGGTATGGAACTGCAGGAAATTACTTCTTTATTTGAAAACTCTTCTTTTAAAGTGTTTAAGGATTGTGTAGAGGCAAAAGGAAGTATCAAAGCAGTTGTTGTTCCTAATATGGCACATATGACACGTAAAGAAATTGATAAAGTTACAGAACTTGCGAAGAAAAATGGGGCAAAAGGATTAGTAACTTTAAAATATATGGACAATGTATTAAGTGGACCTATTGTGAAATTCTTATCTGATGATGAAATTCATGCCGTATGTGATACATTGAAATTAAAAGAACAGGATCTAGTTTTAATTGTCAGCGATAAATGGAACACAACATGCAATGTATTAGGTGCTTTGCGTAACCACTTTGGAAGTGTTTTAGGACTTAAAAAACTGGATGAATTCTCTTTCTTGTGGGTAACAGATTTCCCAATGTTTGAATACAGTGAGGAAGATGGCAGATGGTATGCAATGCATCATCCATTTACACGTCCAAAAGATGAAGATATGCAATATATTGACAGCGACCCTGGTAAAGTACATGCAATTGCTTATGACATCGTATTAAATGGTTATGAACTTGGTGGAGGTTCTTTACGTATTTATGATGGTGCTATGCAGGATAAAATGTTTGAAGTCTTAGGGTTCACTGAAGAAAAAATTCAGGAAAATTTCGGATGGTTTGTAGATGCGTTAAAATACGGTACACCTCCTCATGGCGGTTTGGCATTTGGACTTGATCGTATCGCTATGATCTTATCTGAAAGCGAATCGATTCGTGATGTTATCGCATTCCCTAAAAATGCAAATGCAAAATGTCCAATGAGTGATGCGCCAACACCTGTTGATGAAGAACAGTTAAAAGAATTGCATCTAAACATTGAAAAATAGGAAGTATCCTATTCATATATTAGAAGGAGCTTTATAGATTTATTATAAAGCTCTTTTTATACAACGATGAGTGAATATTTCCTATGTGTGTCAGTTTATACTTTTAAAAGTATATTCTTAATTCGTTAAAAAATTACAAAAAATGGAACGTAAAAAAAATGAATGTCAAGAGTATTCTTTTACAAATTATCTGCTATACTATTAATGTCCAGAAAGCATAAATTTTTCCTACGCTTAGAGATAAGGGAGAACGGATGTCGCTCTTTGGTGTGAATACCTGCTACGGGTAGGGATCCTAAAAATTTGCGCAGTTCACCCACCTGTACTTACAGGGAAAGATCTCTCTTTCTGGACACAATATAGTGATTGAACAGGCGAATGCCTGTTTTGTTTTATATCGTTGTATGCTATACTCAATATAAAGAAAAAGAGGTAGTTTATATGGATTATAAAGAGCGTTTTGTATCAATTTATAAAGAAAAGATTCATCGAGATGGAAGTGAAAAATTATTAGAGTATTTATTGTCAGCACAATCCGATTTTTTCAGTGCACCGGCAAGCACACGTTTTCATGGTTCTCATGCACAGGGTCTTGTGGAGCATAGTTTAAATGTATATGACTGTTTATGTGATTATGTAGAAAGAAATCGAGTAAAAACCATGTACAATATGAATTTTTCTGAGGAAAGCCTTGCAATCGTTGCACTTTTGCATGATATATGCAAAGTAAACTGTTACAAGGAAAGTACAAGAAATGTAAAAGTGGATGGTGTATGGACACAAGTTCCATATTATGAATTTGAAGATCATCTTCCTTATGGACATGGAGAAAAAAGTGTCTATATCATCACTGGATTTATGCGCTTGACAAGAGAAGAAGCTTTTGCGATTCGTTATCATATGGGATTTTCCGGTAATGAAGATGCTAGAAGCATAGGGTATTCTTTTGAAAATTATCCTTTATCTTTTGCGTTAAGTGTAGCAGATATGGAAGCAACCTA
>ENA-OROR01002111-OROR01002111.1-human-gut-metagenome-genome-assembly--contig:-NODE-2111-length-10369-cov-3.333430_pt1 | contig 10369 bp, 9 predicted proteins | sample MGYA00242135_ERZ509060 | MGnify/ENA primary metagenome ERZ509060 (study PRJEB26280, sample SAMEA2338742) | human gut metagenome | biome: human gut; feature: human-associated habitat; material: faeces... | reverse complement strand
TGCGCCTGCCGCCGCTTACACGGTCGGACGCGCTTTTTAGACAGAATTGCTGAATTTATAGGAATCTGCCCAGTTTTCTTTCCAGTCACAGAAATCTGCTTTGATATGCCGCCTGATATCTTCCGTGTCCTGCATAGTATACGCCTCTCTGTTTATTTTACAAATTATATTACCTCGATTTTATTCTTTCTCCTTATCTTCCTGCTTTTTTCTGTCAGACAAATACCGCCACATCAGCACAATCCCAGCTCCCAGTATCATCAGGGAAAATATCCATGCGACCGCATCTCCCCTGACACTGAAATCCAGCCAGTGCGTTTCCGTCCGGACTACCGCAATAAAATTTGCCGTCATATGTCCGATCATGGATGCATAGACATTTCCCGCACGATCCATCAGAAGTGCCAGCACCACACCAAGAATCAGTGCGTAAATAAACTGCACGATATTGACATGCACGGCCGCAAAAATCAATGCCGAAATTCCAACCGCAAACGGTTTCGACAGCATATCTTTTAATCTTCCGAAAATAATTCCCCGGAATACCAGTTCTTCCAGAATCGGGGTAAATACTGCCAGACAAAGAATTTCCATTCCTATTGTACTTCCGTAAAAATCGGTATTTGCCTGCTGGTAACCCATCGAAATTTCCGTCAGTTTCGTCATGGATATGAGATTGTTCAAAGAAATTCCAAAGCATGCCATAATCCCGGCCGCAAAAAGTGCATGACAGATACGTTCCCGGCTGATTCCAAACGGCTGCTTTGCAATCCCTGCCAGTGCCTGTCCCTGACGATAAAACGGAAGCATGGATGGAATTGTAAAAACAGTGGCAATCAGCTGACAGAACACATAATGTGTGGCATCTCCTCCAAATGCCCACTGTGCAATTGTCATAATAATCAGCATCACCGCATAATAAAAAAGAAACGGGTAAAGAATATACCATATTTTCCCTAAAATCTCCTTAAAAAATTCCATACGATATCCTCCCATTTCTCTTTTTCCAATTGTTTTCTATGTTAAGCGTTTACAACCGCTTAATTTTTTAACGGTTTTTATGCACGTCACATGTATGCAGCTTACGCAGCAGCTCCGGAAGCTGCTCTAAGGAATCGCACATGCCTGCTACTCCTGCTGCTTTCATTTCTTCCACATCCCCGAACCCATAGCTGACTGCAATACAGAAAATTCCAAGTTCTTTCGCCCCGTTGACATCAAACATCGTATCCCCGATCAGACACATCTCGGATTTTGGAATATGACTCCAGCGGCGCATGACTTCCTTAAGAATCTCGGATTTTTTATCCCGTGTACCATCAAATGTTGCACCTACCACATCATCAAACAGCGGAAGAATCCCGAAATGCTCCAGAATCCGTCTGCAGGATACTTCCGGCTTGGAAGATGCCATGCCAATCCGGTATCCCTGTTCTTTTAATGTACGGATACACTTTTCCACACCCGGATATAACTTACACTCAAAAATTCCCGTCGTATTGTACCGTTCCCGGTATTTCTGCACAGCCTCATACGCTTTTTCATGCGAAAATCCATAATATCTTTCAAAACTCTCCGAAAGCGGCGGCCCGATAAACCGGTATAATTTTGCCGTATCCGGCTCCTTAATTCCGTAAAAATCAAGCGTATATAAAACACATTTTATGATTCCCTCGGAAGAATCAATAAGCGTTCCGTCCAGATCAAACAAAATGGTGTTCATTATTTCTTTACTCCTTTGGTATCGCGGTTTCCCACATGCAGACGATGCAGGGCAACCGGCTTTCCTTTCACCTCGACCTCTTTCTCCTCACCTTCATGCAGCACATGAATACTTTTCAGTTCATCCCCGGCAGCCAGTTTCATGCCACGCACGCCCACCGCACCTTTCTTTTTCTGCGGAATTTGTGCACAGTCAATCCGAAGAAACATATCTTTCTTTGACGCCATCACCAGTGTATCATTTTCTTCCAGCGGACATACCGTTAGTACTTCATCTTCCTCTCCCAGCTTTGTTGCCGCTGTTGTCTTTTTTGCGACCACAAATTCCATACCGTCCACAACTTTGATCATGGCATACTTTGTGCCAAATAACATCCGGTGCGAGCTGACATGTTCAAGACCTGCCAGATATACAACATTCTCTTCTTTACTGTCATAATTGCAGAGGTTGTCAATCGGTGTTCCTTTATCCCGGAATTTTCCATATGGAAGATCAAGCACTTTTAGCAGATGCATCTGTCCCTTGTCCGTAAAGATACAGATTTTATCCGTATTTTTGCACGTAAAGATATGCCTGTATTCCGCGTTTGCCGCCTCTTTATTTCTCTCATAGACAGAAGTATCCACTATCTTTGCATATCCGAAGCGGTCCATCAGAAAGACAACATCCTGCTCCTCGATCTTCTTTGCTGCAACTACAGCTTCTTTCAGATTGTCAATCACGGTTTTGCGCTCTTTGCCATAAGCTTTTTTAAACGCGGTCAGTTCTTTGATGATTACTTTTGCCATGGAAGAACGATGCTCTAAAATATCCTCATATTTTGCAATATTTTCCAGTGTCTCATCATGTTCTTTCATCAATGCTTCAATTTCCAGACCAATCAATTTATACAGACGCATTTCCAGAATAGCCTGTGCCTGACGATCCGTAAAATTCAGCTGCTGTGCCATGATCTTTGAAGATGGATTCTTAAAGGTAATATGATCCGTATTTCCGTCTGTCAGACAGGCTTTTGCATCTTTGATGCTGCGGCTGCCGCGTAAAATCTCAATGATCAGATCAATGACATTGCAGGCGAGGATCAGACCTTCCTGTATTTCTTTTTTGTCCTGTTCTTTCGCCAGAAGGGTCTGGTACTTTCTGGTTGCAATCTCATACTGGAATTTCACATGATGACGGATGATCGGCACGACGCCCATCGTCTCCGGTCTGCCATCCGCTACCGCAAGCATATTGACACCAAAGGTGTCTTCCAGCTTGGTTTTCTTGTACAGCAGATTCTCCAGAGCCTCGATATCTGCTCCTTTTTTCAGTTCCAGAACAATACGAATTCCCTCTTTGGATGACTGATTGGTAATATCGGTAATGTCACTGGTTGCCTTGGATTCTACCAGACCGTAAACATCATTTAAAAACTTCCCGATATTGGCTCCGATCATGGTATACGGAATCTCCGTGATTACCATGCGGTCTTTGCCGCCTTTGCCCTTTTCAATCTCGATTTTTCCACGTATTTTGATCTTGCCGACCCCGGACTCATAAATTGCCGGAAGATCATCTTTATTTGCAATGATTCCTCCTGTCGGGAAATCCGGTCCCGGAATATACTGCATCATCTCCGCAGTGGTAATATCCGGATTTTTCATATAGGCAATCACACCGTCTATCACTTCTCCGAAATTATGTGGCGGAATGGAAGTTGCCATACCGACAGCGATACCTTCCGCACCGTTGACCAGAAGATTTGGCACCTTTACCGGCAAAACAACCGGCTCTTTTTCGGTTTCATCAAAATTCGGCATAAAATCCACAACATTTTTATCCAGATCTGCCAGATAGGCTTCCTGCGTTACTTTCTGCAGACGTGCCTCCGTATATCGCATGGCAGCGGCACCATCGCCTTCAATGGACCCAAAATTTCCATGCCCGTCCACAAGCGGCAGTCCCTTTTTGAAATCCTGTGCCATGACAACCAGGGCATCATAGATCGAAGAATCTCCATGCGGATGATATTTACCCATGGTATCTCCGACAATACGCGCACTCTTACGATACGGTTTGTCATATCGGATTCCCAGTTCATACATATCATAAAGTGTACGGCGCTGCACCGGTTTTAATCCATCACGGACATCCGGCAGCGCACGGGCAATGATAACGCTCATCGCATAGTCAATATATGATTTTTGCATCAGCTCCGAATACTCGGTGCGAATGATACTATGTTCCATTTTATTTCTTCCTCACTCCTAGAAAACCTAACAGGATCTATACGTCCAAGATCGCATCGTTTGCATGTTCATAAATAAAGGCCTTTCTCGGCGGCACATCCGTGCCCATCAGCATAGCGGTTACATCCGACGCCATACGACCGTCTTCAATCTCCACGCGCTTCATGACACGCGTCTGGGGATTTAAAGTAGTCTCCCATAACTGCTCGGCATCCATCTCTCCGAGACCTTTGTATCGCTGCAGGGTAAAACTTCCGGTATGTGTTTTCCGGTATTTTTCCAGTGCCGCATCATCATAAAGGTACTCTTCTTTCCCTTTTGACGGAATCACTTTGTACAATGGCGGCATCGCCACATAAACATGTCCTTCAAAAATCAGTTCCGGCATAAACCGGTAAAACAGTGTCAGAAGCAGCGTGGAAATATGGGCTCCGTCGACATCGGCATCTGCCATGATAATAATCTTGTCATAGCGCAGCTTACTGATATCAAAATCATTTCCGTACCCTTCCGAAAAACCGCAGCCGAATGCGTTGATCATTGTCTTGATTTCTGCATTGGCAAGCACCTTGTCGATACTGGCTTTTTCAACATTCAGAATTTTTCCGCGGATCGGCATGATCGCCTGATACATACGGTTTCGCGCCATTTTGGCGGAACCACCGGCAGAATCTCCCTCTACGATAAAAATCTCACACTTTGACGCATCCCGGCTCTCACAGTTGGACAGTTTTCCATTGGAATCAAACGAAAACTTCTGCTTGGTCAGCAAATTGGTTCTCGCTTTTTCCTCTGCCTTGCGGATTTTTGCAGCCTTTTCCGCACAGCCAATCACAATCTTTAAGGTTTCTAAATTTTTATCAAAAAACAGCGGAACTTCATCACTTGTCACTTTGGCAGTTGCACGGTTTGCATCCTGATTATCGAGTTTTGTCTTCGTCTGTCCTTCAAAACGCGGGTCCGGATGCTTGATGGAAATCACTGCTGTCATTCCGTTTCGCACATCTGTACCGTTGAAATTTGCATCCTTCTCTTTTAAAATGCCAAGTTCTCTGGCATAGGAATTGATAATCGTCGTAAACGCAGTTTTAAATCCGGTCAGGTGTGCACCACCTTCCGAATTATAAATATTATTACAAAATCCCATGATATTCTCATGGAACTCGCTGGTATACTGGAATGCCGCTTCCACCTCAATGCCTTCACTTTCCCCTTTGAAGTAAATGACATCATGCAGCACTTCGAGATTATTGTTCAGATCTTTGACGAACCCAATGATTCCATCCGGCTCATGAAACTCAATGTGCTCTGCTTCCGGCTTTCTCCGGTCCTCATATATGATCGTCAGTTTCGGGTTCAGATAAGCGGTCTCATGCATCCGGCTCTTAACATCATCTTCCCGGAATCTGGTCTTCTCAAAAATTTCTGGATCTGGAAGAAAATTGATCTTCGTTCCGGTCTTCTTTGTCTTCCCGATCTTTGGAAGAAGTCCGTCTTCAAGTTCTACCACCGGATGTCCCTGTGCATAGCGGTCATGATACACATATCCGCCCTGGCTGATTTCCACATCCATATAGGTGGAAAGTGCATTGACTACCGAAGATCCGACACCATGCAGTCCTCCACTCGTCTTGTACGCATTGTTGTCAAATTTTCCTCCTGCGTGCAGTGTAGAAAATACAACTCGTGCCGCAGAAACGCCCTTTGCATGCATACCTACAGGTATTCCACGTCCGTTATCCTCCACCGTACACGAACCGTTTTTCTCAAGAGTTACCCTTATGGTATCACAGGCACCTGCCAGATGCTCATCCACGGAATTGTCGACAATCTCATAAATCAGGTGGTTGAGTCCTTTGGTCGTTGTACTTCCGATATACATTCCCGGACGTTTCCGGACCGCTTCAAGCCCCTCCAGTACCGATATACTGCTTGCATCATATCCTGACATGTTCCTCTATCTCCTTACTATCCTGCTAAATTACATTTGATCTCTCATGTGAGCAATCACCATCACTGCAATCCGAAAAGTCATCGCATCGTCAAACGTACGGATATCCAGTCCGATTGCTTTCTCGATACGTTCCAGACGATATACCAGAGTATTGCGGTGCACATACAGCTGTCTTGCCGTCTCTGATATATTCAGATTATTCTCAAAAAATTTATTGATAGTAGACATTGCTTCCTCATCATCTAAGATGTCCGGAATTTTCTCACCGAATACCTCTTTGATAAACATATTACATAAACTCATCGGAAGCTGGTAAATCAGACGCCCGATGCCAAGCTTTCCGTAAGAAATTGTGTCATACTTTGCATAAAAAACACGACCAACTTCCAGTGCCATCCGCGCTTCCTGATAAGATTCCGCAATTTCCGGAAGCTGTGTCACAACGTTTCCATAACCGACACGCACACGAATCATTGCTTCCATATGTAAATTATCTGCAAGGCTTCCCGCAATTTTTGACAGACGTTCCTCCATCTCCTCTTCTTTTATATGGGAAACATCTTTAATCAGAACGATACTGTGCTGATCCACGCAGGTCACAAAGTCCTTCGAACGGATATCTGCAAGATTTTTTACCAGTTCCATCGCCATATCGTTATTTTTACTTCCGGTATCAATCACAAAAACTACCCGCGGTACTTCCTGAATGTGGTGCTTTTTTGCTTTTCCGTAAATATCCACAATCAGCATATTACCAAGAATGATATTCTGCATAAAATTATTGCGGTCGAACTGCTCTGCAAAACTCATAACCAGATTCCGGATCTGGCAGACTGCCATCTGTGCGCATACAAGAAATGACTCTTCTTTCACCAGACAGACTAAAATATATTCCGTTTCACCTTCTACCATCACTTTATACAGATGATAATCCTGATACGTCTGTTTTTCAGCAAGCGATTCTGCGAAATCAACGACCACCTGCTGTTCTAATGCCTCCGGCAACGGCATCTCCTCCGTATGTGCTACCAGCTTCCCCTTTGCAGTAAACAATGCCGTATCCATGTGGCTGATCTCTTTAATTTCGTTTAATGAATTCTGTAATTTCTGATTTGAAAGCATATACTCTCCTATTATTTACGTTCGAAAGAACCCGGGTGTAAATACTAACACCCGGGTTCAAGATTTACAACTATATAATTTTAACGGACTAGTTGGTAATTGTCAATTCTGTTTCCTTATCGAATACATGAATCTTATGCGGATCAAATGCAAGCTTGATATGATCGCCATAACGGGCAGGTGTATCAGAATCAACTCTTGCTGTCATGTTTGCACCGGCTACAGAGTAGTACAGTAATACTTCTGCACCAAGTAACTCGTATCCTGTTACATCAGACTCGATGACACAGTCACCATTCTTCTGGATCATTTCAGGATCATCAGAGATATCCTCTGGTCTGATACCTAATACAACTGTCTTTCCGTTGTATCCGCCCTCTTCAAGCTTCTTTGCCTTGTAATCCGGAAGAACCACAGAGTAATCACCGAATGTTAATGTAGCTTTATCTCCCTGAATGGTGCACTTTGCATCGATGAAGTTCATCTGTGGAGATCCGATGAATCCGGCTACGAATAAGTTGTTTGGCTCATTGTATAATTTCTGTGGAGAATCAACCTGCATGATTACACCATCTTTTAATACAACGATTCTGGTTCCAAGTGTCATAGCCTCTGTCTGATCATGTGTTACATAGATGATCGTAGCACCTAATCTGTTATGTAAAGAAGCGATCTCAGATCTCATCTGTACACGAAGTTTTGCATCCAGGTTGGATAAAGGCTCATCCATAAGGAATACCTTAGGATTACGAACGATTGCACGACCCATGGCAACACGCTGTCTCTGTCCACCGGAAAGAGCCTTCGGCTTACGATCCAGTAACTTCTCCAGATCAAGGATTCTTGCTGCTTCCTCAACCTTTGCTTTGATCTCATCCTTCGGAACTTTTCTTAACTTAAGACCGAATGCCATGTTATCAAATACTGTCATATGTGGATACAGAGCGTAGTTCTGGAATACCATTGCGATATCACGATCCTTTGGCTCTACATCGTTCATTACCTTTCCGTCGATGATCAGATCACCGGAAGAAATCTCCTCAAGACCTGCGATCATACGAAGTGTTGTAGATTTACCACATCCAGATGGTCCTACGAAGATGATAAACTCTTTATCTGCAACATCCAGATTGAAATCTTTTACTGCCTCAAATCCGTTTGGATATACTTTGCAAACGTTCTTTAATGATAAACTTGCCATTTGAAAAACCTCCTGATTTTTGCTTTTCGTTATTTTTCTTTGGTGAAGTTTCTTTGAACTTCCTGACAAGTGTATGATAACGGAATCTGCCCGAAATTACCACCGTCAATCCGTCCAAATATTTACATGGTTTCTTGGCGAAATAACGAAAGGAGACATTGTTGTAAACAATGCCCCCAAAAATTACAGTTTTGAATATCCAAAACCGTTAACCATCGCCTCAATCTTTTGTCCCTGCCGGCAGAGCGGACAGTCTGCAACCGGATATGCCGCATATCCGGTGACATCATTTTCATCAAAAAGTGTCTCGACTTCTACGCCGTCTACCGAATTGATCGTTCCGAATAAAGAAGCCACCCACTCGATCTCTCCTCCGTAATACTGGATACACTCGAGTGCTCTGCGGATGGTCTCGCCGGTTGTCGTAGTTGCTAAAAGAAGCACAACATGTTTTCCGTTGATGGCAGCTTTATTGTTATCCCTAAACAGCATCTGGTTATTGCTGTTAATCTCCGGCGAAATCACATACACCGTCTCATGCTGGTTTGTGGTGCCCATAATTCCGTCCCGCTGGATCTCCTCCGTCAGAAAGGTACCGACCACTTCCGTTCCATCCATACACACAATGGTATCCACGTATTTTGTCTTTGGAATTCTCGAATACAGTACATGTGCCGCCTGTTTTGCTTCCGCCACACGTGTCTTGATACTTGTCACATCCACATAATAATTAATGTGGGAATGACTCGTTGCAAAATGTCCGTGCATGGCATGCAGCGCCAGCATGTTGCTTTCTTTTGAATAAAATTTCATCATACGATCTTCCATAGTATAATCCTCCTTCTCCTGTTGCTGTTATTGTTATGATAATCCGGTACTGCCAAAGCCACCGCGATCTTTCCCCGTCAGATGTTCCACCTTTTCGAATACGATCTCCGGCTGATTTTCCACGATTCGAAACTGTGCAATGCGGTCATTTACGTGGATCACGGTATCCCTGGTTGCATAAACCGGCATCCGCCACATATCGTTGTCCCCGCAATAGGAACCATCTACAATTCCAACACTGTTTGTCTGGATAATTCCCCAGTTTTTAAATGTGGAACTGCGCGGCACAAGATGTGCCTCATATCCCTTTGGAAGTTCCATTGCCACGCCAAGCGGGATCAGTGCAAACTCTCCCGCTTTTAAAGTTACTTCTTCCGAAGCCCGCATATCAATCCAATCGGATTTTCCTTCAATGTAATCCAGCGGTTCGATTTTGTCTGTAAAATATTTAATCTTGATTTTCTGCATATCAGTTTTCCCACTTCAGATTCAGATGCTCCACACGTTTTTCGCGGACCATCAGATCCTTTACACCTTCCTTTGCCGGTTTGTCATCGAACAGTACTTTATTCACTTCTTCTATAATCGGAAGCTCCACATCATACTTTTTTGCCAGAGCAAGTGCTGCCTTGGCCGAATAAATTCCCTCTACGACCATTTTCACTTCGTCGGTAGCCTGCTTCATGGTATACCCCTGTCCGATCAGCATACCCGCCTTGCGGTTTCTGCTGTGACGGCTCTCACAGGTGACAATCAGGTCTCCGATACCGGTCAGTCCGCAGAGCGTCTCCACTTTTGCCCCCATCTTTACGGCAAGTCCCGCAATCTCTGCAATGCCGCGGGTAATCAAGGCCGCTTTGGTGTTATCCCCGTATCCGAGTCCGTCCGCCATTCCGGCAGCAAGTGCAATCACATTTTTTAATGATCCGCCCAGTTCCATGCCAAGCATGTCCGGGCTGGTATAAACACGGAACACTTCATTCATAAACAGATCCTGGATTTTTTTTGCAGTGCTTTCTGTTTTTGCTCCTGCCACAACGGTTGTCGGAAGTCCGATTCCAACCTCTTCCGCGTGGGACGGCCCGCACATGACAGCAACATCCGCACTCGGAATCTCCTGCTCTGTCACATCGGAAATGGTCATCAGGGTATCTTCTTCAATTCCCTTTGCCACGCAGACAATGATCTGTCCTTCTGTCACATATCCTGCCATACTTTTTGCGGTGCTTCTTGTAAATACAGACGGTACCGCCAGAATCAGGAACTCCTTTCCAACGATTGCTTCTTTTAAATCTGTTGTAAACAGGACA
>ENA-OROR01002097-OROR01002097.1-human-gut-metagenome-genome-assembly--contig:-NODE-2097-length-10445-cov-2.300866_pt1 | contig 10445 bp, 10 predicted proteins | sample MGYA00242135_ERZ509060 | MGnify/ENA primary metagenome ERZ509060 (study PRJEB26280, sample SAMEA2338742) | human gut metagenome | biome: human gut; feature: human-associated habitat; material: faeces... | reverse complement strand
CGGTTTTCCGGTCATGATCAAAGCATCAGCAGGCGGCGGTGGAAAAGGAATGCGTAATATGTGGTTAAAATATTTCTGGAAAAGGACAGGAAAAGCTGATAGAATAAGACCGTGGCAGTGTTAATCATAAAATGAATATAGTATGAGGAAGCAGACAGACATGGAAATCAGAATTCCGGCTCCCGCGGAGGAGATTATTAATAAACTGAATGAACACGGATATGAGGCATACGTGGTAGGCGGATGCGTCAGGGATATGCTTTTGGGCAGGGAGCCGGGGGACTGGGATATCACCACCAGCGCCCTGCCGGGGCAGGTAAAGGAGGTGTTCCGGCGTACTGTGGATACCGGCATACAGCACGGCACAGTGACCGTGATGATGGGGAAGGAGGGGTATGAGGTAACAACTTACCGTATTGACGGAGAGTACTCGGACGGACGCCATCCCAACAGTGTGGAGTTCACTCCGGATTTGGTGGAGGATTTAAAACGCCGGGACTTTACCATCAATGCCATGGCCTATAACAGCCATACGGGATTTGTAGATAAATTCGGAGGTGTGGAGGATTTGGAGAAGGGAATCATCCGGTGCGTGGGGGAGCCCATGGACCGCTTTACAGAGGATGCCCTCAGAATCCTGCGGGCCATCCGTTTTTCGGCCCAGCTGGGCTTCTCCATAGAAGAACGCACCTATGAGGCCATCAGGACAATTGCGCCTAACATGGTCCATGTGAGTAAGGAACGGATTCAGGTGGAGCTGACCAAGCTTCTGCTGAGTTCCCATCCGGATTATATCCTGCGGGTGTATGAGACCGGAATCAGTCCCTATGTGTCAGAGAAATTTCACGGGGCTTATGCCGGGGAGTCAGGGAATTGGGCTGTGCCGTCCATTCCCGCCGGAATTCCGGCAGTAAAGCATATGCGCTGGGCTGCTTTTTTGAGGGATTGCAGCGCTTCCCGGGCAGCGGATATACTGAAGGATTTAAAGCTGGACAATGACACCATCTACAGGGTAAGAACCCTGGTGGAGCGGCAGGGTAAGAAGGTGGGACTTCAGGACAGTATGGAAGATGGCATGAGGGATGTCATAAAGGATGGCAGGGAGCCGTCCAGGGCATCCATCCGCCGTGCCATGAGCCAGATGGAGCCGGAGCTGTTTGATGATTTGCTCACACTTAAGATGTGCCTTTCTGAGGCAGCATCCAATGACGGGGAATTGCGGTGGCTGCGCCAGGTCAGGGACTTGACAGAGGAAATCCGCAGGAACAGGGATTGTATCAGCCTAAAGACCCTGGCTGTCTCGGGTCATGACATTATGGGTGCAGGGGTGAAGCCTGGCAGGGAAGTGGGCAGCACGCTGGCCCGGCTTCTGGATATGGTATTGGAGGAACCTCAGAGGAATACGAAAGAGTACCTGCTTGCCCATCTGGAACAGAAGAAGGGGCAGGCAGGTATCTGACACATATGGAAATTTGGTGTGACCGGCCGCGGGTTTAATAGTTTCATGAAACAGAGATTAGCCTTGCCTTAGGGCGATTACCTTATCCATGAATTCCTTTGTTCTGTCATAGCTCACAGGATTCTTCCAATTATTTCCTTCTTTAAACCAGCTTCCGATAATGGCGCCGTCCGCTGCTGTCAGTAGTTCGTTTACATTGCTGCTGTTAAGCCCGCTGCCTATAAGTATGGGAAGCGAAGTGGATTTTTTGCATTTTGATATGTTTTCCACGGATGGTGGGGTACCTGTATCAAATCCTGTGACAATGACTGCGTCACCATCCTGGGATTCGATATCCATGGCCTGTTCCGCTACGCTCCGGTCGTGGATGATGTAATGACTTCCGTGTTTGACGTTCACATCACACAGGGCCAGAATCTGGTCAGCCTTTAGCCGGCTCCTCATGCGGGACACATTGGCGCCCATGGCATTGATGAAGCCGGATTGGGATACAAATGCATTACACCATTCGAATACACGTATCCAGTTTGCTCCGGCTGCTACCGCGCAGGCCATTGCACAGTCGGCGCCATTCATGTGGCATTCGGCTCCAACCGGAATGGAGACTTTATCGCGGACCGCATGGATTCCAACTGCCAGGGCAGCGGCGGTTTCATATCCGATATTCTCACTGCGCAGATAGGGGATATCCCACATATTTTCCACCTGGACACCGTCCACACCAGCCTGCTCCAGTATGGCGGCCTCCTCCAGCGCGATGGAAATAATCTTATCCATTCCCATGTTTACCGGGTCATATTTGGGGGAGCCGGGAAGCGGCCTTAAATGTACCATGCCGATAATTGGCTTATCCACCTTAAAAACATCTTTTAATTTACCCATAATTATATTACCTTTCGTTGATACAGGAAATGTCCGTCTTAAAATAATTGTAGCTTCTCTCCACATCAAGTCCGATGAGTTCATTCATTCTCTTTTGTATCTTTATGTACAGCTGTAATTCCTCATCTGTGAAATTATACAGCTCTTTTGAGTTGTGCTCATAAGACATACGGTCAAAATTTTCATGGTGGTCGTAGACAATGAGACCTTCCTCCGTTAGATGAAGTTTATATTCCCTGTTGTTTTTCTGGTTGCGGGTCTGTTTGACCCAGTTTTTTCCAACTAATTTTTTTACCATCTGGGAACAGGCGCTTTTTGTTTTTTTCAACAGTTTGGACGCCTCTGTCACGGTAATGCCATCATTCTGGCCGATACACTGAATAAGATGGGCCTCTGATTGGTACAGGACGGCATTTCCATAGTCATGGGGGAGACTGTCATACTCGTTCATTAGCTGATTTGTCAGTTTCAATTCTGTCATCATATCACAATATAATAAATATCTCCTATTATCCATGCTCTCTCTCCCTTTGGCTCGTAAAAATACTATATAGTTTATTATAATACATTTTCCTCAAAAGGAATAGAGATTTGCGCCCCCCTGTGCTGTACGCAGTATGCAGCGGCGCGGTTGGCATAGTCGATGGACTCCCGGAATGAGTATCCCTGTGACAGTTTTGCAGCCATACTGCCGATGAAAGTATCACCTGCTGCAGTCGTATCAACGGCATTGACCCGGAGACCCTCCACGTAAGTGACTCTGCCCTTGTATTCATAGACAACACCACGGCTTCCCAGGGAAATCACAGGCATTCTTATGCCCTTCTCCTTGAGAATATGTATGGCCTGTACCGCATCTTTTTCTGTCTCCACCCTGACACCGGTCAGCATTTCTGTCTCCACTTCATTGGGCTTCAGTATATCAATTCGGCCGGCAATTTCAGGCGAAAGCTTAGAGTAGTCCTTGGAGGAAGGATCTACAATCAGAATGCAGTTATTCTGCCGGGCCATAAGGGAAATTTCTTCAAGTAATTGGCTGCTGTGCTCCAGGGTGGTCATGACTATACTGCTGTCCGTAAACAGATGGGCATAGGACTGTACATCCTGGGGGGTTACTCTGGCATTGACGCCAAGAGAGCAGACACATTTATTATGCCCTTCCGTATCCACCCACACAAAAGCCACGCCTGTTTTGGCATCCTTATCAATCTTTAACTGGCTGGTATCTATATGGTCCCTTTGAAAGCTGTGAATCAACTGATGGGCATACTCGTCAGCCGCAATTCTGCCAATCAGCGTCACATTGCCCCCGGACCTGGCAGCGGCAACAGACTGGTTGCCGCCTTTTCCTCCCGGATTCACATTATAATCCTCATAGGTATAGACCGTTTCGCCCATTGCCGGTATTTTATCGCAGCGTATGGAGATGTCCATGATAAGCGAACCAAAGCAGATGATATTCTTTATAGTTTTAATATCCATCTTACCGCCTCCCTAATCCAAATAGCTTAAAAACTGTGAGATTCTGTCATTATGCAGATTTACCAGCTCGTCATAACTTCCTTTTGCCAGAATTTCCCCCTTTTCCACGAATACGACCTCTTCGCTGACTTCTCTGGCAAAGGACATATTATGTGTCACGACAATGATGGTATACTCCTCCTGTGACAGTTCCTTAATCAGGCTCAGTACCCCGGCGCCCAGCTCAGGGTCAAGGGCGCTTGTGGGTTCGTCAAACAGAAGGATTTCCGGCTTCATGGCTAAGGCCCTTGCAATGGCGATTCTCTGCTGCTGTCCTCCGGAGAGCTGGTGGGGATAGCTGTCTTTTTTGTCCTCCAGCCCCACCCGTTTTAAAAGCTCCATGGCATCCTGGCAGGCCTCGTCCTTGCTTTTTTTCAGCACGGTGACCGGCCCTTCCATGATGTTTTCAAGGGCGGTCTTGTGCGGAAAAAGATTGAAGCTTTGAAAAACCATACCTGTTTTCTTGGTAAAGGCAGTTTTCTGGTGTTTGGGAAGTTTCCTGGAAAAATCCAACGCTTTTCCATCCAGGCTGATAGAACCTGAATCCGGTGTTTCCAGAAGATTGATGCATCGAAGCAATGTGGATTTTCCTGAGCCGGAGGAACCTATGATAGCCATGGTCTTGTGCGATTCGATTTCCAGACTGATGTCCTTCAGCACATGATTATCTCCAAAATATTTGTTTAAATGTTTTATCTGCAGCATATGGCACCTCCCTAGACCTGCGTATCTGTAATTTCTTTGATTTTTTTCTTATCCGTAGGAGTCAGCATGAGTTTATTTTCTATCCGGTTCTGCACATAATTCAGGACCGTACAAAATATAAGATAAATAAATCCTACCTCGATGTACATGAGAAGAGGTTCATAATTCCTGGCGGTTATTCTCTGGGTAGTCAGGAACATCTCAGGAATGGTTATGTTGGCCGCGAGGGATGTATCCTTAACAAGGGCAATAAAGCTGTTAAAGAGAGGCGGTACGGATATCTTAAACGCCTGGGGAAGTATGATTCTTAAAAGCTGCTGGGGATAGCTCATTCCCAGTGACATGGCCGCCTCCCACTGGCCTTTGGGTATGGACAGGATGGCGGCCCTGATTATTTCTGAGCTGTAAGCACCGATGCTTAAGGTAAAAACCAATATTCCTGAAGGCATTGGATTAATGACAACACCTACTTTGGGAAGACCGAAGAATACAAGGAACAACTGCACAAGCAGAGGGGTACCGCGTATAATCCAGACATATAACTCACAGATTTTGTTTAAAACCGGCACCTTGGATATGCGGATAATGGCTACGAAGACCGCTAACGTTGTTCCAAGGGCGAATGAAATCAATGTCAGAGGTATCGTAAAAGAGATTCCCGCTTTTAAAATAGGCCAAAATGATGAGGTTAATATTTCGATTGAACGTGCATCCATTTCATTCACCCTCCTGATATGCTACTGCTGGATTTCTTCCAGGGTAAGTTCTTTTGAGAAGTCTTTACCTAAATATTTGTTGGAAAGTTCAGTAAGTGTTCCGTCTGCCTTGAGTTCTGCGACTGCTTTGTTGACAGCCTCCACAAGATCATCATTTCCCTGGGGAATCGGTACTGCTACTGTGTCGGCCTGCTCTAAAACAGCGGCAATCTTGATTGGAGTATCGGGTTTCTGTGTCAGGAAGTCATTAAATGCTATTGTATTGTTAATGACACAGTCGGTCCTTCCTGCTAATAATAATTCGATGTCCTTGCTGAAGGTGTCGGAGGCAGTGATGTCCATGTTATATTTTTCCGCAATCAATGCATAGTTGCTGGATACATTTAAAGAGGTTTTCTTCCCGTTGGCACTGTCCCAATCAGTAATGTCGTTATTATCTGTCTTGGTGATGAGTGCAATGTAACTGTAGAGGTACGGGGCGGAAAAATCATATTTTGCTTTCCTCTCGTCCGTGACACCTACCTGGTTCAATACCAAATCAACCGTGCCGGTGTCCAGTGAAGTGAGAAGGCCTTCCCAGGTAATCTCGGAGAATTCGGTTTTAACCCCCATTTTTTCACCGATGGCCCTGGCTGCCTCCACATCATATCCGCACAGCTCATTATTGTCGTCATGATACGTAAACGGTTTATAGGTTCCTTCTGTACCTACTTTTAAGACACCGCTTTCAAGGATTTTTTCATACCGCGTTTTTTCAGCGGAAGCAGCAGCTGTCTCTTCCGGCTTCTGATCCTCTTTTGGTTCCTCCTTTTGGTCCCCGCCCTTTGTTTCTGCTGCAGTGGCTGCGGCAGGCTGGGTCGTGGCCGGCTTCTGTCCGCCGCACGCTGCCAGGGAAGCAGTCATGGCAAATAACGCGGCTGTCAGGATTAGATTTCTTTTTTTCATGTCTTAGTCCTCCTTAGTTAAATATATGGTTTATTTTGTTTAATAAAGTATCAATGATGGAATGAGGCACTGCTACATTCAGACGTATGAACCCGGCTCCATTTTCCACGAACTGGTTCCCGCCTTCAATTATCAATCCGTTTTCAATGAAGCGGTTCTCGATCTCACCATGGTCTGGGCCCAGGTTTTCAATGTTAATCCAGGCGAGATAGGTGGCCTCCGGAATCTGGAAACCGATTGCGGGAAGGTTGGCTTTTAAATACGTCTCCATCCGGCGGAAGTTTTCAGCCAGGTACTGGTTTAATTCATCCAGCCATGGTTCTCCCTTTTCGTAGGCCGCTGTGGCTGCCGCTGCGGAAATAGGGTTGGGCAGGTAGTGATACAGGCTGTTCCAACGGTCACGGATGCCCTGGTCCGGTATGATGATGTTTGCCAGGTGGTTTCCCGCCAGGTTAAAGGTCTTACTGGGGGCTGTGCATGTAATGAGCCGTTTCATGTCCGGATACAGGCCGGCCAGAGGTGTATGGCAGATGCCCGGGCGGAGTATGTCATTGTGAATCTCGTCACAAATGATGAACAGATCATGTTTCCGGCAGATGTCCATAATATGACTCAGCTCCTCCTGACTCCAAACGCGCCCGGTAGGATTATGGGGACTGCATAGTATAAGTACTTTGTTGTTCTCATCCTCAGCTTTCTGCTCCAGGTCTTCAAAATCAATGGTAAACAGGCCATGGCTGCAACAAAGTCTGGTATATACGGGAATCATTCCTGTGTTCCTGATGGAATTAAAGAATGGTTTATAGGCCGGGGTATGTATGATGACGCCGTCTCCGGGCCTGGCAATCAGTGACAGGGCATGGGACAGCGCGGGAACCACGCCTGAATCCACCACAATTTCGTCCGGTGTAATATGCCAGTGATGACGCTTTTCCATCCAATGGCAAACTGCCTGATAATAGGATGCATCATAGATATCCGTATAACCAAAGATACCTTCATCCACACGTTTGTGCATAGCGGCTATGATTTCCGGTGCTGTCTTAAAATCCATATCCGCAATCCAAAGGGGTATGCTGTTATCAGGTGCCTTGGGGGCAAACTTTTTTAAACCATCGTATTTTTCGCTGTCCGTGTGCCATCTGTTGATGACTGTGTCAAAATCATATAACATAATTGTCCTCTTTTAGATTAAGTATATTTACTGTTAACTATATTAACTGTTAATTATCTTAATTATAAACACATCGCATAAAATAAATCAATACTCAATTTAAAATTAGTACATATTACACAATGCATTGGCGCATATCTATGCATTATGCCGAAAAGAGAGTATCATTTTCCGAAGAAACCTCATTGCGGGCATTGTATGGAAAAAATAGCACGGCAAAAAATACAAAGAAGAATCTCCGCCTCATCTTGCAACATCTCTGATAATCCGATATAATAACTTTGGGGTTCGCGCATGTCGCGTGAGAATGAAAATCAATATAATGGGGAATACATATTGTACGGGCATTTCCCCTAAGAACAAGGAGGATTTAAAATGAACGTAATCAGCACAGAAAAGGCACCAGGCGCAATCGGACCATACTCCCAGGGATTTGAGGTTAATGGAGTTATCTACACATCCGGTCAGATACCGGTAAATCCGGCAGACGGCAGCGTTGCAGAGGACATCGCGGGACAGGCTGAGCAGAGCTGCAAGAACGTAGGCGCCATCCTGGAAGCAGCAGGCAGCGGCTTTGACAAGGTATTTAAGACCACCTGCTTCCTGGCAGATATGGGCGATTTTGCAACATTTAACGAAGTATATGCTAAGTATTTCACTTCCAAACCAGCCAGAAGCTGTGTGGCAGTTAAGACCCTTCCAAAGGGCGTTCTGTGTGAAATCGAGGCAATTGCTGTTAAATAAGGATTGACCTGACATACGCATCAAAAGCCGCAAATCTCTGCATTTTGCCGGGAAGAGCGGTTTTTTTGACCCCGTCGGCGCTCCGTAAGAGAAGGAAGAGTGGAATGGATAAAAAAACGATTCTGAAAAAAGCGGTTAAGATACTTCTGGTATTGGGACTGGCAGGATGTCTGGTTCTGTTCCTCATAAACCTGTACATGATCCGGAGAGAAAAACCCAATATCATCAGTGCGGATGATGCGGCAGCCCTTGGAGATGTGGACTGCATCATGGTACTGGGCTGCAGTGTCAGGCCCGACGGCACGCCATCCGGCATGCTTCGGGACAGGCTGGACAAGGGAATAGAGCTGTATGAGGGCGGTGTGTCGGACCGCCTTCTCATGAGCGGAGACCATGGGCGCGCGAACTATGACGAGGTAAACCGGATGAAGCAGTATGCCATTGATGCGGGCATTCCTTCCGGGGACATTTTCATGGATCACGCAGGATTCTCCACCTATGAGAGCATGTACCGGGCCAGGGACATTTTCCAGGTAAAGAAGATTATCATTGTTACCCAGCGCTATCATATGTACCGGGCTCTTTATGTGGCGCGGGCCATGGGGATGGAGGCATACGGCGTGGAGTCAGATCCCAGGCAGTACGGCGGCCAGAAAATGAGGGACCTGAGAGAACTGCTGGCCAGACCCAAGGATTTGATTTATACCATTGTAATGCCTAAGCCCACCTATCTGGGAGATGCCATACCAGTCAGCGGAGACGGCAACGTTACCAATGATAAGGAAGAAAACCGGGATAGGAACGAGTCCGTTCAGAAGTGAGATATATCCGGAGGACATAAAATACCCCTGAAAACAGCTTATGGGTATGAATCAGCTGTTTTCAGGGGTATTTTGTAACAGTTCACTTAACAGAACAATAAGGAGGCTACAGTTTTACGAAATAGCTGGCATCCTTGCCGCAGACCGGACAGATAAAGTCAGGAGGCAATGTCTCAGACTCCAAAATATATCCGCATACGGAGCAGCGCCATCCGGTAACCTTGTCAGTGTCTGCCTGATAGGAAGGAGCCTTTGGCGGAGTGGTTCCGTTTTTCTTCAGATGGTAATTGGAATAGGTGAGCGCCGGTGTCCGGGAATCCAGGACTTCTGCCTCCACTGCCTCACCCACAATAATCATATGGGTTCCCACGTCCATGGAGGATACAACACGGCAGGTGAACCGGGCACAGACGCCTTCTGTGGGATATGGATTATAGAGACTGTCCCGTCCATGTGGAATGCCGTCGTATTTCTCCACATCCTTGCCGCACTGGAAACCAAAACGTCTAATCAGATCCATTTCCACATCGTCGGAAAGTACCACCGCGGAGAAAGTGCCGGATGTCTCAATCAGCTTAAATGTATAGTTTTCCTTGTTAAGAGCAATGGATAACCTGGCGGGAGATGATGTAACCTGGGTCAGAGTGTTGATGACACAGCCGCTTTCCCTGCCGTCTGCGCTGGTGGAAATAATGTAAACACCGTAACTTAATTTAAAAAATGCTTTTGAATCCATAAAATGTACCCCTCCTGTGTCTCTTTTGCCTTTTCGGCTATAGTTTGATTTTACCACGTATAATTGATAATATGTAAGATAGTTGTATTGTATCATATAAACTCCATAAAATCAATAATAATTACTATTATTATAGAAATATTATTTTCAGGCGGTTTCTTATTTGGGGCTATTCTGATACAATCATTGTGGAAGTGTCTTTGAGGAAGTGTTTTTGGGAAGAATCTTTTAGGAGAGTATCGTTGGGATGACCCTTTGAGAAGGCATTTAACTAGGAAGCTGTCTTGAGGAATGCCGCCTTCAGGATATTTCCTTTAAAAGGCGTACTCAAAAGCATATATAGAAGCATGAATGAAAGGACAGGCAGCGAATCGGTATGCTTAATAATAAAAAATTTAAGAATAACAATATTGTCATCATGAATTTTACGGGCGTATATGAAAACCAGGAATTTTACAAAGATTTGGGCGCTGTATGGCTGGAGCTTGGAGATATACAAGGCACTAATTGTTACTGTGATGAGGAGGCAGAGGCAGCCATCAAGGAGAGAATCAGCCTTATGGGACCCTCCGGAATCCACTTCCTGGATTCCGGAAATTACCATTATGTGAGTAAAATATGGCTGGATAAGGTAGAGGGAGAATTTGAGCTGCTGGTGTTCGATCACCATACAGATATGCAGATGCCTATATTTGGGAATATCCTGTCCTGCGGCGGTTGGATTCAGGCTGCTCTGGATACA
>ENA-OROR01002072-OROR01002072.1-human-gut-metagenome-genome-assembly--contig:-NODE-2072-length-10538-cov-2.356196_pt1 | contig 10538 bp, 8 predicted proteins | sample MGYA00242135_ERZ509060 | MGnify/ENA primary metagenome ERZ509060 (study PRJEB26280, sample SAMEA2338742) | human gut metagenome | biome: human gut; feature: human-associated habitat; material: faeces... | reverse complement strand
CTCAGAATCCTCTTAATCCAGAGCATGGCATCCCCGGTTATGAGCTTTCCCTGTTTCACAATCACATAATCCGTTGTAAAAACCGTCATGTCCGGATATCTCTTGTGAGCAGCCAGGAGTCCTGCGCTGTAATCACGGTGGTACATGTCATCCTGGTGCGCGATGGTAACCAGCCCGCCTTCCGCCATGGAATACGCAAAATTCCAGTCATCCTTTATATTGCTCTCCCCCTGACGCACGTATACCTGCAGGCCGTATTTCCAGGCCAGCCGGTCAATATAGCTGCTGGGAGTGGACGTACAGATGATGATATGGGACGGGACTGTCTGGGCCTTAAGAGAGCGGATGCACCGCTCCAGATAAGGCGAGTCCTTATAGGCGCATATGGCAAATACATGCTTATACCTCATAAAAATGTTCCTCCAGCATCAGACACAGGGCATGATAAATGGGAAGGTGCAGCTCCTGGATTTTAAATGTCTCATCAGAAGGCACCACAATGGAGCAGTCGCAGGCTCCCGCCATCTTCCCGCCGTTCTTGCCGGTAAGTCCAACGGTTTTAATGCCGGACGCCTTTGCCACGGCCACGGCATACATCACATTCTCAGCATTGCCCGAGGTGGAAATGCCCATAAATACATCACCCTTTTTTCCATAGCCGTACAGCTGCTGCGCATAAATCATTTCCCCGTTTACATCATTAAGGAACGCGGTGGACAATCCCGCGTGACCGGTAAGGGCAATTGCGGGAAGGCCTCCCTGTAAGCAGGATGCCAGCTCTTCCCCCCGCTTTTCGTCTGCTTTCTTAAGCGCAGCCGCAAATTCGCCGGACACCGGGCGGCGTTTTGCAAATCCCTTCATCAGTTCTCCCACAATGTGTTCGCTGTCCGCACAGCTTCCGCCGTTTCCCGCTATCATTACCTTGCCGCCGCCTGCGTAACAATCCCGCAGTATTTCATACGCGGCCAGCACATCGCCCTTCACTGCCTCCAGAACCGGATACCGGCTGGTCAGTTCCTCCAGATATTCCATCTCTCTCATCCTTAGTCCGCCTGTCCTTTCTCAATAATCCACTGAGCTGCTTTTACAAGGTCCTCCGCGTAGTAATCATATACCGGAGAGAGCCCCTCCTTCTCCTCCTGGCTGCGTATCCCGCTACCATAACCGGTTCCCACCAAAATGGTGGTGAGGCCGTAGTTATTCCCGGCCTCCACATCCAGCAGTTTATCTCCTATCATAAAGGAATGGGGCTTATCTATCTCAAACCGCTGTGCGGCCGCCTCAAACATGCCGGTCCCAGGCTTGCGGCATCTGCACTCCTTCTTATATGGGCCGGTTCCGTGCTCCGGATGATGGGGACAGTAGTAAAATGCGTCAATGGACGCCCCCTGGCCCTCCAGGATATGGTTCATATAAACATGAAGGTTCCTCACGTCCTCCTCGCCATAATACCCTCTGGCCACTCCCGCCTGATTGGTAACCACCACCAGACGGTACCCGGCCTCCCTAAGCATCCGCAGCGCCTCCGGCACTCCAGGAAGGAGCTTAAGGTCCGAAGTCCTGTGCAGATAGTGCACTTCCTCATTCAGAGTCCCATCCCGGTCCAAAAAAACAACTCGCTCCATTGCACATCCATCCTGTATGTTAGATTCCTTGTTTCAATCCACGCCCGGAATTTAACATTAAATGTTAAACCTGTACTCGCCATTGGGCATATGGACCTTCACCTGGTCATACTGCCATCTGGATTCATCCGCCACCCAGCTCTGGGCGCCGCGCAGTTCAAAATTCCAGTCCGCCAGCTGTCCGCCTGCCTGCTCCATGCGGGCAGCCACCTTGTGGCGCACATTGTAAGGGCAGTACATGAGAAGGTAACCGCCTCCGCCCGCTCCCAGAAGTTTGCCTCCCAGGGCGCCTGCCTTCAGGGCCTCATCATATAATTGGTCAATCTGGGGATTTGTTATCTTGCTGCTCATGCGCTTCTTGCTCTGCCATCCATAGTCCAGAAGCTTGCCAAAGCTGTGGAGATTTCCCTTTAGCAGCTCATCCTTCAGGGCATAGGCCAGGGCCTTTACCTCACACATGGCCTCAAAGGCATCCCTTTTCTCATAGTTTTGCACCTGGTCCTTGATGATATTGGCAGAGACATGAATTTTTCCGGTATAGCAGAGAAGGAGATTATACTGGAGCTCGTGTATGATGTCCTTTTTAATGCGCAGAGGATTTACCACCACATTGTTGCGTCCGTGGAATTCAATAAAATTGAATCCTCCAAAGGCAGCCGCATACTGGTCCTGGTATCCTCCGTCAATCTTTAAATCCAGGCGCTCCACCTGATAAGCCAGGTCAGCCAGGGCATAGGCATCCATCATCACTCCCTTCCAGCGGGCCATGGCAGTGAGCATGGCCACCATGACGGTGGACGAGGTTCCAAGGCCGGAGCCGGGAGGAGCGTCGCACTGAAGGTACACTTCGCAGCCCTGGTCAATGCCCATGGCATTAAGGGCCGCCGTCACCAAATCCAGTTTTCCGTCATACACATAATTTTCGCTTGTATTATATTTCACTGTCATGTCAAAGTCCAGGGAATGAACCACAATCTGGTCGTCCTCCCTGGGCACAATGGAACAGTAGGCATATTTATTGATGGTGCTGCCGATGATGGCTCCTCCCTGCTCCTCGCAGAATGGTGCCACATCCGTACCGCCGCCTCCAAAGCTGACCCTTAAAGGCGCCCTTCCTCTGATAACCATATGTGTCTCCTCTCTCTGTCTTTCGTTTAGGCTGTCAAATGACCACCTTATTCTTTACATCCTTCTGAAACTGGAAATACGCCTCCGGAATGCCAATGTCAATAAAATACCCGTCATTGACAAAGCCTCCCAGACGCCTTCCCTCTGACAGCCACCTGGGTATCATGTCATTTTCAAGCGACACCTTTCCCTCCGGTATTTCATCCAGCAGTCGCTGTTTCATAAGGTAAATGCCTCCGTTGATCGTCCCTTCCCCGGCATCCTCTGTCTTTTCATTAAACCCGATCAGGAATCCATCCCGGTCCAAAACCGCCTGGCCGTACCGCGAAATATCGGGCACACTGCGCAGTACCAGAGCCATATCCAGATTCTGGCTGTCCTGCTGTCTCAGGAGCCGTGTATAGTCAATCTGGTAAAATGTATCCCCATTCAGCACATAAAAACGATCCTCTGTAATAAACCTGCCCGCATTCTTTATGGCCCCTGCCGTACCCAGAAGCGTCTCCTCATAGGCATAATCAGCATGAAACCCAAAAGCAGCCCCATCACCGAAATGCTCCTCCACCATAGTCCCCTTATATCCCACGGCAAAGACAATATCCGTAACCCCATGGCGGACCAGCTCACGGGTCACATATTCCATAAAAGGCTTCCCTTCAATCAACGCCATTGGCTTGGGCCGGTCGCTCACCACACTGCGAAGCCTGGTCCCCAGACCGCCGGCCAACAAAATAGCCTGCATTAACATTTCCTCCTATACTATTTCTCCCCCGGCGGACATCGTTATACCTTAATTTTGCCAGCACAGACTGAGCGGGAGCGCGGTTGCGTTGTCCGGGCATGCTGGCTGTGCGGCGCCCCACGCGCCCCTGAGGAATCAACGAAAGTCCCCCTCTACCACCTTCCAGGCTCCATCCAGGCTATAGTGCTTCTTTATATAATCCTGGGTCCTGTGGCAAAGCTGGTTTAAACGTTCCTTATCCTGATATAATTCCACGGTCTTTCTGGCAAAGGATTCTGCCTGGTCCTCTATCTCCAGCACTGTGTCCGCAAAGGGAATTCCCTCTGCCCCTGTGGATGTGGTCACAATGGGGGCTCCGTTGTAAATGGCTTCCACTACCTTGCCCTTCACGCCGGCCCCGTATCTCAGTGGCACCACCACCACTCTGCACTGGCCGTAGAGCTGCGCCAGCTCCTCCTCGCTTACAAAACCTCTGATGATGATTCCGCTCTCCGGCTCCTCCAGGGCCTTGATTTCATCTGTCACCTTGGAGCCTGCCACATAGAATTTCACATCCGGCAGTTCCCTGCGTATAAGAGGGAATATTTCCCTGGCAAACCACAGCACCGCATCCGCATTGGGCGGATGGGCGAAACCGCCTACAAACAGCAGTCCTTCCCTCTCCCCAAAGTCATCCTGTATGCTGTCCAGGAAGGTGTCATAGACATACGCCGTAATAGCCTTTGCGGGAATGCTTCCGTCGATGGCGTGAATGGCGTTGATCTCCACATAAGAAGGATAATAAGAAACAGCCGCCTTGTGCATCATGGTCAGCTCCACGGATTTCCAGTAATCCGCCTCCCTCTTGACGTTGATATCGCCGGTCAGCTCATATTCCCTTCCCAGACGAAGGAAGTGCAGGTCATGTCCGTAATAAATCACCTTCATATTGGTGTAATCTTTTATAAAATCCACATACTTGGCGGCAATATGGGGACGATTCAGGTATGCAAATGATATCTCGTCTCCATTTGTCTTTAACCAGTCCCAGATACCTGCCGCGTATGTGTCCCCGTAGAGAACCTCGATTCCCATTTGCAGAAGGGTAGTGGTATAGGGCTCCTCATGAAGGAAATTATCTCCCAGGAACTTTACCACATAGCCCTTTTTCAGAAACATCTTCAGGTACTGGTAGGTTGTCTTGGATCCCGCGTCCCTGTCAAAGGTAGGCACATAGTGGTCCACCACCAGGATGATTTTCTTTCCCTGGCTGCGCTCCCTGGCCCTGAATGGATTGGGATTTCCGGTGTTGACACACTGCTTTTTAAATTCCTCCGCCCATTTTTCCTTCAGCTTTTTACTGTTCTCCACCTGGTAGCGTTTCAGACCTGTTCCGTTTACATCCGTACCGTTGGAAACACCCTCAAAGTGGATCACCTTGGAGAGAGGCTGGTAGACAACCCTGTATCCGGCCTTTCTCACCTCAAAAGCCAGGTCCGAATCCTCGCAGTAAGCCGGGGCAAACCGCTCGTCAAATCCGCCAATCCGCTTCCACAGAGCCGTGCTCAGCAGGATGGCCGCCCCCGATATATAGTCCACATCCTTTACATAATTGTATTCTGCCTTGTCCGGATCATCCAGACGGCCGTAGTTCCAGCCGGAACCGTCACTCCAGATAATGCCTCCTGCTTCCTGGAGGCGTCCGTCCGGGTACACCAGCTTGGATCCGACCATGCCGATGGAAGAATCGGACTCAATCAGGTTCACCAGGGAGGAAAGCCAGCCTTCTGTCACCTTGGTGTCATTATTGAGGAACATGATGTATTTTCCCCTGGCAGCCTTTGCCGCCTGGTTGCAGTTGCGCAGGAAACCCTGGTTTGTCTCATTTCTGCGGATTACAAGTCCATCCACATACCGGTTCAGCTCTGCCGTCGCATCGGCTGACACGTCGTCGGCAATGATGACCTCATAGGTGACATCCTTTGTAAACTCCAGGATGGACTGGAGGCACGCATAGGTATAGTGGACCTGGTTATAACAGGGAATCACGATAGAAACCATCGGTCCGTCCCATGTTTCCGCGCCGCTGCCCGCGTCTGTATATCCACCCCTGCCCGGCACCTGGGGAAATACCAGTCTGCCGTATTTGAGATATTCCTCACCAATCTTAAAATCGCCGTCTATCTGGTTGCGTCCCTCTTTGGTGGCGTACAGCCTTCCGTAACGCGCCGGGTGCTTCACTGTGTTAAAACAGTAGTTGAGTATCTTGCGTTTGCGCGTGCCCCTTGGAAATGCCTTGTTGACCTGGGCTCCCAGCCTGCGCCGGGCTTTGAACACAAGGGCTTCATGCCCGTTGAGATAGGTTGCCAGCTTGCCCAGCTCGTCGATTTCATGGCGCAGGTCCTTAATCATCACTTCCAGATTTGCCACATGGTTATTGGTAAGGCGCTGTACCTCCTGCTCTTTGCGAATCTGAAGGTTCTTTTCCTCCACCTCTGCCTGAAGCTGGCTGATACGGTCCTTTGCCTGTGAGAGGGCCCGGTCTGTCTCCTTAAGCTCAGCCAGGGTCGTGACTTTCTGCCGGTAATTCACCAGGTATCCCTGGACAGCGTCCCCATGGACATAGGACTGGAAGGAATCCTCCATGGACGCGTACACAGATGCCATCTCACTTCCTATGCCAAACTCCTGTAAAAATTCCTCCAGGTCAGTATATGACATCAAGCCCCGGTATTTATAATAGAAATAAGCCAGATTGCGGTACTGTACAAAACGGGCAGGAACCGGGAAATCAAAGACCCACTCGTAATCCAGACAGTACAGCTGCTCATCCCCGTCCGTTTCTGTAATCATCAGATTCTCAAAGAGCCCGTCAATGTTGCTTACTTTATAAGAAAAATCATCAAAATCCGGAACCGGCCCAAAGGTCCGAGTAAACTCCGGCGTCACGGTAAACGGAACAATCTGGTCCTCCGCCACATCATAGAGATACTGAAGGGCTGCCTTAATGTCCTCCACAGGCGCTCTGCCGTCTCTGATGCCCTGGCCCAGACGTTCTGCCAGGGTAACGCCTTCCAGGAAACCAAACTCCACCTTGCTGCCGTCTGCGGATATCTCCGGCTCCAGGATTCTGACTCTGGGATTGAGTTGCCTTAACTGCCGGCATTTTTTTCTCAGGGAAAGGATGTGGAAGCTTCCCGCACCGTCCAGAGCAGCCTTCTCCACCCGGCGCTTTCCGTCCAGTTCCCCCATGGTGGTGCGGATGCGGAATTCCTCTTTTCTGGTACGGTTATACTTGGCGAAAATGGTTTTCTCCTGCCGGCCGTCCTTAGATGCAATAATCAGGAAGGAATTGGCAAACCGGCCAAAGTCATTTTCCTCGATCAGCCGGTCATACACTTCCTCCTCATTGAGGCAGGCATACCGGGGACTGTCATAGGACACAGCCGGGCTGGTGATTTCTCCCTTTCCCGGCAGATACCGGTCTGAGTAGACTGATATGGGCATTCTGTGGTCGGGCACCGGATAATAGAAGTCCGCCCGGGCAAGCCCTGCTTCCCGGCAGGCTTCCTCCGCCTGTTTTCTGGTACAGAAGCCTTCCTCATGGTCTGCCCCTGCCAGGTACCTGAGCCCCAATGCATTTTCACACGCAATCACCAGGCGGCCTTCCTGCTTCAGAAAGGATGCGCCAAGGGTAACGGCATCCCGTATTTCCTGCCCCTCCCTGAGTCCGCCGATGAACACAAGGTCAAAGGCCGGATCCGGCTGTCCCGCCTGCGTCCCCGTCTTAAAGCCATATGTGATATTGCTGTAAGCCTTGTTGCGCTCCTGATTTACAGCCAGGTTTTCATCCGCTTCGTCCATGACCGTCACATGAGCGCACCTGGAGGCCAGCAGTCCTGTCAGAACGCCATAGCCTGAGCCAATCTGAAGCACTTCCCCGCGGCCTGTATAATCCATCCACTCCACAAGATTTTCCCTAATATCAGACAGTGCGTGGAGCACCTCAGGCCTGGACTGATTGTCCAGGGCCTTCCTGATACCCTCAGGATCGCTTCCATATTGTCTGAATAAATCTAATATTTCATAACTGATATCCTTCATGGAAAGTTATAATCCTCCGTTCACAGTTGGGCGCGCATTACCGGCCTGGGTATTCCCGGCCTCCACCTTCTCGGCCTTTACCTTGGACTCCATATCATACACCCCAACCGTATTTTTATTGGAAATAACCGTAATATTGGTCACGTTGTACAGGCGGTGGTACACCACATGCTCACCCTGCTCAAATCCGGTACAGCTCATGCTCAGCAGATACTCCCCGCCCTGGAGTGTCATTTTCTGGGTGAATTCCACCACATACTCATCCCCGCGCTTCACAGGCTGGATGTCGGCGCCTTCAAACATGGTGTTGGTGCCAGTAAGCTCCGTACCCTTTTTATCCTTTATAGTATAGGTAAAAATAGGGGACTGTATCTCTGTATTGAAATGAATCCATTCTTTTATGGTAAACATCTCACCTTTTAACAAAAGGTTGGTGATATTTCCCCTCTCGTCAAAAAGACCCAGGTCCACAATCTCAGCCCGGCCGTCCCCGTATTCTGTACGGTCATAATTAATGGTCAGCTGGTCCTTCATGAGACGGCTTCTCTCTAATCCCATACCGCCGGAAAAATCAGACATCTCCACATCGCCGGATTTTGTTCCTGCTCCTGCCTGGCTCCGGGCAGTTTCCTTTCCTTCCGCTCCTGCTCGGGTATGTTGCCCATTACCGGTATCTTCCTGCCCGCTTCCCCCTGACAAGCTCTCCTTCTGCTGTCTTTCCCGCTCTAATTCCGCCTTTAAGGAGTCCAGCTGTCCGGCCAGAATCTTCTTATACATATCCACCACGCGGCCGGCAAGGCCTTCTGCGATGAATTCTCCCTTGTTCAGCAGCACCACCCGGTCACAGTATTTAATAATGCTTCCCATATCATGGGTCACCATGAGGATGGTGGTCCCCTTCTGGCGGATTTCCTCCATCCTGCGGTAACATTTTGACTGGAAAAACACATCGCCAACGGAAAGAGCCTCGTCTACAATGAGGATTTCCGGGTCTACATTGATGGCCAACGCAAAAGCCAGCCGTACAAACATACCGCTGGAATAAGTCTTTACCGGCTGATACACGAAATCCCCGATTTCCGCAAATTCCAGAATGTCCTGAAGCTTGGCGTCCATCTCCTTTTTCGTGTAGCCCATCATGGTGCCGTTCATATATATATTTTCAATACCTGTATAATCCATATTGAATCCGGCCCCCAGCTCTAAAAGAGCCGATATCTTGCCGTCCACCTTTACCTCCCCGGTGGTGGGGGTAAGGACCCCGGTAATGATTTTTAATATGGTGGATTTGCCGGAACCGTTGGTGCCGATGATTCCCACCGTCTCCCCCTTCCTTACCCTGAAGGAAAGCTGGTTCAGCGCGTAAAAATCCCGGTGGTAATTCTTATGGGAAATACTCATGGATTCCTTCAGACGGTCAATGGGTTTCTCATATAATCTATATACCTTGGTCACGTCCGCAACGTCTATGGCATATTTATTGTCCTGTTCTTTCACTGACATAGCATTCTCCATCTCTATGCATACTTCTCCACTTTAGGCATAAGTATAGCATAGAATGCAGGATTTTTATACCTTAAACCAAATTTTTCAAAAAAAGTTAAGAATCCCCTTGACATATATAACTGTATATACTATAGTTACAGTATTAACTATTCAATTTTTGGTTACAGAAAAGGAAGCCCGAGGGACTTCCTGACACAGAAGCAATCCTTTTGGTCCACTGCCGCACCGGCATCCGCAACAAGCGTGCTTCAGACCAGCTGGTGGAATTGGGAATACAAACATTTCTATGATTTTGGCAAAATTGTGGACTGGCCCTATGAAACAGTAAAGGAAAATTAATTTATATTAGAGCAGCTTAACATTACAAGCTTATATATAAGATTAAAGAATGAATGTTCGGTGATTTTTATCACATAACACAAGTACAAAATGTGGTATCCTATAATCAATAGAGCAAATCACAAAAAAGAGAAAACCTGGAGGTAATAACTATGGAATTGAAACATTTGAACAAGGATGAATTTGAGCAGGCTGTAAACGCTGATGACGAGCTGGTGGTTGTGGATTTCTTTGCAACCTGGTGCGGCCCCTGTAAGATGCTGGGTCCTGTCATAGAACGGGCGGCGGACAAATTTTCAGACGTACATTTTTATAAAGTAGATATTGATGAGGAGATGGACCTGGCAGCCCGCTTCCAGGTAATGAGTGTTCCCACCCTTATCTACTTCAAGCGCGGCGAGGTATTATCCAAATCAATCGGTCTGGTTTCACCATCAGATATTGATAAGGAAATCAGCAAGTTAAAATAATAAGCCACCGCACATTTTTGCATTCCTTTTTGGCAGGCCGGTTCCTCAATTGGATCCGGCCTGTGTTTTATCCCTGTTCCTTTAACTTCCCTGCCCCGCTGTTTTCATCTTCCCCCAGCCATGACCAGGATTTATATATATTGTGATATACCATCAGTACCTTTGTCCGGCCGGGATTGACCACCCATGCCGAGGCTGTCATGTGAGCCAGGCAGTTTCCCCTGTCAAATATATCCTCTTCCTCCTTCAGACATTTCAGAATCATCTGACGGTCTGTTTCCTCCTGTTCATTATATGGGCAGTAGCTCTCTATCTGCTTAATCAAATCCCCGCGGTCCATTTTATATACTTCTCCTTTCCCTGGCATACATGTTCCAGCTCCTTTTGTATTTTTGTTACAGTGTCCTGTGTGACCCCGGTCACCGAAACCTTTCCTGTTTTATGATATCTTTGATACATCAAATAATTATGAGGTGTTTTATCATGAGTCATTTATCCAAGAATCTTGCCCGTGTGGATGCCGGTACCTGCGTGGCCTGCGGCTGCTGTCTTAAGGTATGTCCCCGCCAGGCCCTTTCCGTGTTTAAGGGTTCCTACGCAGTGGTCAATCAGGACGCCTGTGTGGGATGCGGCCTCTGCGCAAAG
>ENA-OROR01002069-OROR01002069.1-human-gut-metagenome-genome-assembly--contig:-NODE-2069-length-10555-cov-2.482286_pt1 | contig 10555 bp, 8 predicted proteins | sample MGYA00242135_ERZ509060 | MGnify/ENA primary metagenome ERZ509060 (study PRJEB26280, sample SAMEA2338742) | human gut metagenome | biome: human gut; feature: human-associated habitat; material: faeces... | reverse complement strand
CCCGCCAGCGCCGCAACCAGCGGATGCTGTGCAAGGCCCGGCCACAAAGGCGGAAACCGCTCGAAAACGGCATAGAACACCGAAAAGCCGCCGCCCGCCACAATGGAATAGGCAATAAAGCTTTTGCCCAGCAGCCGCCAGCCCAGCACATAGCACGCGGCGTTCATCACAAAGCCGGACACCGCGGGCGAAATGCCGAACCAGTGGTGCAAAAGCAGCGTCATGCCAAGCACGCCGCCCTCTGTAACGCCGCTGAGGGAATGGACATGATACAGGCCGAAGGCCAAAATGCCGCTGCCCAGCAGCGCCATGGCGCATTCCTTCGGCCGGATGAGGGAACGCAAAATAACAACTCCTTTTCTTCCGTTTTCCGCCCGAAGGCGGCATAGTAAGAGCTATTATACCAGAAACTTCGCCACAAAGGAAGGGCCCTGTGGCCCGCCGCCGCGTTGCACCGCCTGGGCATGATGCTTGCCCGCCGGGGCGCGCGCCGCGCCATGGGAAAGGCAGGCATGCCCGGCAGCGCTTTCAAAACAGGGGCGCGCGCCGGAAGAATGCCCGGCTGCCGGGCCATATGCGGGCAAACGAACAGGCGCCGCCACAGCGTGTTGGCGGCGCCCGCTTTTTTCCTTTCACCACAACTGCATACAGGGCAAAACGCCCGGGCTCAGCCCTGTTTTTCGCCCACCCAGCGCGGCGCCGTGCACCACACGGCGCTTCCGGCGGCAAGGCTTTTGGGCACATCCAGAATGCGCTGGTTTTCCGAGCCGCGGAACAAAAGGTCCAAATTGCGCTGCGCCAGCACAAACGGCCCGTCCACAAGAATGTCCAGCAGGCCCAAAAGCACTTTCTGTTCCGGCGTGCCGGCCAAAAGCTGTTCAAACGTATAGCCGGAATAGCTTGCCAGCTCATAGCCGGCCGCCTTCAAGTTTTCTGCCAGCGGCACCAGCGCCCCGGCCTGGCAGAACGGCTCGCCGCCCGAAAACGTCACCCCGCGGCACAGCGGGTTTGCCTTCACCATGGCGAACAGTTCTTCCACAGACATATCTGTGCCCGCACCAAACGCCCAGCTCTCGGGGTTGTGGCACCCTTCGCAGTGATGGCAGCACCCCTGCACGAAGATGGCAACGCGGATGCCCGGGCCATCCACAATGGAATCGCCCATGACACCCGCGACATTTACCATTTGCGCCATATCAGTGCGCCAGGCCGTGCTTTACGCGGTCGTGCTCTTCGGCCTTTTTCGCGTCGTTCCACTTATCCATCGTGCCCACAAGGTAACCCGTGATGCGGCGGATGCGCTCGAACTTAACGTCCTTGCCATATTTTGCCTCGATATTTGTCTGAATTGCCATCTCGTGTTCCTCCCTTATAAAACCTGTTTCCAGGATAACTTTGCTCAATTGATATTATATATCAATATGAACTCAATTACAAGTACAAACTTTATGCGCGGCTTTTGCCGTGCCTGTCATTCACAGCCGCAGAACGTGGTAATCTCCGGATATTTCTTGCGCAACTCGTCAATGCGCTCTTTCGAAAGGGCCTCGCCCTCGCGGCGGCCGCAGCGCGGGCAAACCTCGCCAATCACGCCCACATAGCCGCACACCGGGTCGCGGTCCACCGGGTGGTTGATAGAACCATAGCCCACGCCAGCGTCGTGCATGCAGCGCACGACAGATTCAAACGCCTCCACATTGTTGGCCGTGTCGCCGTCCAGCTCTACATAGCTGATGTGCCCGGCATTCGTCAGCGCGTGGTACGGCGCCTCTTTATAAATCTTGTCATAGGCCGAAATGGGGTACCACACCGGCACATGGAACGAGTTGGTGTAATACTCGCGGTCCGTCACGCCGGGAATGATGCCATAGCGCTTTTTATCCATGCGGATGAAGCGGCCGGAAAGCCCCTCGGCGGGCGTGGCCAGCAGGGTGAAGTTCATGTGCATGGCCTGGCTTTTTGCGTCGCAGAACTCGCGCATGTGGCGCACAATGGCAAGGCCCTTCTGCTGCATCTCATCGCTTTCACCGTGGTGGTGGCCATACAGCGCCGTCAGCGTCTCGGCAAGGCCGATGAAGCCGATTGAGAGCGTGCCGTGCTTGAGCACCTCGCGCACCTCATCGTTGGGGCCCAGCTTGTCGGAATCCAGCCAGACGCCCTGCCCCATCAGGAACGGGTAATTGTACACGCGTTTGGACGCCTGAATTTCAAAGCGGTCCAGCAGCTGCTGGGCCACAAGCTCCAGCATATCGTCCAGCTTTTTATAGAACAGGGCCTCGTCGCCATGGCTTTCAATGGCAAGGCGCGGCAGGTTGATGGAAGTAAACGACAGGTTCCCGCGGGAATAGGCAATTTGCCGCTCCGGGTCGTATACGTTGCCCATCACGCGCGTGCGGCAGCCCATGGTGGCAACCTCGGTTTCCGGGTGGCCGGGCTTGTAATACTGCAGGTTGAACGGGCTGTCCAGGAACACATAGTTCGGGAACAGGCGCTTGGCAGACACCTTGCACGAAAGCTCGAACAAATCATAGTTCGGGTCGCCGGGGTTGTAGTTGACGCCCTCTTTCACCTTGAAGATGTGAATGGGGAAAATGGGCGTTTCGCCATGGCCCAGGCCCGCGTCCTCTGCCAGAAGGATGTTGCGGATAGCCATGCGCCCCTCGGGGGATGTGTCGGTGCCGTAGTTGATGGACGAGAAGGGCGTTTGGGCGCCTGCGCGCGAGTGCATGGTGTTCAGGTTGTGCACAAAGCCCTCCATGGCCTGATACGTCTCGCGGTCTGTCTTGGCCGTGGCACGGCGGCGCGCATGGGCCACCAGGTGGGCGGCCTTTCCGGCGTCCAGCCGGCCTGTGGCGGCAATGGCTTTTGCCGCCGCGTCATCAAATGTGGCGGCGTGCGTCTCCAGGCGCACGTCACTGTCGCCCGTGGCCTGTTTGCCCGCCTCGATGGCGGCCTGCACCAGCGCCGTCTCGTCATCGGTGTCCAGCAGGTCTTCCAGCGCCTCGCGCAGCTTGGCGCGGTATTGCTTGCGGAACGTCTTGCCAATGCCCTCGGCCATAGAGTAGTCGAAGTTCGGCACGCTTTGGCCGCCGTGCTGGTCATTCTGGTTGGACTGAATGGCAATGGCCGCCAGCGCCGCATAGCTGGCAATGCCCTGCGGCTCGCGCAAATAGCCGTGCCCGGTAGAAAAGCCGCCATGGAACAGCTTCAGCAGGTCAATTTGGCAGCAGGTGGTGGTGAGGGCGTAGAAGTCGAAATCATGAATGTGAATGTCTCCCTCGGTGTACGCCTTGGCCTGTGCGGGCGTAAGCAGATAGGCCGCGTTATAGGCCTTGGCGCCTGCCGTGCCAATTTGCAGCATGGAGCCCATGGCCGTGTTGCCATCGATGTTGGCGTTATCGCGCTTCATATCGCTGAGGCGGGCGTCCACATTGGTGATCTCGTCAATAGACTTCATCAGGCTCGTCTTTGCCTCGCGGATGCGCGTGCGCTCGGCGCGGTAAAGGATATATTGCTTGGCGGCCTCTTCACAGCCGGCGCGCATCAGCTCCTGCTCCACCGTGTCCTGAATTTGTTCAATCTGCGGCGTGCCGTCGCTGCACAGCTCTTCCAGGCGGGCCTCCACGCTGTTCGCCACCTGGGCAGCCACACTGGCGTCTCCTTCGCGGGCGGCCTCCAGCGCTTTCAGAATAGCGGACGCAATTTTGCTCTCATCATAGAGCACCACACGCCCGTCCCGCTTCATAATGCTTTTGATCATAACGAAAATTCCTCCCGTTTTCACGAAGCCGCGCGCCGCACAAACGGCATGCCCGGCAGGCCCGCACAAAGGCCGCCCGGCACGCCGCACAGAGTTTCGCCGTCCCTCGCAAAATCTTGAATGCGTATATAATACTACCACCAGATATTGTGCCGGTCAAGCACAAAGCCGACAGGTTTTTTTATTGAATTTTAGAAGATTTGCCAAGGCAGAACCGTTTGTTTATAATAATGAACGAAGCAAAAGGCCAAAAGGGGGGGTGCCGCATGGCGCACGCACAGCAAAGGCAGCCGGGCAACGGGGTGGCCTATTTTCTCACTTACAAACGCGTAAAAAATATCAACCTGCGCATTGGGCCGGACGGTGAGGCCCATGCCAGCGCGCCTTTTGGCGTGCCTGCGGCGCAGGTGGACGCTTTTGTTCTTTCAAAGGCGGCCTGGCTGGAGCGGGCAAAGGCACGGGCCGCGCGCCGCCGTGCAGAGGACAGCGCTCCCTGCGCGGTAACGCCCGCACAGGCGCTTGCACTGTTCGAAGCGGTGAGCGCGCAGGTATTTCCCTGCTTTTCCGGCGTGCTGGGCGGGGTGCGCCCCACACTGAAGGTGCGCCGCATGAAAACACGCTGGGGTGTGTGCATGCCAGGCAAACGGCAGATCACCCTGAACCTGCGCCTTGCCGAAAAGCCTTTGGCCGCAGTGGAATATGTGGTGGTGCACGAATATGCGCACTTTGTGCACTGCGACCACTCGCCCGCCTTCTGGGCCGTGGTGGCGCGCATTCTGCCCGATTACAAGGCTCGCCGCGCCCTGCTGCGCGCCTGATGTGATGACGCCTTGCATGTTCTGCGCGCCGCTTCATACAATGGAAGTAAAAGCAGAAAACAGCAGGCCGCCTGGCGGCTTTTCTTGTGCTTGAGGCCATAATATGGTATGATAAAAATGTATTGGCCCGTTTAAGGGCAACTGTAAAAACAACCAAAGGGGGCGGCTGTGTGGACAAATATAAGCGCCTTGTATCAAACACGCTGCTGTTTGCCATCAGCACCTTTTCTTCCAAAATACTCAGCTTTTTTCTGACGGCCTACCGCACGCGCGTGATGGGCGCGGCCGATTACGGCGGCATGGATGCCATTGTCACCATTGGCAACTTTTTTATTCCGCTGGTGTCGCTGGGCATTGCCAATGCCATCATCCGCTTCGGGCTGGAAAAGGGCGTGAACAAACGCCAGCTTTACACCAACGGCCTGCTTTCCATTTTTGCAGGGTTTTTGCTTTTGTGCGCGCTGGCGCCTGTGCTGAACCTTGTGCCATTTGTCCGCGACACGGTGCAGGGGCACTGGATGTGGCTGCTGCTGTTTGTGCTGGTAAGCTGCCTGCGCACATTGAACTGCCAGTTTGTGCGCGCGCGCAACCTGGTGCGGCTGTATGCGCTGGACGGCATACTGTGCACGCTGACAAACCTCCTTTTTAACGTACTGTTTTTATCCGGGCTGAACCTTGGCGCACAGGGCTGGATTTTGGCGCTGATCTGCTCAGACGCATGCAGCGCCCTGTTCCTGTTTTTTGTCAGCAGCATCTGGCGTTATATGGGCGGCCGCATCAACACAAAGCTGTGGCGCAAAATGCTGGTGTATTCGGTGCCGCTGATTTCGGCCAGCATTTTCTGGACAGTTACCAACACCAGCGATAAATTGTTCATCACCGCCATGCTGGGCGCGGAATGGAACGGCCTGTTTGCCGCATGTTACCAGCTGCCCACGCTGCTTACCGTGGTGGCCACGCTGTTTACAGAGGCATGGCAGCTTTCGGCTTTCACCGATGGCACCCGCGCCGGGCGGGAAGAGTTTTTCGGCAAGGTGTTTGGCGCATACCAGGGGCTGATGTTCCTGGCCGGGGCCGGCATCATCTGGCTGTGCCGTCCCATCATGAGCATCTATGTGGCGGATGAATACTATCTTGGGTGGATCTTCATCCCCGTGCTTACCTTTGCCACCATTTTTTCCAGCTTCGACAATTTTCTGAACAGCATCTATATGGTGGAAAAGCGCTCGGGCCTTTCGCTGCTGACAATGGGTGTGGGCGCTGTGATGAACCTTATTTTGAATGCGCTGCTCATTCCCATCTGGGGTGTGCAGGGCGCGGCCATTGCCACCTTTGCCAGCTATTTTCTGGTGTTCCTTGTGCGCGCGTACAACACGCGCACGCTTATCGAGGTAGATTTTTCCCCCGAGCTGCTTGCCCTGAACTTCGGCCTTGTGGTGCTGGAGGCCGCGCTGTGCATCAAAGAGGTGCCCGGCTCGTATGTGTGGAACGGCATCATTGTGCTTATCATCGCCGTGGTGAACCTTCGCGGCCTGGTAGAGACATGCCTGCGCTTTCTGCACCGCCGCTGAACCGTTGACAGCAGGCATTCGCCGTGCTATGATAGGGCCAATATTTCGATATTCGTCTAAGCGTTATGGGCAGGCACGACAGGCCCGCTTTGCGCGCTGCGGCGTCAGCGAAAAACGAGCCCACAGCGGCATGGCGGTTGCCATTCCTTTCTTCTGTGCCGCGGGGCGGAAAGTGAGAGAGGAATACATGGATATCTCGTTTTCGGCCATTGCCGCCTGCTGGGCATCGGCGGCACTTTGCATTGTTTTGCCCATTGCCCTGCTGGTTATTGTGCGTGTAAAAACGCACCGCGGGCTTCTGGCCGCCCTGACAGGGGCCCTGTGTTTTACCGTCAGCGCCCTTGTGCTGGAGCAGCTTCTTCACAGCATTGTGTTTTCATCCTTCCCCACGCTCATTCAAAGCCCGGGCCTGTACACCGCTTATGCCTGCCTGGCGGCGGGCGTGTTTGAAGAGACGGCGCGGTATCTTGGCCTGAGCCTTCTCTGCCGCAGGGATGCTTCGCTTGTTACGGGCTTTGCCTACGGCATTGGCCACGGCGGCATCGAGGCCATTCTGCTGGCCGGCACTGCCAGCCTTTCGAACGCCATTGTGCTGTCGGCCGCCCGCGGCGGCTCACTGGAGGCCATGTTTGGCAGTGACATTGCCGCTACCGTTTCAGCACAGCTGGCAAGCGGCGTGTCGGCCGCGCTTTTGCTGCCCGGGCTGGAGCGTGTCGCCGCCATCACGCTGCATCTCGCTCTCTCCATTCTTGTGTGGATGGCCGTGACCGGGCGCCTGCCCAAGGCCTGTCTGGCACTTTCCATTTGCCTGCATGCCGCAGCCAATGTGGGCGCGGCCTTGTATCAGTGCGGCATCTTCAGCATTTTGCTGGCCGAGGTGTGGACATTTGCCTTTGTGCTTGCCATTTCGCTGTGCGTGTGGTATTTGTATAAAAAGAGCGCGCCGCGGCAAACGGCATAAGGACCCGGCCGCACCCGAAAGAGGTGGAAAAATGTCAATTGCTGTTGTGAAGGAATACCTGAGCCAAAACGGCTTTGCCGGGCGGGTGCGGGAATTTGATGTATCCAGCGCCACCGTGTCGCTGGCGGCCCAGGCCCTGGGTTGCGAAGAGGCACACATTGCCAAGACGCTTGCCTTTTTTACCCCGCAGGGGCCCGCGCTGATTGTTGCGGCGGGCGATGCAAAAGTGGACAACGCCAAATTCAAAGCGCAGTTTGGTGTGAAGGCAAAAATGATTCCCCCGCAGGACGTGCATGCCCTGGTGGGGCATGCGCCCGGCGGAGTGTGCCCCTTTTGTGTAAACGCTGGCGTGCAGGTTTTTCTGGATTGCTCTTTGCAGCGCTTTGCCACCATTTACCCGGCCGCTGGCAGCGCAAACAGCGCCGTGCGCCTTACACCGGAAGAGCTGGCGCAGCTTTGCCCCGGCAGCCGGTGGGGCGATTTGTGCAAGGGCTGGCAGGCATAAATTTCAGAACAAACACAAAGCTGCCCGGGTGGTTCCCGGGCAGCTTTTTTATTTTTCCGCGCCCTTTGCCGCGCGGGCCCTTTTGCGCAGGCAAAAAGCCCACAGCCCGGCCAGCATGGCGCTGGCGGCGGAAAACACCGCGCCTGCCGCCAGCCCCGGCGGGCAATAGCGCAGCTCCAGCGTATGGGTGCCCGCGGTCAGGTCAATTGCCATCAATTCGCCCACGGCTTTGCGCGTGGGCACGGCCTGGCCGTCCACCTCTACCGTCCAGCCTTCCTCCCATGGGATGCTGATGACCAGCGGGCCGTCCGCCTGCGCGGTGACATCCCCTTTGAAATGCGAGGATGACACCTCTTCCAGCCGGGCAAACCCGGGCTGCATGGCGTTGCAGGCGCTTTGCAGCAGGGCCAAATCTTCGGTGTAAAACAGCGGTTCATACAGGCGCAGCATGCCATATTCCGGAACAAGGCGCACGGCCACTGTGTCGCCCGCCTCATACATGCCAAGGTAGGTGATGCCCTGGGTGTAGGTATCGAACATGCGGCCAAAATCTTCCCCATTCACATACATGCGCGCCGGCTTGAAGCGGTCTGTGGGAAAATAGCAGTACAGCGGGCCGTCCGCCTGTGCGGTAACGCGGAACTCTACCCAGCCTTCGCCGCCCTCCTGGTTCACGTCAAACACACGCACGCCCTCCCAGGCGCTCTCGGTCATTTCGTGCACCTCTTCCTGCACGGCAAGCGGTGTCAAAAGCGGCTGTGTTTCACCCGTCAGGGCACAGAACAGCTCGTTTTGCAATTCGAACAGGTTTTGCTGAGAGAAATCCACCCCGGCCGCATCGCCCGCCGCGCAGAATGCCAGCGAAAACGCGGATGGGTTGCGCCATGCGGTGACGCCGTTTTCTTCCAGAACAGCGGTATAGCCCCGGTAGGTGTCCCCCTCGGCCGCCTGCTGCGAAAGCACATATCGAATGCCCAGCAAACTGGCCGCAAAATTGGTAGAGCCTGTGTAATAATACGCCCCGCCGCCCTGCACACAGTTGCGGAACCCCAGGGCCCCCACCAACGCCTTTACCGCCAGCTTATCGCTGGAGGAATAGTGCGAAATGCCGTTATAACCCAGCAGCATGGCATCGTTGCGGCTGCGGTAGATAAAACCGCCCTGTTCATAGCCGTATTGAAAATCTTTTTCCATCCGGTAAAACGTGCTGTCCTGCGCCTGCACGGCACGCACAGCGGGCAGTGTTCCGTCCACAAAGGCGGTATATTCCTCCATGGGCGTATAACGGTATTCCTTGCCCGAATCAATGGCGCGCACCACCAAAAAGGCATTCAGCGAAATGTCGGCCGCACACAGCGCCGCCATGGCAAGGCACAGCACCCTGCGGCGTTTGCCTGCTGCAAACAGGCACCAAAGAAGGCCCACGGCCGCCACCAGCGCCAGCGAAACGGCGGCGCGTCTGGCAGTGGTGAAGGCCGCCGCACCCTCGCCCGCGCAGGCCCAGCCCAAGGCCAGCGCGCACACGGCAACGCCGCCGGCACACAGCCAGGGGTTTTGCCCATCACGCCACAGGTGCTCCAGCGCGAAAGCTGCCAGCACCAACACAAAAAAGCTGAACAAAAAGGCGTTTCGGTAGTTGAACCATGCAGGCGGGTTAAAGCCGTGCCAGATGAGGTTGGGGCCCTTCAGCCAAAAGCTCAGCACAAACACCGCCGCCACGGCCCCCGCAGCGGCTTTTTGGCGCACAGGGCGCTTTTGCAGAAAGAACATGCCCGCACCCAGCAGTGCCAGCGCGCCGCAGTAGATGGGCGGCAGGCCCATCTCCAGCTCTGTCCACTCATAGGCGCCTAGCGTCTCTTTCGCCAGCAGAGCGCGCAGGCTGAACAGCTTTTCCAGGCTGGCAAGCTGCTGCGTGTCAAACTCAAAACGGTTGCCCTGCAAAGAGGCCAGCGCAGGCAGCAAAAGCACGGCGGCCAGGCCCGCCGCCAGCAGGCTGGCGCCCGCGTAAGTGGCCAGCATGGGCAAAACGGGCGCTTTGCGCGCCGCAAAGCCGCCCAGGGCATAGAACAGAAAATACAAAACGGAAAATATGCAAAGCATATACCCTATGTAATAATCCGTCAGAATCCCCATTGCAAGGCTGCCCAGATACAGCCATGGACGCCCGCCCTCTACAATGCGCTCAATGCCAAGGGCCATCAGCGGAAGAAGAATCACGCCATCCAGCCAAAGAATATTCTGCTGATAGGCAATGCTGTATGTGCACAGCGCATACAGCACGCACAGGCAAAGCGCTTTGCGCGGGCCTGTGTGGCGGCGCGCCCATGCCGCCAGCGAAACACCGGCAAGGCCGGTTTTCAACAGTGTCAGCAGCAGAACAAACCACGGCAGCGCGCGCACCGGAAAAAACACCACCAGCAGGTTCAGCGGGCTTGCGATATAATAGGCAAACAGCCCAATCATATCGCCGCCCAACGCCTTGCCAAAGGTGTAAAGCAGGTCATCTTTGCCCAGCAAAATACTGCGAAGCTGCGAAAAAAAGGCCACATACTGGCCGTTCATGTCCACTGTAAGCAGCGTCTTTTCGCCAAATGGGGCAAACCCGGCTACGGCGTACACCGCCGCCAGCAACAGCACCGGCGCCGCAAAGGCCGCCGTGTACAGCTTCCATCTTGTATTTGCGCCGGCCTGCTTCATGGGCCGCACTCTCCTTGCTTCAGGCCGCGCCCCGCGCATAGGCCGAAAATGGCTTTTGCGCGGGGCACGGCGCGGTTTTCTCTCAGGCGTTGCGCAAAGCGGTGTCCTGCCGGGCCACCCATTCGCCCACCGTTTCCGCCACAGCCTTCATGGTGCCTGCCGCAAAGGGGCTTGCAAAGCCCGCCGCGGCCACAAGGCCGGGGTAGGTCTCTGTGCCCGCGCGGTTCACAAGGGCAAGGTAGC
>ENA-OROR01002068-OROR01002068.1-human-gut-metagenome-genome-assembly--contig:-NODE-2068-length-10559-cov-3.518755_pt1 | contig 10559 bp, 8 predicted proteins | sample MGYA00242135_ERZ509060 | MGnify/ENA primary metagenome ERZ509060 (study PRJEB26280, sample SAMEA2338742) | human gut metagenome | biome: human gut; feature: human-associated habitat; material: faeces... | reverse complement strand
TATGTCTGCCAGAACAGTTTTTTCTGCTCTTGCATGCCATCCATTCCTTTCTGCGCACAGCGCCTGAATACACTGTGCCTTCACCGCAACATACACGGTCGGTATAAGCGCTTGTATTATAACATATTGCAGCACATACGGGCAACCGCGCTTTCAAAATACACCAGGGCCCCGAAATGCCATTTGACATTTCGGGGCCCTGGTGTCTGCGCAGCAAGCGCTATCGTTCATATTGCATTTGGCACGGGCGTCACTATACAGCCTCACGCCAAGCCTTTAATTTAGTTTTCTTGTTCCTCAAATAGGCTGCGCTGGTGAAAGAATATGTTTTTGTAGTTATCGAAAAGTGCCTGATACTGCCGGTAATTTTCCCAGTTCGGAGTAATGTGTGTTACCGGACATTGAGACACTTCATACGCCTCTTCAAAATCTCTGTAGACGCCACTTCCAACCCCAGCCGCCATAGCCGCCCCCCGCGGTGCCATATCGGCACAGCGCGACACCTGCATATCCAGCCCTGTCATATCCGCCACAATCTGCATCCACACCAGGCTTCTTGTAGAGCCGCCCAGACACTTCATTGTTTTAAACTCATAACCAACATGTTTCATCTCCTGTATCATCCACAGCAGCTCAAACGAGATGCCCTCCAGAACAGCCCGAGCGATGTGAGCTTTCGTATGAACAAAATCAAGGCCCCACAGCACGCCTTTGCTCTGCACGCTCCAGGTGGGAAACAACGCACCGCCTAAGTGCGGCAGAAAGACAAGGCCCTGTGCCCCAGGTGCCACCCGGCCCGCCCGCTCTGTGATGGCGTCATAATTGCTCTGTGCTTCACAGCCGGCAGCCCACATGGTGTCGCGGTACCATTTCAGGGCCGCGCCACCTGCCGGAGTATAAGCAAAGCTGCTGTACAGCCCCGGCACCATATGACGTCCGATGGTCAGATAATTTTTCATGTCATACAGTTGTTTATCCGATATTCCGACAAGCACCCAAGATGTTCCCGTGGAAAACATAATATCTCCCGGTCGAAAAGCACCTATACTCACCGCAGAACAGTACTGGTCCTGTGCGCCACTGACAACCAGCGTATTTACGGGCAACCGCAGTTGTTCCGCAGCACGCTTTGTCAGCCGCCCTATCGCCTGTGCACTTTTTATCATTGGCGGCACCTTGGTCTTGTCGATCCCAGCCAAAGACAGGATCTCTTCGTCCCAATGGCCCGTCTGCACGTTGCACAGTTGTGAGTTTTCCGCACTGTTTTCATCAATGACAAGTTCCCCAGTAAGCCTCCAGACCAGATAATCTGCCACTGATAAAAAATATGCAGTCTTTTGAAATGTCTGTGGATGGTGGCGGCGCATATGGCAGATCTGTACAAAATTATAGCAGTTTGTAAGCCGCCAGCCCGTTTTTCTGTAAAAGTAGGCTTCGCCCTTTTGTTGCGTCAACAGCTCCTTTTCTTCGCTGCATCTGGTGTCCAGCCAAGAAATGGCATTTGTCACCGGTTCAAAATTTTCATCTACCGGCACCAATGTGCCGCTCTGAACAGAAAGGCTCATAGCGGAAACCTCTTCTTTTGCAGGCAGGTGCGCAACACATTCCGTAACTGTGCAAACAATAGCCTGCCACCAATCCTCCGGCCGCTGTTCCACATGTGCCGGCTTCGAGCTGACCAGCTCATAGCCCTGGTAGCTGGAATGGATCTGTGTTCCGTCTTCCCGCATCAGCACCGCCTTTGTCCCCGTGGTACCCACATCAACACCTAAAAGCATCTCGCACCTCGCTCTCGCAACGGCGTTTGTTCAGCCTTGCTCTGTTTTGTCCTCACTATAGCATAACGTTCTTTTCCTTTTCAATTAAGAATAAAATATTATTTCGTGTATCGATTCGTATATCATTTAATAGATAGTCTGGCAATTTCGAACAAAGTGTGATACTATCTATGCAGATAGACGTTTGAAGGGGGCATTGCGGATGAGTACAATCAAAGATGTTGCACGGGCAGCCGGTGTTTCTGTTTCTACTGTGTCGAATATCATCAACAACAAAAGCAGTGTAAACATTGAAATCTATAACCGCGTGATGCAGGTAATGAAAGAGCTGAATTATCGCCCCAACATTCTGGCCATGAATCTGCGCAAAAACCATATGAATTTTATTGGGGTTGTATTCGATGAATTATCTGACCATTCCGCCAGGCTTCTGGAGGGAACTGTGCTTCGATTGGAGCAGTTGGAGTACCAAGCTATCATCCGCTCTGTAAAGGCCAATGACTGCGAAATTTCTAAAGTAATCAATCACCTATTGAGCATTGGGGTCAAAGGCATCATCCTGTGTACGCCGCGCCTTGAGGAAACTGCACTGCAGCAGTTCTATGCTGCCGGCGTTCCTATTCTGATGTTGGACTACTGTCTGCGCCTGCCGGGGTTTCTTACCGTGGATTTTGACAATGCGCCGCTGGTAAGGGAGCTCACCCTTTCCCTTTGCCGCCGGCACAAAAGTGTTGGCCTTGTAACGGGCCCTTGCCGCTTCGCCTGCGAACAGTCATGCCGAACGGGCTTTGGGGATGGACTTACAGCCGCCAAGGCAGAAGAAGAGCCCGCTTTTATGTTGGAGCTTCCTTTCCAGCGCGGTATCCTGTATGAAAAACTTCTGATCGAGACGGCAAAAAGCTATCCGCTTCCCGCCTGTTTCATTGTTTCCAATGAATTTATGGCATATTGCCTGAATGAGGCGCTCTCTATCAACGGACGGCAGGGCCATATGATATATGTACTGTCCTGTCAAAAATTTGAACGGCCCGCTACCTCTAATATGGTAATGTTGGAACGGGATGCCATGCAGTGTGCGCAGGACGCCGTGGACATGTTGATCAGCCAGCTTCGGGATCCTGTGCTGAATGATTCCCCTGGTAAAAGCCTGGTGCCTGAACTGCCTACATCCTTTTCAGATGTTCGTGGTACAAGCGTACCAGCACACTTTCCTAAGAAGGTACTGCGTGTACTTTTGCCCGATTCCCCCATGAACAAAAGCATCCAGCTTTTGAGTCAGGATTTTACAAACCAGACGGGAATTTCAGTTCAGTTTACGTTGAAAAATATGACAGAGCTGTGCCAGGAAATTGTGCATTCGTGCCAAAATGCAGCGCCACAATATGACGTAGTGACATTTCATATCAACTGGCTTTCCCGCCTTACACAGCATCACCATCTGCTTCCTCTGGATGAACACCTTGACCTGGAAGCCCTTGCACAACAGTATCTGCCTCAGGTACGCAAGGCATATTTTCAGCAAAAACATGCCCGTTATGGCCTCCCTGCAGAGATGGGCATTCAGGTTCTGGCATACCGAGACGATTTGTTTTCCGACCCGGTGGTGCAAAAGAGCTACTACAATGCCGTAGGGCTGGAACTTCAACCACCCCGCAGCTGGACGGAATTCAACATCATTGCCCGATACTTTACTCGGGCTTACAATCCGGCTTCCCCTGTAAAATACGGCACATGTATCGCCGGGCATGTGCCTACCGGCCTGATTGAAGAATTCTGGCCCAGAAGCTGGGCGTTCCGTGGAAAAATTTTCGATAAGCAGGGGCTTGCCCTGTACAGCCCGCAGAACGTCAAAGCACTGGAAAATCTGTGCGATTCCTACCGCTGCTCTTATCCCAATTGCCAAACGTTCATGGACGCAGAGCAGGTGCAGCAGATGCTGAATGGCGATATTGCCATGATTGTTACTTACAGCAGTTATATGGTTTTAGGTGGGATGGGGCGCGACAAACAAATCAAATTCAGCCACACCCCAAGCAATATGACCGCCATCGACAGTTACCTGCTTGGCATTCCTGCAAACTGCACGGTGCCAGAAAGCAGCACAGCCTTTATCCAATGGTGCTGCAGCGACAGCATTGCCGCCAAAAGCCTTCTTTTGGGCAGGCTGATTCCCAAAACCAACGTGGTGCTAAATGGTGAGATTGAATATCTCAATCAGGGATTAAAAGGCATCTTTGATAATCTGGAAGAGGCCGTTTCCCGAAACTATTTCTTTACAGAGCGTGCAGATGCCCCCGCTTTTGATGCAAGTTTGGCCGACGGGCTTGCACAGGCGGTGTATGGCGGCGTACCGGCAGAGCAGGTGCTGCGGGACCTGCAGGCCCTGTTAGCACAGAAGTAACCCTCCCATGGGCAGTGCTCTCGACGCGCTTGCTCTTTTCCTTACCCTATATATGGTACCCTGGGCAATTTTATCTCTGGAAAATGTTCCCATATTCTTTCTTTTATTCGCTGCATCCCTATAATGGGATGCAGCTTTTTTATGGCAGCTTCTTTGTTTTAACGATTCGTGTAACATTCTACGAATTAGTATGTGTTTTGGTGATACTTTTTGTTGAAATTGTAAAACTCCGATGCTATGATGAATTTAACAAATGGGCCCATACTTCGTATCGTTTTAAAGGAGGTAACAATGGTTAAAAAGGTTTTGTGCATTTTGCTTGCCCTTGCCATGGCATTCAGCCTTGCCGCCTGCGGTAACACTGCAGCGCCTGCCGGCAGCACACAGGAGAGCCAGCCCGCAGATGGCAGTGCCACGCAGGCAAAGGATCTGTCTGAAATTCGTATTGCCCTGATTGTGCAGCAAAGCGACCCCTGGTACGACGACATGGAGCTGGGCGTAAAACAGTTCGCGCAGGATACCGGAGTGGACGCATTTGTGCTGACGCCGGAATCCAGTGACCCCGCACTGCAGAACGCACTGATGGAAGAACTGATTGCGCAAAATGTGGATGTGATCTGTGTCAACCCGAACGACCCGATGTCCTTGACGTCGAGCATTCAGAAGGCTCGCGATGCGGGTATCCCTGTGATCACGCATGAATCCCCCGACATTGCAGATCAGGTAGATTTGGACCTGGAGGCTTTCCAGGATGAGATGTTCGGCCAGCTGTTTGCAGAATCTCTGGCAACTGCTATGGATGGCAAAGGGCAATACTGTGGCTTTGTAGCATCTCTTACCATGACATCCCATATGAACTGGTACAATGCCGCCATCGAATATATTGAAGAGAATTACCCCGAAATGGAGCTGATTTCCGAAGAACCCTTTGTGGATGAAAACGATTTTCAGGTAGCCTATGATAAAACATTGGAACTTCTAAAATCTTACCCCGATTTGAAAGGGGTGTTTGACTGTTCCATCCATGGTGCCGGCATCTCTCAGGCACTAATTGACAAAGGCTTGGATGGAGAAATCAAAGTGGTTTCTTTGGCACAGCCCTCTATGTCGGCGGAATATCTGAAAAATGGTTCGATGCAGTATGGCCAGGGCTGGCGGCCTTACAACACCGGCTATGCCCTTATGAGCGCCGGCTTGAAACTCGCCCAGGGCGAAACCATTGAAAATGGGACTGACCTCGGCATTGAAGGGTATGAAAGCCTGACTTTGCAGGGACATCTGGCCTTCGGCGATGCTGCTATCGAATTCACCGCAGACAATGTGGATGATTACGATTACTGATTGGCTGATAGCGTCTTTAGAAAAATAAATATTCAGCGCAGGGGGTGCTTTGTGAGCATACGGGTGCTCATAATAAGCACCCCCTGTTTTACAAGAGGTGAGCAGGATTGGAACACGAACTACTGACAGTAACCAATTTAAACAAATCATTTGGCGGCATCCACGCCCTGCACAACGTTAACCTGACGATTCACGCGCACGAGATCCATTGCTTCGCCGGCATCAACGGTTCCGGAAAATCCACTTTTATCAAATGTGTTTCCGGTATCTATGCACCAGACAGCGGTCAGATTTTTTTAAACGGAAAACAGTATGAAAGCCTTTCACCCACTCAGGCCATCTCAGAGGGTGTACAGGTCATCTATCAGGATCTTTCGCTGTTTCCGCATCTTACTGTTGCCGAAAACATCGCCATCAGCTGTGTCATGAATAAGCCGGGCGGGAAGGTTCGCTGGAAGGAAATCTATTCCATTGCACGTGCCCAGCTGGAAAAGATTGGTGTCGCCATGGACCTAAATGCCACGGTACAGGAGAGCACAATGGCAAATTGCCAGCTAATCGCCATCTGCCGGGCTCTGGCCATGGATGCAAAACTTATTTTCATGGATGAGCCCACCACCGCTCTTACCGGGCGCGAGGTAAAGCGGCTGATGTCGATTGTTGCGGAACTGAAAAAAGAGGGATATGCCATCATTTTTATCAGCCACAAGCTGGACGAGATATTTGACATTGCCGATACAATCACCGTATTCCGCGATGGTAAGATTGTCGGAAATTTCGCGCGCTCTCAAATTGATAAAGAGCAGCTTACACAGCATATGACCGGGCGCCAGGTAAGTTATCCGCGATATGTTAGGACCGCATCCACAAAGGCAGAACTTCTTCGTGTGGAACACTTGTGCCAGAAAGACAATTATCGGGATATCTCTTTTTCTATCCGCCCAGGCGATATTCTTGGGCTTACTGGCCTGCTGGGCTCTGGCCGCACGGAACTGGGGCTAACTCTTTTTGGGCTGAACCCTCATACGTCCGGAAAGATCTATTTTGAAGGCAAGGAAGTGCGCAGGCCAACCACTCAGCTTATGCACAAGCTGGGCATAGGGCTTCTTCCGGAAGACAGGGTTCAGCAGGGGCTGTTTATCAACAGAAGCGTAAAGCAGAACCTCTCCTCGGTCATTCTCGACCTATTCACAGATAAACTAGGGTTTCTAAGTAAACCCAAGGAGGATGCCCTGGCCCAAAAGTCCTGCAAAGATATGAATGTAAAAACGGCCTCTGTAGAAGCACCCGTCAGTACACTTTCCGGTGGAAACCAGCAAAAAGTAGTAATTGGCAAATGGATTGCCCGTCAACCAAAACTATTTATTATGGACGCACCTACAGTGGGCATTGATGTAGGTTCGAAGGCCGAAATTTACGACCGCATCCAGTACTATGCTTCCAGTGGGATGGCTATCCTGTTAATCTCTGACGAGATTGAAGAAGTGGTTTTAAACTGCAATCGAATTCTTGTGATGGCACAGGGTGAACAGATTGCTTTTATTGAAGAAGCCGAGCGCCTTGCCTATACGCCACAGGCCCTGGAAGAAAAAATCATGCGGCTGATCAGCGAAGCTACCCCATCCGTTCAACCCGTTGGAGGTGAATCCTGATGAAGAAAAAAATCCCAATAACCCCTACAGAAGGTTCTCTGATCGGCATTATTGTTCTGTACTGCATCTTTGTAACTATTATAAACCCGGCCTTTCTCAGCCTGGAAACTCTTTTTGATATTCTTCGTTCTTCTGCTGCAACCACCATTATGGCTGCCGGCATCATGGTAGTGATCATATCTGGGGGTATTGATGTTTCTTTCACTGCTGTGGCCCTGTTTGGTGCATATGTAACCACAAAAATCCTAGTGGAATCCCCATTTCCGTGGATGGATAACCTTGGGGTTGCCTTTCTTCTCTCTACCCTGATGGGCGCCGTTTGGGGTGTTTTCAACGCCATTATCGTTCACAAAATGAAGCTGCCGGCATTCATCATCACACTCGGTACGCAAAACCTTATCTTCGGCGTAATGACCACATTTATTGGCAGCAAAACCTACGGTGCCACTGCCATTCCAGAAGCTTTTTCCAACTTTGCCTCTGCGCAGATCGTTGAAATCTCAACAGAAAACGGAAAAGCCGGTGTTTCCGCTTTTATTATTCCCGTTATTCTCGTTTTGGCATTGACATGGTTCATCATGTACAAAACAAAAATTGGGCGCGCTGTGTTTGCGCTTGGAAACTCCGAAAGTGCGGCGCAGCGCATCGGCATCGTGCCGTTCCGGGTTCGTCTGTTTGTCTATACCTATATGGGCGCGCTGGCAGGCGTGGCAGGGATCGTATATGTCTCTCAAGTAAAGTGCATGTACCCCAATGCACTTGTGGGGGATGAACTTTCTGTAATTGCCGCCGCAGTAATTGGAGGCACCCGCCTCTCTGGCGGACAAGGTAAGCTGTTGGGGGCCTTCCTTGGCGTCCTTATTGTTCACCTGCTGAACAACACGCTCATTTTCTTAGGGCTTTCCTCCTCTTGGAATGATTTTTTCATCGGCGCCCTGATGATTGTCAGTGTCTCCATCACCGCTTATCAGGAACGGCTCAAAAACAGAAAACACTTTATCTTCACAGAATAGGAGGGGCATATGAACAAACTGAAGCATTGGTTCGCCAGCGATTCCAGCCTGTTTGTGCTCGTTGTCATCTTTCTGATCATATTTATCGCGTTGGGAATTATTGTAGGCGAAAACATGTACACGTCGCAGCGCCTCATGTTGATGGGGTTCCAAATTCCAGAATTCGGGCTTATCGCTTTGGGGATGACCTTTTCCTTCCTTCTGGGCGGCATCGATCTTTCGCTTGTCGCAAACGCAAATCTCTCCGGGATCCTTGCAGCTTATATCCTGGCCGGGCTATCTGCTTCCGGCTTTGCCTCGGGGCCGGTGATTCTTTTGGCCGTTCTGGCCGCGTTGCTTTCTGCCATTCTGTTGGGTCTTTTGAACGGGGTTTTGGTGGCCAAATTTTCGGTACCGCCCATGATCGCTACCCTTTCTACCATGACGTTTTACACCGGAATCGCCATGGCCCTCACCGGCGGCGACAGCATTACAGGCTTTCCAACCGCTTTTACCATGTTCTCCACTTCTACTTTTCTGGGGATTCCTTCTATCTTTCTGTTGTTTCTTCTAATTACAGTGGTTCTTGGCTGTTTTCTTTCCCGTACAGGGGTGGGGCGCCGCATCTATCTGTATGGCGAAAACCCATTGGCCGCACGCTTTTCCGCAATCAATAACGAACGCTTGATTCTTTCTGTGTTCGGGTTGAACGGGCTTTTGGCCGGGCTGTCTGGCTTAATTATTATCAGCCGCGTCACAACGGCCAAAGTGGGTTATGGCGATGCCTATCTGGTGCAGGCCATGTTGGTTGCCATCATCGGCGGCATCAGCCCTTCCGGCGGCAAAGGAAAAATTTCGGGTGTTATCATCGCAATTGCCATGATACAGCTTCTTTCCAGCGCTTTTACCATCTGGCAGCTTTCTCCATACAATCGGAAACTGATTTGGGGTGCTGTGCTGATTCTGGTTATCCTTATAAATCATCTGATTGGGAAAAGGCGCCAAAAGAAAGAATCTGTTTTGACGAGGTGAATGATATGGCAGTGTATCACAGTTGTTTCTCGATACAGTCTAAAATGCAGGTAACATTCGATGATGTGACTGAAAAGGTTGTGAATGCTGTTTCCGCGTCTGGCATTCGGGACGGCATTGTAGTGATATATTCTCAGCACACCAGCTGCAGCGTGTTCATTCAAGAGGACAGTGAGGGGGTTACTTATAAAGGAATTCCCTTCATTTTGCAAGATACCATCAACTGTCTTGAAAAAATTATACCCACCTGTGAGTATGAGGGGCAATATCTCCACCCTTGTGCTTACCATATCCAGCAGGCTCAGGCTCTTCGAAAAGAAGAACGCTCTTGGGGGCTCAATACAGACGGCCATATAAAATCCAGTATTATGGGCAGGTCAGAGACTGTGCCAATCGTAAACAGCGAAGTCCTTTTAGGTGAATTTGGGCGCATCTATTTTGCAGATTTTGACAAAACGCGCGCGCGGGAACGACAAGTCCACATCATGGTGATGGGAGATTTATAACCTGAATACAGGGTACTGCTTTGACCAGCGCCCTATAAGTGCATGGTATTCTGCTTACCTGCACCGTTGCTCTATGGCCTGATGGCCTGAAAACGGGCAGGCAGCCGTTTTCGCAAAAGGCCCCGGCCCCGGTTAAAAAACCGGGGCCGGGGCTTTTGCCGTCTTTTCTGTTATATGCCTGTTTTGGGGTTTGGCTTCTGCGCCGGGGCCGTGCCGCCCGTACCGCCGCCCTGCTGGCCCGCCATGGTTTTCACATCGGTGTATGCCTTGCCCTCAAATGTGGCCACAGCGGTATAAACCGTGCTGCCGCCGCGCGTTTCGCTTGTCACCGTGGCCTGCACGGTGCGCGTGTGGGCCGCATCGTTTCCGCACGCAAATGTGGCAGCGGCTGCAGAATAATCCCCGGCCCAGGCCCAAACCGGGGCGCCCCATACATGGCGGCACACCGTCACCTTGCCCGGCGCCTGCCCGCCATCTGCCGGCACAAACCAAGAGCGCACGCCCGGCGTAGTGGTTGCCGGAGCCTCTGGCACGGTGTGCACCTTCACGCCCACCGCCTCGCAGTTTGCACCCAGCGTGATGGCATCGCTTACGCCTTCCGTTTTGTCCACGCCTTCAAAGGGCCTGCCGCCCGCCGTGTTTTCCGCGCTGACATCGGCATCCAGGAAGATTCCGCCGGTGCCATAGCTGTATACGGTGGGCCTTTTTGCGTTTTCCGACACGGCCGTTACACGGGTGCCCGCCCCCGTAATGGAAAGCGTACCGTCTGTTGTGCACAGCGCGCGGCCCGTGGCGGAATAGGCCTGCACCTGCCCGCCCGAAATCTGCATGGCCGCCGCTTGAAACGCATCGCCATC
>ENA-OROR01002049-OROR01002049.1-human-gut-metagenome-genome-assembly--contig:-NODE-2049-length-10677-cov-2.406421_pt1 | contig 10677 bp, 15 predicted proteins | sample MGYA00242135_ERZ509060 | MGnify/ENA primary metagenome ERZ509060 (study PRJEB26280, sample SAMEA2338742) | human gut metagenome | biome: human gut; feature: human-associated habitat; material: faeces... | reverse complement strand
ATCCATGTGCACCTAATTCAATTTTTTATGTGTCCAGAATTCTGGGTACATATCAAGCAGGCACTCCGCTTTTCATAGTTCTCTTTGCAGATACACCATATCTACCAGCTTGACTCCGCACTCATAGATGGGGTGGTCGTAGTGGTCAGTGAAAAAGTTCTTGACCAGATGATGCCTGCAAAAGCCGCAGCTCTCGTAAAACGGGATGGTGGAGGGGCTGTCCCCAGTACCCACCTGTAGCAGCATATACTGTCCCGCGTAGGTTCGAATGAGGAAGTCCACCAGGGCTTTCCCATAGCCTTTGCCCTGAAAGTCCGGCTCCACGGCGATGTTTTTCAACTCCAGAACGCCTCCGCCCTCGTCGGTTACGACACACTCCGCCTTAACTCCGTCATCTTCCAGCACATACATGCTCCCACGCTCCAGGTAACGGTCGATCATGTCCTCCTGCTCATCCGCCAGCAATAGCAGCGCAAGATATTGCTTCTTATTGGTTTCAACCCTTCTGATTTCCACGCTTGTCACCGCTTTTCGTAGACCAGATCCACGATTCCGTTGTAATGTTCTGTTGCCACGAGCTTCAGCGACAGTTCCCGATGAAGCCCCGGAAACAGCCGCACGCCTTTGCCCAGCACTGTAGGAATCACTGACAGCCACAATTTATCAATGCGGTTCTCTTTCAATAGCTGTCTGGCCACGGACGCACCGCCGCAGATCCAGACGTTTCCCTTCGATTCCGTTTTTAGCTGATCGGCCAGGGCGGTCAGTTCCCCATTCCAGAAGCAGACATTCTCCCGATTTTCTCTCTGCCGGTGGGTCACCACATAACAGGGGCGGCCCTCGTAGGGCCAGATGTCCGGAGAGAGCGCCGTGACGATCTGATGGTACGTAGTCCACCCCATGACGATGGCTTCTACCGTCTCATAAAACGCCGGATAACTGCCGGAGGTATCCGGTTTGCTGCCGTCTCCCTCCAGCCAACTCACGCCGCCCTGCTCGTCCGCAATATATCCGTCCACACTCATGGCAAGATATAACACGATCTTTCCCACAATCATCCCCCCGCTGCCCCTATTGTACCCAATGGGCAAAAAAAGTGCAAGGTAAAAAAACATGACAGACAGTTGTGGTGTTCCTGTGGTATAATACAGAAAAATCAGGAAAGGCGGAGCTGCCGGAGCGGGAAGAGCCGGAGAGCAGCTTGGGGATTTGACTGAAACATTGGCCGATCGTTACAGGAGGAATTGACATGGCGTCCCATCCGGATTTTGTGAACTATATGGCCGAGCAGTTGCGGGAGGCCGGAGCCATCCGCAGCCGGAAGATGTTCGGCGAATATGGCCTTTATTGCGACGATGTATTCTTCGCCGTCGTCTGTGACGACCAGCTTTTCGTCAAGGTCACCCCGCAGGGCGAAGCGGCGTTTCCCGACCTGCCCAAGGCCCCGCCCTATGAGGGGGCCAGGGATTCCTTTCTGGTGGAGGATGTGGAGAACCGGGAACAGATGACGGAGCTGGTGCGTATCACCTGTGAGGCACTGAGAAGCGGGCCTCAGAGAAAGCGGAGGAAATGACCATGGTCTTTGACAACAAGAAAGAGCACAAGGAATTCTATCTCCCGCCCAAGACGCCGGGCATCGTCAACGCGCCCGCTATGAGCTTTCTGGCAGCACGGGGCCATGGCGAGCCTGAGAAGCAGGCCATGTGGTTTTAAGGGAGGGGCGAACAGAATGAAAGGCTTTACCCGCATGGAAACCCGTTTCTCCCTGTGCGGTCTCAACTGCGATTTGTGCAGTATGCATCTGGGTGGCTATTGTCCCGGCTGCGGAGGCGGAGCAGGCAACCAGAGCTGCACTATGGCTAAGTGCTCCCTGGAGCACGGGGGCATCCAGTTTTGTTGGGAGTGCCGGGAGTATCCCTGCCCCCGCTACGATGGCATCGACGATTGGGATTCCTTTGTCCCTCACCGGAGCCGACAGCAGGACATCGCCAAGGTCCGGGAACTGGGGCTGGAGGCCTATCTGGCTCAGTTGGGGGAAAAACGGGCGATCTTGGATTCACTTTTGGCCCGTTTCAACGATGGCCGCCGCAAAACTCTTTTCAACACGGCGGTCTATCTCCTGCCCCTGGAGGATTTGCAGTCCGTGATGGCTGATCTGAACAGCCGGACGGAGCTGGCTGGGCAATCTGTCAAGGAGCGGGCCCTCGCCGCTGTGGAGCTGGTCCAGCAGGCGGCGGACCGCCGGGGCGTCAGTCTGAAGTTAAACAAGAAACCGAAAAAGGGGTGATCCCATGGCGGCTTCCAGGGTGACCGTCCACTTCCCCTGCCCGGTGGAGCGAGTGTGGCAGACCGTGACCGACCTAATGAATACCGCTTGGCGCGGCGACCTGGCCCGGGTGGAAATTTTGAATGAAACCCATTTTGTGGAACACACCAAAAGCGGCTATGCCACAAATTTTACCGTTACGGCCTGCGAGCCGCTTTGCCGCTGGGCCTTCACCATGGAAAACGGCAGCATGTCCGGGACCTGGGTGGGGATCTTTGAGACGGCGGAGGGCGGCGCCCGGCTAACCTGCATCGAAACCGTTAACGCCAAACACTGGTGGATGCGCCCCCTTGTCCCCGGATACCTGAAGCGGCAGCAGAAACGGTATCTGGACGATTTGCGGCGGGAACTGCAAAAATAGGACCGTGTTACTCTGCGTTGCTTGCGGCAACGGGCCGCTTTCCCTACAATGGGGGGTGAAAGGAGTGAGCCCATATGTTGAACGAAACTATCAAAGCCCTTCGGAAATCCAAGGGTCTTTCCCAGCAGGAGCTGGCGGTCAAGGTAAACGTGGTGCGGCAGACCATCTCAAAATGGGAGCAAGGCCTGTCCGTCCCGGACTCCGATCTGCTGATCGCCCTGTCGGAGGCCCTGGAGACGCCTGTGAGCACGCTGCTGGGAGAAACAGTTATGGAGTCGGAGGCGGATCGCTTACAAGCAATTTCTGAAAAATTGGAGGCGGACGAGGTCAAAGCCCTTTCGGAAAAGCTGGAGATCATCAATTTGCAGTTTGCCCGGAGAAAGGCCGTGCGGCGGGCGGACCTCCACTGGCTGCTCATCGCGGTGTGCGGGGGCATCCTGGCCGTCGCCGCGGTTCTGGCCGCGGTAAACAGTCCCTATCTGGGCTGGGATTACAGCGCCCCGGAAACCGCCGTTATGGGGGTGGCCATCCACGCCTTTGAATGGGGCTTTGTCCGTCTGGCGCCCTTTGCTCTGATCGCGGCAATGGTCGGCGTTTTCCTGACGCGAAAAAAACATAAGGTATGAATTGGGAGAGTGCACCACTGAACATGGAGATAACTACCACCGGACAAATATAGGCACGGAAAGTCGGGCAGAGTCACTTACATTCTGCTATGCTGAATCCAGAAGGACGGTGTGACCAATGGATTGGGTAGCAAGTATTCATCAGGCGATCCAGTATATCGAAGAACATCTCCGGGAGGAGCTGACCATCCGGGAGATCGCGCAGCAGGCGGCCCTATCCCCTTTTTACTTTCAGAAGGGTTTTGCCATGCTGTGCGGTATAACGGCGGGCGACTACATCCGTCAGCGCCGGCTCTCCGCCGCCGGGCTGGAGGTTCTCACGACGGACCGGAAGATCATCGACATCGCGCTGGAGTTCGGCTACGATTCGCCGGACAGCTTCACCAAGGCTTTTGTCCGATTCCACGGCCTCACACCTGCCGCACTGCGAAAAAGCGGAGGCGCGGTCCGTTCCTTTGCTCCGCTTCGGATTAAATTGACATTGGAAGGTGGTCAAAACATGGATTGCAAGATTATGAAAAAAGAGGCGTTCACGGTGCTCTGCCGGGCAAAGACGTTCAAGTATGAGGACGCCGCTGCTCAGGTTCCCCAGTTCTGGGCAGAGCATTTCGGCACAGGCGGCGGCAAGGTGGTTTGCGGCATGTACGGTATCAACCTGGACGAGAGCATGGGCGGCAACGAGTTTGAATATCTTATCGCCGACAACTACGATCCGGCCAAGGAGATCCCCGATGGCTTCACCACCCGCACCATCCCGGCCCATACCTGGGCGGTGTTCCCCTGTACTGGCCGGATGCCCCAAGCCCTCCAGGGACTGAACCAGCAGATCTTCTCCCAGTGGCTGCCCACGAACCCCGACTACAAGATCGCCGCAGGCATCAATGTGGAGCTGTATAGCGACGCCAGCAGGTTTGAGGACGGCACCCAGGACCAGGACTACTACTGCGAGGTCTGGGTCCCGGTGGAAAAGAAGTAAGGCACATTCCTCGGCAAAATTAACGGTCCTACCATATTGTTTCAAACAGAATCCACCAAACAAACTAGTATCGTATGCTGACAGCGTGCGCTGTATGTTATGTGTTGCATCAGGTGGGATGCCGAAGATATTGGAGGAAAATGTAAAAAAATCCGGCGAAGACAGTTTCGTTTATAGATAAAAATCGATTTCGTCTGTGAAGGAAACCACATCCGGCAATCGGTGCGGCTCTTTCTTTGCGGCCTTTATACGCCCTGCGTCAGCTTGTCCAACGGACAGCGTATCGCAGGGCGTTTTTCTATCGTTTGAAAGGTGCCAAGGCGCATGAGCTTGAAATACACTTGCCCCATTTGCGGCACGCCCCTGGGTTATAAGGGCCTGTGCTGGAAATGCAGGTCTGAGCAGGAGCGAAGGACTGATTGTCCTGGACACCGGAACAAATCTCAGAGAAACAGAAAAGCCTTATTCAGAACATCCAGCGGCTGGGTGATGTGGAGGCCCTGGAACTCACCGACTTCCGGCAGCAGGACGGGCTGATCCATCCTCTGCTGTCCACATAGATTCCAGCGAAGCATCAAACCTGATGTGCGGCCTGGCCATACAGGGGGATGACCGGGCCACGGAAACGTTATCGGAACTGGATTTGTGATCCCACTGGAACCCCCATGCGGACCGACACAGCAGAGGCGGAGCCAGATGGTGGGGGGTGGATATCGGATACGGCGGGGAACCTCTGCTCATCCCCATCAACATGCGGGACGGGAGCCTTCTCTGCGTGGGCAGGGGCAATGAGGTCTGAGAAATTCTGCCGAAAACCGTAGGCGGACTGCGGCAGGAACTGGTGAAGCTCAACCAACTGGCATGGCAGGCCGGCAAGGACACAATCCCCCGCTGGACAGAAACAGAGGGTTATCCGGTTGATGGTAGCCTCCACCGCTGTATTCAATACAAGAATATTGGTTTGGAATGCAATATTATCAATCGTCCTGATAATGTTCTCAATTTCATCGGAGCCCTGTTTGAACTCTTCCATAGAACCGGCCTGTTCGGCCGCTCCCCGAACCAACGCTGCGCTCCGCTGAAAACCTGATCGCCGGTTTTATCATTTGGGTTGCTTTGAATGTCAGCATCCAGATTTCCCTGGGCAAATTCCTGTGCAATCAAAATAGGTATCCATACTGCCAATTTGTCAAATCCGGTTCTGTACCCCCTAGGGCTTGTTTGAAAATTGGCGATGTGCCCGGTGGCGAGGAATTTTGGGCCGCTGGCAAGCAATTTTTTCGCAGGAATCCTGACGGATTTCAAGGAAAAATTGCGCCGTCCAGCGGTCAAAAGGCCCGTCGATTGGGCATGTTGACATTTTTCAAACAAGCCCTAGGATATAAAAATCCAAGCATAGCCACAGTCAGCCTGCAATGAAACAAGTCCAAATATCTTATAGGAAGCCGTGGGAGTTCGCCCACGGCTTTTTAGCTGGAACAGGTACTTGCAACTCCGCCTTTTCTTATGGTGCACTATTCCAAGATCATTTCTATCAGCAAGGAGGTGCTGCCTTGAACGGGCAGGTTTACGGCTATATCCGGGTCAGCAGCAGGGAACAGAACGAGGAGCGGCAGCTCATTTCCCTGCGGGAAGTACAGGTGCCGGAGGAGAACACATTTATAGATAAGCAGTCCGGCAAGGATTTTGAGCGGCCGCAGTACAAGAGGCTTCTGCGGAAATTAAAAAAAGACGATCTGCTCTACATTAAGAGCATTGACCGCCTGGGCCGCAATTATGGCGAGATTTTAGAGCAATGGAGAATATTGACCAAAGAAAAAAGCGTTGACATTGTGGTACTGGACATGCCTCTGCTGGATACCCGACAGGGGAAGGATCTGATGGGCACGTTTTTGAGCGATATTGTGCTGCAAGTACTCTCCTTTGTCGCTGAAAATGAACGTGCCAATATCCGTCAGCGTCAGGCGGAGGGAATTGCGGCCGCCAAGGCCAGAGGGGTACGGTTCGGCCGGCCGCCAAAGCCGCTGCCCGATAACTACCTGAGCACCTATCTGCAATGGAAAAGCGGGGCACTCACAGGGACCGCCGCCGCGAAGGAGTGCGGAATGCCGTTGGCTACCTTCCGTTACCGGGCGGAACGGTACGAAAACACGAAACGTTGAACAGCAGGCAGCTTCACAAAAAGGTGTACCTTTCTGTAAGCCCCCAATTTTCAAAATCTTTTTCAAAAAACTCTTAACATGACGAGGATTTGGACGATAAGGATAATGTATAGAGACAGCAGGCAGCTTCACAGAAAGGTACACATTTCTGTAAGCAGCCAAAAGCAAAGCATGGATTTGGAGGCGGGCGGCCACGATGGCATCCAGAGAAAAACAATATAATGTCCTCAAGCTGCGCCTGTATCCAACCTCAGAGCAAGCAGAACTTTTTGAAAAGACCTTTGGCTGCTGCCGCTATCTCTGGAACCAGATGCTGGCTGACCAGCAGCGGTTTTATTTGGAGACTGGCGTCCACTTCATCCCTACCCCGGCAAAATACAAAAAGGGAGCCCCTTTTCTAAAAGAAGTGGATAATCAGGCACTCATTCAGGAGCACAACCAGTTGTCCCGGGCGTTCCGTTTATTTTTTCAAAACCCGGAGGCTTTTGGGCATCCCAATTTTAAGCGAAAAAAAGATGACCGGGACTCCTTCACCGCCTGCAATCATGTGTTTACTTCCGGCCCGACCATTTATACCACGCGGGACGGCATCCGCATGACCAAGGCAGGAATGATTCGGGCCGTCTTTCCACGCCGCCCGCAAAACGGGTGGAAACTCAAGCGCGTCACAGTGGAAAAGGCCCGGACGGGCCGCTATTACGCTTATGTCCTGTATGAAAGCCTGGTACAGCCGCCGGAGCCGGTCCTTCCCGTTCCGGAGCGCACCCTGGGGCTGAAATATTCCCTGCGCCACTTTTATGTGGACGACCAGGGCAACAGGGCCGATCCACCCCGCTGGCTGAAACAGTCCCAGGAAAAGCTGGTGCATCTTCAGCGGCGGAACCGAATGCAGCCTGGCTCGAAAAATTATGAGGAAGCCGTACTGAAATACCGCCTGCTCCATGAGCACATCGCCAATCAGCGCAGAGACTTCCTCCACAAGGAATCCCGACGGATAGCCAACGCCTGGGATGCCGTATGTGTGAGGGGCGACGATCTGGGTGCGATGACGGACACGCTGATTCAGGCCGGGAGCGCCGTAAAGGAGGCGGGGTTCGGGATGTTCCGGGAAATGCTGTGCTACAAGCTGGCCCGCCAGGGAAAGGCATTTATTCAGGTAGACCGGTATCTCCCTACCACCCGGAGCTGTTCGGCCTGTGGGTTGACGCGGGACGCGCTCCATGCGCGGGATTACAGGCGAAGTGGTTGGGTCTGTCCAGAGTGCGGCGCGGTTCATGACCGTGAGGTCAACGCGGCAAAAAACATCAAAGCCCGTGGGCTGGAACAGTTTTTTGATTTACAGGGGCAGAACAGGAGCGCCTGACCCTTTCCAGGCGTCCTGTGCTCCGCCTTGACAATATGCCGGCCGGGACACCGGTGAACGCCCATGATTCCGGCTGGAGAGCGTGGATGGAACGCCGGTGGGGAGCCTCCGCCCTTCCATCCACATTCTCCGGACCGCCGAGTGGGAAACGAGAGGCCGCATCCGTGCGGCTGAAGCCTGTAAGCAGGCGTCCACAATATTATGACGATGTTTCTGCACGCGGCGCATGGATGCGCGCCGCTGGCCACAGGAAGGAGATCCCCCATGCTTCAGCTCTCTCTGCGCCCCGGTGAGTATCTCACCATCCATGGCGACATTGTGGTACAGCTCGCTCAGCTCTCTGGCAGCCGCGCCTTCCTTCGGGTAGAGGCCGACCGCAGCATCCCCATTGTGCGGGGAAAGGTACTGGAGCGGTCGGGGGCTCCCCGGCCGGAGTGCCTGGCATCTCTTCCCCGCAGCCGTGCCAGGAAAGGCCGGGACGCCGTCTACCACTGGAACGGGGCGCGGAAGCGGGCCATCCGCGCCATGGAGCAGATTCTGGACCAGATGGAGTCCGACGGGCCCCGGGAGGAGGTCCAGGCCCTGCGGGTACAGTTGGAGCAGTTGCTCCCCACCCAGCAGGAGGAAGAGTTGTCCGGTCAGATCCAGGCCCTGTTTCGGGATCAAGCGGCCCGGAACACATAACGCTATCCACTCAGTTTGGTTTCACCCGGTCCCGCGAACCGGTTGAAATAAATCGAAGCGCAGGGGGCACAGTCCGCCAAAGGCCACGGCGTCCGTGCCGGTCTGCAACACCACAACACGCACATGAGGGATCTGTGCGTCGGATCAGCAAACCCAATATCATTTCAGAAAGAAAGGAACCGATCGAAATGAGAATTCAGCACAACATCATGGCTATGAACGCCTACCGCAACTACACCAACAACACCAGCGCCCTGAGCAAGAACCTAGAGAAGCTGTCCTCCGGCTACAAGATTAACCGCGCCGGTGACGACGCCGGTCTCGCCATCAGCGAAAAGATGCGCGCCCAGATTACCGGTCTGAACAAGGCTCAGGACAACGCCAAGGACGGCATCTCTCTGGTGCAGACCGCTGAGGGCGCCCTGACCGAGGTCCACGACATGCTCAACCGCATGTACGAGCTGTCCGAGCAGTCCGCCAACGGCACCTTTGAGGATGCTACTGACCGTACCCAGCTCCAGAAGGAGGTCACCCAGCTCAAGGACGAGATCAACCGCATCGCTGACTCCGCTAACTTCAACGGCATCAAGTTGCTGGACGGCTCTATGAGTAGTGCCGGGAAGGCCACTGCCGCCGGTGACCTTGAGTTCGCTGCAACAAAAGCTGTGACAGGTTCTTCAACCAGCGGTGCATTTGTAGATGCCGCGGCGGATATGACGGCGGGGAAAACGGTTTCCTACACGGTTTCGTGGAAGGATGAGGCTGGAACCGAGCACTCCAAGACCGTTGACCTGACCATGTCGGACGATCAGACCAAGCTTGTCGCTGCGGATGGTACTGAATACGATTTGAAGGCCAGGAAGCCGACTAAGACTGAGCTTGGTCAGGCGTTCTTGGCGGAGCTGAAGAAGGACAGCACCCTGAACGCTTCCTTTGATATTTCTCTCAATACCGACGCTCTGACTTTCACCAGCAAGACCGCAGGTGCTTCCGGCGCAACGATCACCGCGCTGGGCATGAAATCCAGTGATACCACCGCGTTTACAGATACTCAACTTGCCGCTGGTAAGATCGACGGCACCAAAACCAAGGTCGGTCTGGACTCGATGCAGGTCGTTGATTTCAGCGGTGTGGGCGTTGTTGACGGTAGCAAGGCTGTGACCGCTGAGGATGCCGCTAAAAACATTTTTGAGATCGACGGACATAAGTTCCTGTTTGCCAAAAATGGTTCTACTGCCGAGAATCTCAAGGATGTGGGCTCCGATGTGACTGTCATCACGCTGGCTGCTGATACCTATTCTGGGCAGAATGATGGTGCAAATGTGGCAGCCACCATCAATCGTGTCACCGGTATGGACTTGAAGTACAACAAGGTAGAGAACCAGGACGCTGGTATTGCACAGTATGATATCACCTACAGCGGCGAGAAGAAGCTCTCTACCACCGGCGATGATAACAGCCTGGTTCTCCAGATCGGCGATACCTCTGATAGCTGGAACCAGCTCAAGGTTTCCATCGAGGATTGCCACACCACCGCCTTGGGCATCGACGCGCTGGACATCGGCAACCAGGTCGGCGCCGGCGCCGCGCTGGACACCATCAAGAACGCCATCAACTATGTCTCCGACGTCCGCGGCACTTTGGGCGCCACTCAGAACCGTCTGGACCACACCATCAACAACCTCAGCGTTATGGAAGAGAACATCCAGGATGCTGAGTCCACCATCCGCGATACCGATGTGGCCGACGAGATGATGGCCTACACCAAGAACAACATTCTGATCCAGTCCGCCCAGGCCATGCTGGCCCAGGCCAACCAGGTGCCCCAGGGCGTTCTGCAGCTCCTCCAGTAATCTCTGTTGCTGAGTAGCTGCACGCTCCCGAACCCTTCCGCGCTATCCTGGGGCACAGAGGCCCCGCCGAAGCCCAGCGAAGTGTGTTCGGTTGGGAGAGGAGGCGCGATGAAGAGAGCGAGCTTTGCTGTCTGTGATGAAGCGAGGGATTCGCAGTCCGTGCCAACAAAGGACGTCCTGCAGCTCCTCCAGCAAGAGATCAAAGCGGTATCACATACACAACACTGTGGGGGCCGGGCATTATGTCCGGCCTCCGCTTTTGTCTGGAATGAGGTCATTGTTATGGACACGATCTAAATCGCCCACAGGCTAGCGGAGCACTGCCG
>ENA-OROR01002045-OROR01002045.1-human-gut-metagenome-genome-assembly--contig:-NODE-2045-length-10706-cov-5.840109_pt1 | contig 10706 bp, 9 predicted proteins | sample MGYA00242135_ERZ509060 | MGnify/ENA primary metagenome ERZ509060 (study PRJEB26280, sample SAMEA2338742) | human gut metagenome | biome: human gut; feature: human-associated habitat; material: faeces... | reverse complement strand
TCTTATTTGTTGAACTAAGCCGAGTATACCATACTCTCCAATGAAAGAACACCCCCGATATAGTGAAATTTTGCCATTTTCCTGCGTACGTGCGTACACGCTCCGCAGGGATTCTAAGGGGCTTGACCCCTTAGCACACAGACTTTGGCACAAAGTCTAGTGTGTTACACCTTGCCAGAGGTGTACAGGCTCTCCCCGGTACGCACGTATGCAGCGATTGCCCCCAGTGAGCCATATAGGGGGGCGACCAAGTTCGCACAAGGCGAACTTGATCCCGCAAAACAAAAGGCAGGATACCACCGTCATAGTGATACCCTGCCTTTGCTCGTTTACTGTTCCGAGTAGTCCTTTCTCAGAACCTCCTGCAAACAAAAAACGTACCCGAACCCTTTCTCATAGAGAATCAGGTTCGAGTACGAACTGTATGGTGGAGAATTAGGGACTCGAACCCCAGACCCCCTGCGTGTGATGCAGGTGCTCTAACCAGCTGAGCTAATCCTCCGAATCGGAACGAGAAGATTATACCACAACGCAAAGGGTTTTGCAAGCCCCAAATTTCGATTCCGGCAAATTTTTTTGCCGGGCGGGGCAGTTGCTCTTTTGCGGAAAATGGTGTATACTAAAAATGTGCCTACTGGCGCAAAAGAGAGGTCTTATCGATGCTGTCCATTCGCGGAATCATCACGGTTCTGGTCTTAGCAGCGCTGTTCACCTACGCGGTCATCTGGATCTCCCGGCATGACGGCTGGGAGGGCAAGGGCTGCGGCGGCAACTGCTCCACGTGCCACGAACGCTGCAACCACCCGCAGAAAAAAGAACAGTGAAAGCAGGACTCCCGGAGCCGAAGCGCCGGGAGTCCTTTTCCGTCTGCTTATAACGCGCCGTACTGCGCGGCGTAGACCGCCACCGTGCTGAGCAGGTCGGTCTGGGCCTTTTGGTAGGTGCTGCGGCCGATGTGGAGCCGCTCAATGGTGTCGTCCTCGGTGCGGCGCTCGAAGTAGCGCAGCCGCATCAGGTCGGCGCGGGTGGGGTCGGTCTGCTGGTAGTAATCCATCGTCCGCTCAATGGCCCGCCGCCAGCCCACGTTGGCCGGGCTGCAAGCCCACTGGCGGGTGCCGTAGCGGCGCAGCGCCAGCTTGGTCTTGGCGCGCTGATCTTCCGTCATGCCGCTCACCTCCGCCCGCCGCAGAAAAAGCACAGGTCCCGCTGAGCCGGGGTCAGCCCCAAGAGCGACGAGAGGGTATCCGCCTCGCTCACCTTGAAGTCCGTCCTGCCGCTGAGCTTGTTTTTCAGCGTGGAGGTGCTGATGCCAAGCACCTTCGCCACATGGCTCAGTTTCAGGTCCCGATTCCAGATATAATAAGCAATTTGTGCGCCGTCTGTCATAGCATATCTCCTTTCCGTTTTGGACAGCTCGAACGCATCACAATCTTTAGTTGTATTATACTACTGCTTTTCCCCATTGTCAAGAACTTTCTTCCAACAAGGAGACTGTCTGCCATGAACCAGAAACCCAACGAAGCCATGACGCTGAAGGTCATTGCCCACATCCGCACCGCCTTTCCCACCAAATTCGGCATCCCGCGGCAGAGCGGGCTGGTGGACAGCCTCCGGGGCGAGATCATCTTCACACCGGAGTACCGCAGCGCCGACGCAGTGCGCGGGCTGGAAGATTTCAGCCACATCTGGCTGGTGTGGCAGTTTTCGGGCGCGGTGCGGGATACGTGGTCGCCGACGGTGCGCCCGCCCCGCTTGGGCGGCAACACCCGGATGGGCGTGTTTGCCACCCGCTCGCCCTTCCGGCCCAACCCCTTGGGCCTTTCCAGCGTGAAGCTGGAGGGCATCGAGATGCGGCCGGAGGTGGGGCCGGTGCTGCTGGTGCGCGGGGCTGACCTAATGGACGGCACCCCCATCTACGACATCAAACCCTACATCCCCTACGCCGACTGCCACCCGGATGCCGCGGCGGGCTTTACGGCCCAGACCCAGTTCCACCACGTCGAGGTCGTCTGCCCGGAGGAGGTCTGGGCGCAGGTGCCCGCCGCCGAGCGGGACGGGCTGCGGGGAGTGCTGGAAAACGACCCCCGGCCCTCCTACCAGCACGACCCGGAGCGGGTGTACGGCATGGAGTTTGCAGGGCTGGAAGTCCACTTCAAGGTGGATGGCGACACCCTGACCGTGACCGATATTTCCCGCCGTTGAACCAAAGGAGACACCATGGAGCTGCGAATCATCAACACATTTCTCCATATCGCGGAACTGCGCAGCTTTTCCCGCGCCGCGCGGGAGCTGGGCTACTCGCAGTCGGCGGTGTCGGCGCAGATCGCGCAGTTGGAGGCCGAATTGGAGACTCCGTTGTTCGACCGGGTGGGCAAGACCGTCCGCCTGACCGACGCCGGGCAGACCTTTTTATCCTACGCTCGGACCCTGCTGGCGACCTCCGAACAGGCCAAGGCCGCGCTTCAGCCCGCCCGGCAGGTGGGCGGCACCCTGCGCATCGCACTGGCGGACTCCCTGTGCAGCGCCTTCTTGCCCGACCTTTTACAGCGATACCACGCGCTTTGTCCGCAGGTGGAGCTGGTGCTCCACTCGGCCACGGCGGACGAGATGATGCAATGGCTGGGCACCAACCAAGTGGACCTCGCCTACACGCTGGACGAGCCGCTGGTGCAGCCCAGCATCGTGCGGGCGCTGGATATACCGGAATCCATCTGCTTCGTGGCCCCCGCCGGGCACCCGCTGGCGGCAAAGGACGCCGTCACGCTGGAGGAGCTGGCCCGGCAGGAGTTTCTGCTCACCGAGCGGGGCATGAGCTACCGCGACGCCCTCGATCAGGTGCTGGAGGCGCATCAACTGTCCATCAAGCCCTACTTGGAACTGGGCAGCGCCGCGCTGCTGTGCCAGATGGTCGAGCGGGGGCTGGGGCTCTCCTTCCTGCCGGAATACATCGTCCGGGACGCCCTCGCCGCCGGGCGTGTCGCCCGCCTGAACGTCCCCGACTGCACCGTGACCATGCGACGCCAGCTGTTCTACCACAAAGATAAGTGGCTCACGCCCCAGATGAAGGCGTTTATGGAGTTGGCGCAGCAATCCCCTGCCGAAGGCACCTGCTAAACAACGGCAATCGCCTATCATAAGCTCAACCTAAACCAACATACTTACGATAGGGGAGACTTTCAGAACGCAAAGAACACCCCCGGCACTGCATTTCCAGTGCCGGGGGTGTTGGTTTATTGGCTGTTACCGATTCTGCGACAGACGGGGAAAGCGCTTTTCCTTTTCGTCAGGCGAGTCGGGCGCGGCGGCGGGATCGGTGGGGGTGAGGCGGACCTCGGTGACGCGGCGGCGGGCGGTGCGAGTCACGACGCCGTCGTACTCGCCGAGGGAGAAGTGATCGCCGACTTTGGGCAGGTGGCAGGTCTTTTCCTGCACGAGGCCGTTGACGGTGTTGGAGTCGATGTCCTCATCTTCGGGCAGATCCAGCGTCTCGAAGAGGTCGTCCACGCTGGCGGAGCCGGAGACGAGCCAGCTGCCGTCCGACTGCTTGCGGAAGTCCTCGGTGACCTCATCGTGCTCATCCCAGATCTCACCCACCAGCTCTTCGAGGATATCTTCCAGCGTGATGATGCCCTCGGTGCCGCCGTACTCATCCACGACGACGGCCATATGGTGATGCTGCTCCCGCAGGGTGCGCAGGAGCTGAGAGATCTGGGTGGAGCCGGTGGTATACAGGGTCGGAGCCACGAGATCGTCGATCTTCGTCGCCTTTTTCAGGCGGGCAATGTAAAAGTCCTTTTCATGGACCACGCCGATGATATTGTCGATGGTGCCATGGTAGACCGGCAGACGGGAGTAGCCCGACTCCGCGAAGGTCTGGGCCAGCTCCTCAAGGGAGATGTCATCCGCCACGGCCACCACATCCACACGGGGGGTCAGGATCTCCTCCACCTCCACGTCATCGAACTCGATGGCGGAGCGGATCAGCTCGCTCTCCCGGTCGGTCAGCTCGCCGTCATTTTCGGCCTCGCTGACCATGGTCATCAGCTCACCCTCGGTGATGGTGTCGCTCTCGCTGCTGTGAACAAAATGGTTCAGCAGCCGTTTCCACTGGCTGAACAGCCATGTCAGCGGGGTAAGCACCAGCATCAGCAGGCTGAGCACCGGCGCAACTGCGGTGGCTATCGTTTCCGGCATCTCCTTGGCAAGGCTCTTGGGTGTCACCTCGCCAAAGATCAGCACCACGATGGTCAGCACCATAGTGGACACCGTAGCACCCCGCTCTGCACCCAGCATTTTGGTGAAAATGATGGTGCCGATGGAAGCGGCGGCGATGTTCACGATATTGTTGCCAATGAGGATGGTGGAGAGCAGCTTATCATACTGTTCCGACATCGCCAGCACGCGGGCGGCTGTGCGGTCGCCGTCGTCGGCGCGGCTCTTGAGGCGGATCTGATTCAAGGAGGAAAAAGCGGTCTCGGATGCGGAGAAAAAGGCGGAGAAGGCCACCAGAATCACCAGTGTCACCCAAAGCGTCATACTGCCATCGTCCATAATAAAGGGAAATCACACTCCTAATTAAAATAATAACCTCTCAGTCGGGCTTGCGCCCGCCAGCTCCCCTAATAGGGGAGCCCTTGGCAGACCGGGCCAGCCCTGCTGACTGCTTGGGCTTCCTTCGTCCAGCGCAAACTCTACCGACACGCCAGAGGCTCCCCTACTAGGGGAGCTGGCAAAGCCGGAGGCTTTGACTGAGAGGTTTGGTTCCTTATGAAAAAGTGCTCTCCACCGTTGCTCTCGACGATGAAAAGCACTTTGTTCAACGCCTATCATACCATATTCTGCACCCCCGCGCAAGCGTTACGGGCGGCGGAAGGGTACAAAATCGGTAAAATCAACGTGTTTATTTGAGCACAAGGGCGGTACCGTCGTAATCGACGGTGAGGGTCGCGCCCTCGTTATAGTCGCCCTTGATGATGGCCTTGGCGATGAGGGTCTCGACCCGGCTCTGGATGAACCGCTTGATGGGGCGGGCACCATAGACGCTGTCGTAGGCAGAATCAATGATGAAGTCCTTCGCGGCGGTGGTCACGTCGAGCTTGAGGTGCTTGCCCTCGTCCATCCGGTGACGCAGGTCGTCCAACTGGAGATCGACGATCTTCCGCATCTCGTCCTTGGTCAGGCTCTTATAGTAGACGATCTCATCCAGACGGTTGAGGAACTCCGGGCGGAACTTGGACTTGAGCAGGGCGTCGATCTGCTGGCGGGCCTCGAAGCTCAGCTCATTGGAGCCGCCCGCGCGAGATTTTTCGAGGTCGTTCAGGATGATGTCGCTGCCGAGGTTGGACGTCAGGATGATGACCGTGTTCTTGAAGTCCACGGTGCGGCCCTGACTATCGGTGATGCGGCCATCGTCCAGCACCTGAAGCAGGATGTTGAAGACGTCCGGGTGGGCCTTTTCCACCTCATCGAACAGCACGACGCTGTAGGGTTTGCGGCGGACGGCCTCGGTGAGCTGGCCGCCTTCCTCATAACCGACGTATCCCGGAGGCGCGCCGATCAGGCGGCTGACGCTGAACTTCTCCATATACTCGGTCATATCAATACGGACCATGTTCCGCTCATCGTCGAACAGAGCCTGAGCCAGCGCTTTGGCCAGCTCGGTCTTGCCGACGCCGGTGGGGCCGAGGAAGAGGAAGCTGCCGATGGGGCGGTTGGGGTTGGCGATGCCGGCGCGGCTGCGCAGGATGGCCTCGCTGACCTTGGTGACGGCCTCGTCCTGACCGATGACCCGCTTATGGAGCACATCGTCCAGATGGAGCAGCTTCTCCCGCTCGCCCTCGACAAGCTTTTCCACCGGGATGCCGGTCCAGCGGGCCACGATGCGGGCGATCTCCTCGTCGGTGACGCGGTCCCGCAGGAGGCTGTCCTCCTTCTTCTCGTTGGCCAGTTTTTCCTCGGCTTCCAGCTGCTTCTGCAACTCAGGCAGCTTGCCGTACTTCAGCTCGGCGGCCTTGTTCAGGTCGTACTCGCGCTGGGCTTTCTCGATGGCGGCGTTGGTCTGCTCGATCTGCTCGCGCAGAGTCTGCACCTTGCCGATGGCGTTCTTCTCGTTCTCCCACTTTGCCTTCATGCTGCGGAACTTATCCTGCAATTCGGCCAGTTCCTTTTCCAGTTCCTTCAGACGGCTCTGGCTCAGGGCATCGGTCTCCTTTTTCAGGCTGACCTGCTCGATCTGGAGCTGGGTGATCCGGTGGGCGAGGTCGTCCATCTCGCTGGGCATACTGTCCATCTCGGTCTTGATCATGGCACAGGCTTCATCCACAAGGTCAATGGCCTTATCGGGGAGGAAGCGGTCGGTGATATAGCGGTCGGAGAGGGTAGCGGCAGCGATCAACGCATTATCGCTGATCTTGACGCCGTGGAAGACCTCATAGCGCTCCTTCAGGCCGCGCAGGATGGAGATGGTGTCCTCGACGGTGGGTTCGTCCACCTGAACGGGCTGGAAGCGGCGCTCCAGCGCGGGGTCCTTCTCGATATACTTGTGGTACTCGTTCAGCGTGGTGGCGCCGATGCAGTGCAGCTCACCGCGGGCCAGCATAGGCTTGAGCAGGTTGCCCGCATCCATGGCGCCGTCGGTCTTGCCCGCGCCCACGATGGTGTGCAGCTCATCGATGAAGAGGATGATCTTGCCCTCGCTCTTCTTCACCTCGTTCAGCACGCTCTTCAGGCGCTCCTCGAACTCGCCGCGGTACTTTGCACCGGCCACCAGAGCGCCCATGTCCAGACTGAACACGATGCGGTCCTTCAGGTTTTCGGGCACATCGCCGCGCACGATCCGCTGTGCAAGACCCTCTGCAATGGCGGTCTTGCCCACGCCGGGCTCACCGATCAGACAGGGGTTGTTCTTCTGGCGGCGGTTGAGGATCTGGATGGTGCGCTGGATCTCCTCGTCCCGGCCGATGATGCGGTCCAGCTTGCCGTCAGCGGCCTTCTGAGTCAGGGAGATGCAGTAATTCTCCAAAAACTTGCGCTTGGGCTGCTTTTCGCCCTTCTTGTCCTTGTCTCCGCGCTCGGCGCGGGGCTGCTCCCGCTCAGGGGGCTGGGCCTGGGGGCTTTGAGCCGAGCCAAAGAGCTTGTTGAGGAAGGGGAAGGTGGCGGTTTTGCCCTCGTCCTCCTCGTCTTCGTCGGCCTCCTCCGCGGACATCAGGCCCTCCATGCCCTCGGCGCCGCCGAAGGCGGACATCATCTCATTGGTCAGGCCCTCCAGATCCTCGTCACTGATGCCCATCTTCTGCATCATATCTTCCACGGGCTTGATGCCCATTTCCTTCGCGCACTTGAGGCAGAGGCCCTCGCTTTTGGTGGTCCCGCCCTCCATCTTCTGGATAAAGATCACGGCCACATTTTTATGGCATCTGGAACAAAGTGTGGGTTGCATTTGTATTCAGCTCCTTTGGAGGGGAGAATAGTCCCCTCAGAGAAATGATTCTAATTCGAAATTATGAACTGCGTATGAATCACGCCTGTTTTCTTTTCTTTAAAGCCTTCCGGTACTGGAAGATATAACTGCACAGGGCGGCCAGAGTGAGGGCCAGGGCAAAGGAGATCAGTCCGGTGGCCCAGGGGCGTGGGATGGCAGGGAAGAGCACCAGCGCGGCGCAGACCACGAAAAAGACGCCGGTGGAGGTCTTGCCCAGCCAGTTGGAGGAGATCACATCACCCAGTTTCTGGTACATGAGATAGCCGCCGATGGCCATGGTCAGCTCTTTTAGGAAAAAGACGACGACCGCCCACAGAGGGATGATGCCGTCGGCGGTGATGCAGATAATGACCGTAAAGGTCATCAGCTTGTCCGCCAGAGGGTCCAGAATCCGCCCCAGCTTGGTGATCTGGTTGAAGTGCCGGGCGATCCAGCCGTCAGCTACATCGGTGAGGAAGGCGGTTAAATAGATCAGCACCGCCCAGCGATGAGCGTCTGGAGCGGGCTGAAAGAAGACGACGGCAAAGACCGGCACCAGTACTAGCCGGAGGAGGGAGAGAAGGTTTGGGATGGACATAGGAGCTTCACCTGATTTTCTTTGGTTTAGGGCGGGATTACAGGCCGCTGAGCAGGGAGAGGGGATTGGTAGTCATGAAGAATTTCAGCAGGTGGGTTTGGTTTACCAGGGACTCAGGCAGTACGTGCCCGAAGAATTGCAGCAGCCAGGCCGCCACAAACAGAAGGACGCAGGCCTGCACCAGGCCAAACAGCGCGCCGCAGGTCTTGTTCAGGAAATGTAGTCCGGGCAGCCGCGCCACCAGATCCAGGGCATGGCTGATCAACTTCCAGGCAATGAGAATGAGGGCGAAGCCCAGCAGAAAGAGGATCAGGTAGGCGGCGGACTGGGCGATGGCAGCCGCAACTGCGGCGGCCGCGCTCGCGGCCACGGAGGTCATTCCGTTCTCCACGGCCTTGTCCACGGTGTTGATCAGGGTTTCATAAAAGCCCATCTCCCGCAGGGCGTTCAGTACCCCGTCCAGAGGCACGTCGTCGGGGGACAGGGCAGCGGAGCCCTCCTCCGCCACTTGCTGCTGGATGGAGGCGTTGAGCTGTTCCTCGATGGCCGAGGCGAATTTGGGCTCTAAGGCATCCGCCACCATAGGAGAGAGAGTGCGGGCGGCGAAGCTGGCGCCCACAAAAGCCACCAGCACGGCCAGCAGACCGCACAGGGACAGGATGAACCCCCGGTGGGCGCCCACCAGGGCGAAGAGCAGCAGCACGGCCAGAATCAGGCCGTCAGCAATCAGATAAGCCATAGGGTTTTCCTCCGAATTTATTGAGGGACATAGAGGCGGGCGGTGGTGCTGTCAATGAGCATGGCGCTGCCGTCGGAGCGCTGTAAAACCTTTTGTGCGTTCTGTGTGCCGTTCAGGGTGTTATAGAGCTCCAGATCCTGGCTGTAGATATCCAGCCGGTCGGCGGTGAGTACGCCGACATACCGCCCGGCAGCGGAGAGAGAGAGTACCTGCTCCTCTACGGGGAGGGCAGCGGCCAGCTCACCTGAAGCGTTTATGGTGAGCAGCTCCGCCGTACTGCCCGCCCGGTATTTCCCCAGCAGGAGGGAGGCGGTGCCGTCCCCGTCCAGGGAAAAGGCCTTCAGGTAGCGCCCCCCGTAGTCGTAGGAGCCGGAGAGCACGCCGTCCCCGGAGACAATATAGAGCCCGGACTCACCCAGGGCCCAAATGCCGCTGCTGGTCCAGCGCAGATCAAGAATCGCGTTGTTGCCCACCGGGCAGGTCCAGTCCGGCTCCGTTTCCTCCTCCGTGCGGTCCAGGCGATAGAGGTCCACCCGGCTCTCAAAATTACCGTCCGTAAGGCCGATGGTGAGCAGAGCCACCGATTTGTTGTCCGGGGCAACGGCGGCGTCCATCACAAAACGGTTGGACAGGCTGAAGCGCACCAGAGGACTGTAGCTGTTGTCGTAGACCGTCACTGAGCCCTTGTGCCCGCTCTCCTGGCTGGTGACGGCCAGCCAGCCGTTCTGGTTCACATCGGCGGACAGGAGGGCCTGGCCGTCCTCTTGGGTGAGGGAAAAGACCTCCTCCCGACCGGAGTAGACAAAGAGCTCCCGGCCGCCGGCATCATAGACCAGAGCGGTGCCGCCTGCGGTGCTGACCACAGGATTTGTCATGGAAACGGCCTGATCCACAAAGGCCTGACCGCTGCCCGAATACAGCCGGATGGTGTTGGGGGAGCAGACCAGAAGATCTCCGTCCACGACGGCAAAGGCGTTGGAGGAGTCCCCAACAAAATGAAAGGACTCCGCCTGTCCGCTGTCGTTGCGCGCCAAGGTGCGGTAGGAGAACCAGCGCTTGATGAAGTCAAAATTCAGCTTGTCATAGTTGGCCACCAGGGCGACCGCGCCCACCATCAGGGCCAGTGTCACCAGAAAGGCCAGGAACCGGACAAAACGGTTGGGGCGCTTTTTGGGTTTGGGGGCGGCGTTGGGACGGCTGCCGTTGATATCTTCCATTCTATGCTCCTTCATGGATTTCATGCGGCAGAGGCATAAGCGGCACAGATAAAAGGGGCGCTTGTGCAGGCCCTGCAATAGAATTATTTTTTCGTTCCCAAATAGACTGACGTTATGGCGCAGAGGATGGCGGCGCCGATGGCGAACCACAGTGCAGCAGGCATAGAAATACCTCCAGAGTTCACATAAGGGCAGGAGAGTGAGCTATAGGACGTCCTCCTGATACCACAGTTTGGTCATATAGAGCCCCCCGGCGGGTACAGTAGGCCCGGCGGCGGTGCGGTTGCGGCCTTCCAGAATGGCGGGCACGTCATCGGGGGAGAATTTGCCGTCGGCGGCGTAGACACAAGTGCCCACCATGGCGCGCACCATGTTGTAGAGAAAGCCGTCGGCGCACACCCGGCACTCGATCAGTTCTCCGCTGCGGGAGATATTAAAGTAGTGAACCGTGCGCACGGTGGTGCGGGTTTCGGTGCCGACGCTCCGAACAGCCGCGAAGTCGTGGGTACCCACAAAGTGGGAGGCCGCACGCTGCATCACAGTCTCGTCCAGGTGTTTGGGATAGAACCAGGCGCGGTTGACGTAAAATGCGTTCCGTATGTGGGAATTGTAGATGCGGTAAGTGTACTCCTTTTTCAGGCAGGAGCCGATGGCGTTGAAGCCGTCGGGCACCTCGGGAGCCTTTATCACCAC
>ENA-OROR01002044-OROR01002044.1-human-gut-metagenome-genome-assembly--contig:-NODE-2044-length-10710-cov-3.236227_pt1 | contig 10710 bp, 8 predicted proteins | sample MGYA00242135_ERZ509060 | MGnify/ENA primary metagenome ERZ509060 (study PRJEB26280, sample SAMEA2338742) | human gut metagenome | biome: human gut; feature: human-associated habitat; material: faeces... | reverse complement strand
TCGTGGTATGATTGGAAGATGGAGACCTTCCAGTGTGGCTCTCGCGAAGGACGGTCATGGAACTGCGCCGATTCACCGCTATGGGGAAGAGGTAGAGGCTGCCCTCAGGGACATTGAAGCCCTGCTGGGAAGCGATATTCCTGAGCCTCAGAGGAGATTCTATTCCATCAAGCTGTTCGAGCGGGATGAAAAGATCCTTGCCCGAATGACGAAGGTGCCTGATGTGGAGGATATAATCAAGAAGGTGGAAAACGCCATGGATGATGATGCGGAGAGCATCATAACCAACGAACGATATACATACATTACCTCCATCATCGGAAAATGCTGCCATAAGAACAGGAAACATTCCCTTACGGTTTCCGACAAGATTGACCGGATTGTGACAAACCGTATTCTGGCTCTTCCGATCTTTGCGGCTGTGATGTATATTGTCTACTATGTGTCAGTGACTACCATCGGCACTATGGCCACAGATTTCGTGAATGACGGACTGTTCGGAGAGAGCTTCAGCTTCTTCGGGGCAACTGTTCCGTCTATCCCGACCGCTATCGGCGGTGTTCTGGAGGCAGTAGGCTGTGCGGCATGGCTGCAGGATCTGATCTTAAACGGCATTGTGGCCGGCGTGGGTGCTGTTCTCGGCTTCGTGCCCCAGATGCTGGTGCTGTTCATTTTTCTTGCCTTCCTGGAGGGCTGCGGCTACATGGCGAGGATTGCTTTCATCATGGACAGAATCTTCCGCAGATTTGGCCTTTCCGGAAAGTCCTTTATCCCGATGCTGATCGGTTCCGGTTGTGGTGTTCCAGGTGTTATGGCAAGCCGTACCATTGAGAATGAGAGAGATCGTCATATGACAATTATGACCACCTGCTTTATTCCTTGTGGAGCAAAAATGCCGATCATCGGTCTCTTCGCAGGAGCATTATTCGGTGGCTCCGGACTGGTTGCAGTTTCCGCTTACTTCATCGGTGTAACAGCAATCGTTATCTCCGGTATCATGCTGAAAAAGACAAAACCATTTGCCGGCGAAGTAGCACCATTCGTTATGGAGCTTCCGGCTTACCATATTCCAACTGCAGGTTCCGTTTTACGTGCAACATGGGAGCGTGGATGGTCCTTCATCAAACGTGCAGGTACTGTTATCGTAGCTTCTTCCGTAGTTCTCTGGTTCTTACAGGGATTTGGTTTCGTCGATGGTGCATTTGGCATGGTGGAAGACAATAACTCCAGTTTACTGGCAACGATCGGTGGAGCAATCTGCTGGATCTTCGCACCGCTTGGTTTCGGTGACTGGCAGTCAACAGTTGCAACAATCACTGGTCTGATCGCAAAAGAGAACGTTGTATCTACGTTTGGTGTTCTCTTCGGTGGTTTCTCCGAAGTGGCAGAGAACGGCGATGAAGTATGGGGTCAGGTAGCACTTCATTATACACAGTTAACCGCTTACAGCTTTATGGTATTTAACCTTCTGTGTGCTCCGTGTTTCGCAGCTATGGGTGCGATCAAACGAGAGATGAACAATCAGAAATGGTTCTGGGCAGCAATCGGATATATGTGTGGTCTTGCATATATCGTATCTATGATGATCTACCAGTTTGGTTCCCTGTTCACAGGAAACGTTCATCCGGTAGGACTGATCGTTGCTATTATCGAGTTAGTATTTATCATCTATATGCTTGTTCGCAAAAATCCGTATGTTGATGAAGCAACCGGTATGGCAAAAAAATCTATCGCATAAGTTGAAAAATGTGCTAATATAGTACTAAAATAGTTAATATCATATTTATTAAAAATTTAAGGGAGGAGTTCTAATGGCAACTGTAATTGTAGCAATCATTGTATTTGGACTGGTTGGTCTGATTATCGGTAAAGGCATTTATGATAAAAAACACCATAAGGGCGGTTGCGGTTGCAATTGCTCATCCTGCGGTGGCGGATGCCACTCACAGAAATAAATTTCCTTACTGTGATTAAAAAAATACTTGTTTAAAAATCGCCTCGAAGTGATAGGTCCCCAGAATCCTGGACACATACCACATCGAGGCGATTTTTTCTTTGATTTGTATTATACTTCTCGGGGAGTATAGTGTTGGCAGAGGATGTGAAAAAAGTGGGCTTTTTACCTGCATCGGTGGAAAGGGAAATCGTGTTTTCAAACAAAGGAAATTCTGCTATAATGTGAACACACAGAGGAGAGCATTACATCAGATGTGAGATCACTCCCACCATTTTAGGTGGTGAGCAATAAGATTATATCAGATGATTGGCATTGGTAATTTGTGGGAGGAAGCATAATGAAATATACAGAAAACGGAATTCAGTATCATATCGGTTTAAAACAGGGAGACGTTGGAAAATATGTCATTTTGCCGGGGGATCCGAAGCGGTGTGCAAAGATCGCGGCACTTTTTGATGACGCGCGTCTGGTGGCCGATCACAGGGAGTTTACGACCTATACCGGATATTTGGACGGGGAGAAGGTCAGCGTGACGTCTACGGGCATTGGAGGGCCTTCTGCAGCCATTGCAATGGAAGAACTGGTGCGCTGCGGTGCGGAAGTATTTATCCGTGTCGGAACATGCGGTGGCATCCAGACAGATGTCAAAAGCGGGGATCTGGTGATCGCCACGGGAGCGATCCGCATGGAAGGAACGAGCCGGGAGTATGCACCGATTGAATTTCCGGCGGTAGCCGATTATCATATCGTGCAGAAACTGGAAATGGCAGCGAAAGCAAACGGATATCCCTGCCATATCGGTGTCGTTCAGTGCAAGGATTCCTTTTACGGTCAGCATGAGCCGGAAAAAATGCCGGTAAGTTATGATCTTTTGAATAAATGGGAAGCATGGAAAAGGCTGGGATGCAAAGCATCGGAAATGGAATCTGCCGCTCTGTTTGTAGTGGCAAGTCATTTGGGGGTGCGCTGCGGATCCGATTTTCTGGTAGTGGGAAACCAGCATTGTTCGTGGTGGCGAGTTATCTGCATGTAAGAATCGGTTCTGTTTTCCTTGTGGTAGCTAATCAGGAGAGGGAAAAACTGCATCTGGAAAATCCGGTGGCACATGACACTCAGGCAGCGATCAAAACTGCAGTGGATGCGATTCGATGCATGATAAAAGATACAAAGGCATAAAAGACAGATGTATAGCAGAATAAATAACGATGAAAGTAGTGTTGGCGGGCTGATCCTGGCAGCAGGATTGTCCACCCGCATGGGACAGTCCAAACCCCTGACAAAGTTTCTGGATAAAAAATTGATTGACCAGACAATAAAAACGATGCAGGAAGCCGGGATAAATAATATACAGATCGTAACAGGGTTCGAACATGAACAGGTTGAAGCTTATTTACAGGACAATTATTCGTCAGACCACATTCATACGATCTGGAATCCAAATTACGGAAATGGAAGTATTCTGACCTCTATCAAAACAGGTTTGGCGGAACTGACGGATTATGAATTGGTTTTTATCCAGCTGGTAGATTTGCCCTGTATCATGTCGGAAACTTATCAAAAACTATTGGAAGCGATGCTTGTGAATGGGAAAAAAGCAGTCCTTCCAACGGTGAACGGACGCCGTGGACACCCGGCATTGATCCGGATGGATTTGCTGGCAGACATTCTCGCTTATGAAGGGAGTGCCGGCGGTGGTGGTCTGCGGGGGTTTTGGAAGCAGCTAGGCGACGACATGATGGAACTTCCGGTGGATGATCGTGGCTGCATTATGGATACGGATACAAAAGAACAATTACAGGAAGCAGAAAACTACATGAGATATTGATCTCAGTCTGAGTTGAGACTCCCACTTCTATAAGTGGCGAATAATAACAAGTATATTGGGAGCAGAAACATGCAGGAAATAAAAAAACTGTTAGAAGATATAAAACAGACCGGAGAGGGATCTCTTGAATTAAAAATAGAAAATATCGTATATGAGCGGAGATTTTACAGACCGGAACGACTGATCATTCTCGGTGGAGGTCATGTGGGACAGGCAATCAGCAAATTTGCGTCTGCGGCTGGTTTTTACGTCATTGTAGTGGATGACAGACCTTCTTTTGCAAACCGCACTTATTTTCCGGATGCGGAAGAAATTTATTGTGAGGAATTTGAAAAAGCGATCGATCAGATTCAGATTGGTGGCAATGATTATGTCACTGTTGTAACAAGAGGACATCGGTTTGATCTGACCTGTCTGAGAAAAGTATTGAGTGGCATTTTCCCGCGTTATTTGGGAATGATGGGATCCAAACGCCGGGTGGCAGGAATTGTTGATCTGCTGCAGAAAGAAGGAAATTCCGGGGAAACAGTAGCTCAGATCCATATGCCAATTGGATTAAATATCGGTGCACTCACCGTTCCGGAGATTGCAATTTCCATTGTGGCAGAACTTATCGAGGAACGCCGGAAAGGAACACCGCGCCGTTCCCACAGTCAGCTGCTGACCTGTACGGATACAGATCCCCGCGTGATTGAAATGCTGGGGGATCCAAATATTGGAAAAGCCATGCTGCTGGTATATGACACCAGCGGTTCTACGCCGGTAAAATCAGGTGCTCTGATGACGGTAAACAGCAATCTGCAGACCGCAGGAACGATTGGCGGAGGCTGTACCGAAAATGAAGTTTTGCGGGAAGCTTTCCGTATGATCGGCACCGGAGAGGAAAAGGTCTTTTCACTCGATATGAGTAACGAAGTAGCAGCGGACCAGGGCATGGTGTGCGGGGGACGGATGCTGGTCTATGTGGTGGATATTTAAGTATGTTTGGTATAGAGAGGAGATCTTGATGATGAATAAGAAGGCATTATCAATAATAGGCGTTTCCTGTTTGGGTGCAGTGTTATTTGCGGGTTCAATGTTTGGGGGAAACACAGCAGAGGCTGGTTTGAATGACTACGGAAAAGTATCTGGATATAGTAAAATGTTAGCAGATAGTTATCAGTCTGTGAACGACTATTACATCGAAACATTATCTGTAGATGGCCTTTCTGACAACCAGAAAAAAGAATATTTGACTAGAGATGATGTATATGCTGTAGGAAATAATATCGTTATTTCAAAAGAAGAAGTTCAGCAGTATACTGATTTCTATTTGCATGATGGTGAAAGTGAAGCCGATGCTCATCAGCTGGCAGTAAAAGATGCCATGGAACGAAATGCTTTATATGTTGCAGCTATTCAGAATGGATTTAGTGTTACCGATGAAGAAATTCAGGAATGGTTGACGGAACTTCGCACAATGTTGGAGAACGATACAACAGGTGTATATCAGGCGGCTTTGGATGGTTTTGATTCGGAGGAAGCATATTGGGCATATGAGTATGAAGTATATCGTGTTGATTTGCCGATTCAGAATTATGTGTCTTCACTTCAGCAGGGGGTAAATGTAATATCTGAACATGGAAATTATAATTCAGATACAGAAGCATTCAATGAAATGAAGCATCAGCTGGCAGATGAACAGAATTTTAAGATCGCAAATTAATAGGGAGAAATCCGGAACAGATAATTGTAGAAGTAAAGCAGTTAAAAACAGGATGTAACAATGAAAAAAGTGACAGAGGTCAAAAACTTCTGTCACTTTTTGATCGCAGAATAAGCATTCCCCCGCTTCAAGTGCGTAGAGCACTAAGCGGGGGAATGCTTATGTCAGTGGGAGTTAAAAGCTCCCACTGACAGGTCGCAAAGCGACTGCGTTCATGAGCAAGTAGCGAAAGCGGATTGCGAATGTCCGCTTTACTTTCTGAATGTTAAGCCACCAGACAAGTTATTACTGTGCGGTAGTCGTAGCTGCCGCATCATCCGTGGTCTGTTCCTCAGGCGGAATTACTACCGGCACACCCATGTCATCTCCGGATGTATCCGGAACTTCTACGTTATCTGCTTCATGCTCATCAAAATCAGCCGGTGCATGGAAGGTAACCGTGTTGGAACTGCGGAAGATCGTATTGCTTGAGCCAACCTGATTTACCACCAGCTCAGAACCATCAGACAGGTTTGCCATAGAAATCTCAAGGCAGTTTCCGGAAATATATTCTGTGGAAACTTTCTCGCCATCGACATAAACCTTACTCCAAGGAGTGAAATTCTCACCGAAGATGGTCAGCTTTGTCTTATCCGCGCTCATGGATGTATGGTCAATTACAACATCCTGAACACCCATTACAAGGTTGGAAGCCGGATATTTGTCTACCCCATGGTAGGAATAGCGGTTTCCGTAAAGCAGATCGTACTGCAGTAATTCCCAGTTTGTGATGTAAGAGGCATCGTCAGTAGATACGCCTGCGTTCATTTCAGACTGGTGATAACGGAACATCGTTCCTTCGTGAATACCAAGCTGATCTGTGATGTAAGACATCAGCTGGTAAGCAGCCACATCTTTATCCTGTTTCTCAAGACCAAAGTTATTCCATGTAACGTATGTAGTGTCATACAGGTTTCCGGTATTCATATCGGATTCTTCCAGTCCAAGGGTCGGAAGGTGATCGCCGTACATGACAACGATTGTTTTCTCGTTACGTTTGGATAAGGTATCGATCAGGTTTCCGATGAATTTGTCAACTTCGTGAAGTTCGTTGATGTAGTACTCCCACTGATAATGCTCAGCTTCGGTATCTCCTCCGGTTACCTGAATTTCAGGGTTATCAAATACTTTGTAATCCGGGTAGCTTCCGTGACTCTGTACCGTAATGGTGTAGAGAAAATCAGATTGATCCGGAGTAGAATCCAGTGTCTTGGTTGTCTCGTCAATCAGAATGTTGTCTGTCGGCCAGGAAGCAATTTCATTATATTCTGTGATATTCATCAGCTCTTTGCTGGTAAATGTATCAAATCCCATCTGGGAGAATACTTTTGCACGTCCGTAGAAGTTACCACCGTTGTTGTGCAGGGCATGAGTGGCATAACCGATATTACCAAGGTCATCAGCTGCACTTTCACAGGTAGTATTTTTTAAAACGGTTTTGTATGGGTACTCACCCAGACCGAAGAAACGGATGCCCATACCGGTCAGAACTTCAAATTCCGTATTTGCGGTTCCGGCTCCGACAACCGGAACAGTAAGGTATCCGGATGTATAATTCTCCATTAATTTATGGAAGTTCGGGATCGGATCTTCGGAGTAGCTCAAAAAGTTTAATTCATACGGATCGATAAATGTCTCAAGCTGCATGAAAATGATATTCGGCATATCAGAAGAATCAACCGTTGTCGGCTCTGTCGTTACATTGTCATTGATCGTGTCAATGGTTTCTTCCGTATAATTGGCAGGTTTGCTCATGCCGGTATCTACCACACTGGCAGAAAAACTGTATACAAAACCGTAATCCTTATATCCCTGTGCCAGATTTCCGAAGTATCCGGAAAGGATATCGGAGTGGATCGCTGCCTTTGTGATAAAAGGAATACTTGCTACGCACAGTACCAGTAAACCAAGGTTGCGGAACAGATGAACTCTTCCTTTGAATTTCGGTCCCTTGAATGCAAAAAGAATCAGGAAAGTTGCAAGTGCGATCAGCAGAATGACCACTGCGATCTCCTGTCCGGCAGACAGATATTTGCTGTTTTTCATGGAGAGCAGGTCTCCGATCAGCTTCAGGTCTGCAAAGTTAAACGGTGTAACACGGGAGGCAAGTACGCATCCGTTGATAACACCAAGCAGCATCCAGAATATGGATATCACAATGCGGACCAGTGCACGATGCTTGAACAGATATACGATGAGCAACGTTGCAAAAATCAGCAGTGCATTATAAAGGAATGTCAGCGGTGAGCTGATACAGAAACTTACTGCTGATGTAAAGGAATGTCTGGATACACATTCAATTGTAAAGACCAGGATGCAGGCCAGCAGTCCGTGGAACAGCAGTGAAAATTTATTCATAAACTGTACTTTTGGATTGTCAGACAGATCCGGAAATTTAAAGTTTTTCAGAAAACGGAAAAAACCATGTCGTTTTCTTTTGTTATTATCACCGATGATGATCGGTTTTTCTTTCCCATTTTTTCTAAATGATTTCATATAAACTCCTTCTCTCAAAACGTGGTGTTGAAAGTGCAAACTTTACTATTAAGTTAAAAGAATTTTACATAACCGTACAGATATTAGACCTAAATTTACAAAAAGTCAATTAAAAAAGTATAAAATACACGATATGAACAAAAAAAATTCATATTGCCGTTTCCTTTTGTGAAAGCACTTCTCACATTGCTGGCTGTACGGTTCTTGTTGTCAGTCAGAGTCTCAACGATGATGGCAACACCATTGGGGCCGTATCCTTCGTATACTGCCTTCTCGTAGCTGTCAGCAGAGTCAGCACCTGCTGCCTTCTTAATACCGCGCTCGATGGTATCGTTCGGCATGTTGTTTGCTTTCGCTTTTGCGATTACATCACGCAGTTTGCTGTTGTTAGCCGGATCAGCGCCGCCCTCTTTAACTGCGACAGCGATCTCTCTTCCGATTACGGTAAAGATCTTACCCTTTGCTGCGTCGTTCTTCTCTTTCTTATGTTTGATGTTGGAAAATTTATTATGTCCTGACATCGTTTTAGCTTCCTTTCTCTTCGCATCTCGCTCTTTTTATCTCACGTGCACCGGTCCTTTCGACCTTCCTGTGCGCATTATACATAGTCTAAAATATTTTAACATCATTTGCGGAATATGGCAAGTGCTTTTTCTGCAGGCATCCTGCCGCTTTCCTGTAAAGCCAACGATTCCACACATAGATTCATTCCACCAATTTAACCAGTCTAAAAATTTCGATTTTGCTCCCAGTATACCACAGGTTGCAGAACATGTCAGCCTTGTTTCATGCAAAATCTTCCTCTCAGCCTGTCAAAGCCCCGCCATGCCAGCCAGCCGACAAATGTCCCGGCTGTATTTGTTATCACATCGTCTAACTGCATATATCCTCTCTGGGTAATATGCTGCATAAGCTCGATCGCACAGGAGCACACAAACCCGGTCAATACACAGCGCCAGCCGCTCCGCTCCCGGTGAAACAGGACCGGAAGGAACACACCAAACGGAAGAAACATGATGATATTTTCGATAAAATAAGCATGCATCCGGAATGAACTTCCCCAGGTCTCAAACAATACAAGACTAACCGCCTTCCGGTTCCCTGGAAAAAAACGCCGTATAACCGATCACAAAAAGATATGCAAGAAACAGCGTCCAGAATAACCTGTCGTTTTTCCTGTTCCGATCCCTTCTTTTCCCGACACCTTTGATCGTTTCACAAAACCAGCCGGCACTCCCTACCATACATGCGCTGATTAAAACCGCCGGTATCAGGCACAACACCGGTTCTTTAAAATCCTCAACGAGCATTCTTATATATCGGATTGCTCCTCACCTCTGCTTTCTCAAATTTCCCCCCAACACCTTTGCTCTCTCGATCACTCTGCCCCTTTTTCAGCGCATCACCGCTCTGTTTTGCATCTTTTCCCGTACCTCGTCCGGAACATTGATCAAGCCGGTAAAAGATCCCGTAAATATAGCTCACACCCCGGATATCCCCCAATGCTTTCGATCTCTCTATCACTGCTCCGATCTCGTTGATCTTTTCAAATGCCAACCGTACGGAGCTCCATGCCAGACTCTTGCTGTTCTCTCTGCGATCGATCCACAGCTCCTTCGTGTACGCTCCATTCCTTCCTCTTCTCTTCTGTTGGGTTGTCCCTCAACCGCTTCACTGCCGGTATCTTTGCTGCTGTTCTGCTTCCTCCATGTTTCTCCTTCCCACATTGCCTTTCGTCTGTTTTTCGAATCGTCACAGATCTGTTCCGCAAATTCTGCTGACATACCACGGGATCATTTCTTTCTCCATCTCTGCCAACACTTCCCCCAGCATCTCCTCCGTTATCAAAACTCCTTCCGGGTACTTTCCAAGGGATTGATCCATGATGCGCTGCCACATGCCGTCTAAAACCCGCTCCTTCACGATTTCTCCGGCCTTTTCATGAAACAACCTTGTTTGCCGCAGCACTCCATCCACCCAGGAGGCTTCCGTTCCTCTTACGATCTTCTGAATTTCATCACGCTCCAGCCGGATAGCCGGCGTTTTGTTAATTTCCTTCCCTTCATTCACATCATACACATAGCTTTCCATATAATTTTTCCCGGAATAACAATCGCTTATCAGGACCAGACATTGTAAAATTCCAAACAGATCCACGTAACCGTATAATATCCTCTGTTCTGCATCCCCAACGACACAGATTGCATGACAGATCTCCTTCTTTTCGAAAGAGAACACCGGTTTTTCCGGATAAAAATACCAACAGACTTTCCGCTTCTCCTCTCCCAGAAGATGGGGGATCAGGCTCTTTATTTCTTCTCTCGCTCCTCCCCTCAACAGATAAAACTCCACTGCTGTCTTTACGATCGACGGAAATATTTTTTCTCCCTCAAACGCAATGTTCATCTTAACCGGTGTTCCTATGAAGGATTGCTTCTTTTGTGCATGCCGCATTGCTTCGTCCACATCGATCATGGGATACTGCTTCTGAAGAGATTTTAAAATTTTTCTTGCCTCCTGTGTACTTCTGGCACTCATCTCTATCTGCATTTTCCCATCCGGCAGCTTCTCAACCCTGACCTCCGGTTTCTTTAAGACCGGCTTACATCCCGGTGCCAGATCATATTTTTCTTTCTCTGATGTCTGGATCACCTGATTTTCTCCCCGGTACCGTTTTACGTCTAATTG
>ENA-OROR01002039-OROR01002039.1-human-gut-metagenome-genome-assembly--contig:-NODE-2039-length-10724-cov-2.918268_pt1 | contig 10724 bp, 18 predicted proteins | sample MGYA00242135_ERZ509060 | MGnify/ENA primary metagenome ERZ509060 (study PRJEB26280, sample SAMEA2338742) | human gut metagenome | biome: human gut; feature: human-associated habitat; material: faeces... | reverse complement strand
ACCAATAAGTTATTTAAGCCTTTAAGTAAAGGCTTTTTTAATACTTTACTATCTAAGTGGACTAAAAATGGACTAATAAATTTATGGGGTAACACTTATTTGTGCCTATTTTCATATAAAATATCCAAAGCAAGTTTTAGATCATTTCTTTGCTGGGCGTATATATGCGCATAGGTCTTTCGCAGTTCGACAACGGTGTGCCCCAATCGCTCAGCTATCAGCGTGTCGTCAATCTTGGAAACGATAAGTGCGGAAGCGTGCGAATGCCTGAACCCGTGCGGCGTGATTCTTTTCACACCTGCCAGCTCAATATATCTATCCAGGTAACGCGCGAGAGTAGTACGCGATAAAGGACGTACATCGCCAAAAACAAAGTAGCTATCTGAAAAGCCATCCTGTTTCTGAGCGTAGTCGTATCTTTTTCTAAGCAGAATATGCAAGTGGTTTTGCATATCAATCACTCTTTCGCTGTTCTTGTTTTTAACAGTAGTAATCTTGATGCCTTTCTTTCGTGTCTTGCCGGTAATGCTCTGAGCTATCGTTATCTTATCGTTATCGAAGTCGATGCAATCCCACGTAAGTGCGAATAGCTCGCCCTCACGAACTCCTGTGCCGTACATAAACTCAAATACCTCTTTCCAGTAGTCGCTGTCTACGTACTTTATAAAGTTTTCATATTCCGACTGCTCCCAGAAGTTGGACTCTTCCGACTTCTTTTTTATGACCTTTTCCGTATCTCTGTATTTCTTTACATTGGTGCATGGGTTATAGCGCAGCCGTCCTTTCTTGACCGCATAGCTAAGGTATTTACTGAGCACGTTAAGAGCATGATTGATGGTCTGCTCAGCATATCGTCCAGTCACATTTCCTTGCTTATCCAGTTTCGGCTTGTTTATCATGTGTATCTTGAACTGTTCGACCTGACTGGATTCTATTTCATCAACGAAGCGGCTGCCAAAGACATCCTGTATATGATTATGATAATACGATTCATCGCCAATGAGCGTAGACTCCTTGACATTATAGGCCGTGTACTCCTCTGCATACATCTCTACTAGGCTATCCAATGTGATTCGGCTCATGGGGCCTCTGATCTTTGAGAGGAACTTTTCCTCGGCGGCCTTTGCTTCTGATTTCTTGCTAAATCCTCTTTTCTTATAATCATGGTATTTTCCTGTTATATCTTTGTATTTTCCAGAGTAGTACCATTTTCCCGTCTTCTTATCTTTATTTACGGACATAAAAAACCTCCTATCTTTCATAGTTAAGTTATGGTATAATAGGAGTGCTTAATAACCTAATTGTGTCGAAAAAAATATATTAAGCACTCTAGACACTCTCTGCTTGCCGGCGGAGGGTGTCTTTTTTTATTTGTCTAGTTCTTTAAGCTCATTAAGTATTTCAGCGTCTATTGCTCTTCTTTGGGCGTCTATTTTATCAAGTTCTGGCTGCACGTATTTTTCATACCACTCGTCATCAGGTAAGTCGTACTGGCTTTCGTCCTCATCGTCATATTTTGATTTTAGAACAAGACTTTCATCCGGCTCGTTATGCGGAATGTGACTAAGACAACTTGTAAGCCCGCTCTGTATGATACGTTCTAATTCATTCGCCTCAAAATATCTGAATGGTAAGGCAACTTGGTAAGCTTTTTCTATTGATTTAGATAGGTTACCAGCCTCATTTAGTACCTTATGTAAATTGCCCATAATTCTAGGTCCTACGAAAACTTTATCTATAGGATCTATGCTATTTGAATCATTTAGACCGCTTAAGTCTAAATATACTGATAGTACATAGTAGTCTAATGCTTCCTCATAAAATTTATTTTTTCTTAGACTTTCGGCGTAAAGATAGGCAGAGTAAGAAGCACTTACCCAATTACTGCCGCTTAAATGCCTAGTTACTTCAAGTTTTAAGCTGTGATCTACCGGCTTAACATTTCTTCCCATAATTTACCAATCCTCTCCTTATTGTTTTTTCTGTATAATGTTTATACATTGTTTTCCGTTACACCCCCGTAAAGGAGGTGGTCTTTATGAACTAACCCGCCGGAGTCGCTTAGTCGGCTCCTGTTTTTTATTTTGAGGGGAGGGCTAGAAAATGAAAAACAATGATTACAGACGCTTCATTATAAATATGGTCAATCATATTCACAGTAATTTTGCGTTAAAAGAAATCTACTTGTTCGTACAGAAATTTTTCATAAGAAACAAGTAGTGAGGCGAGGGCGATTTTATTCGCCCTTTTCCTTTAAAAAAATACTCTGCAGGTATTCCTTTATGACCTCACGCTTTTCATGTGGCAGCTGCATATATCTTTGTACTATCAGCTTGTCGAGTTCGTCTAACTCGTACTCCTCGGCCACCTCATCAAGGAGTGTCTCTGGTAAGTCTGAGAACATATCGCCCATACCCTCTATGAGCCATGCGTAGTTAACGTTGAACTCTCTACAGATAGACTTGATCGTCTGCTCGCTAGGGTTACGAGTGCCCTTTTCCATATTAGAAATAGAGGCTCTTGTAACTCCTATTTTTTCTCCAAAAGCTTCCTGGCTTAAGGATAGAGTCTCTCTTAGAAGTTTAATACGTTCATTCATTTATACCACCTCCTCAATTGCTATAATACTCTTTTATATTTGTTTTGTCAACTACGCAAACAAATTTCATCTAAAAGTGTTGACAAAAGTTTCTAAGAATACTATACTGTAAGCGTAGAAACTAAATAAGTTTTCTACGACAATAGAAAAAAGCTCAAGCGTAGGCAAGCTGGAGCGTGCAAAGACCTTAGAGGAAAAGAGGATATGGAACTATTTGATTAGGCAATATGTTACTTGTCGTGAAGTATCCCACTTACTGATCCAGTAAATGCGATAACCTTTACGTAATAACTTTCTAACCGTTGAGGGATTAGAGGTTACTATCTTTCGCATAACGCCACCTCCTTTCAACTAAGGAGACGACACAATGCCTCTGGTCTTTGCAATTCTATTATATCAAAAAAGGAAAAGAGGACGACACATGCTTAGAGCTTATATAAAAGGAAAGCTGGAATTTTTTAAGGACACGGACGACTTGATAAGCACGCTTAAATGTGAGCACGGGATTGACATAAGCGATGCGGCCATATCTGATACAGAGCAGGTAAAAGACGCTCTGGCAGAGGTAGAGAACGCGCTTGACCAGATTAACTATGTGGCTGAAATGGATAAGCTGGAGGATCTAAGACTTCTAATTGAAGCAGAGAAACGCATGAGCAAGTCAAACAAGCTACAGCTAATAGAAATAATTAGAGATATAGAAATGGGCTTAGACAAGCACGTTGAGGCGTATCGTATGGAAGCCCTGGAGCTACTAGACATAGAACTATGAGGCTTTTAAGCCTTAACGCTTATCTATCTATACCCCTATAGATAGGTAGGCGCTAGGGCTTGAAAATGCTCGAGATAATTCGAGACCTAGAAAGCATTAAAAAGGAGGCGAAAAGTATGCTTGACTACGAAAAGGAAAAGCAAGACGTCGAGGACTTCATCCAGTCCGGCGTAAAGAGGCTGTCGCGAGGCGACAAGCAAAGAGTGGCCGATATTCTGATGGGTATGCTCATGGCACAGCCAGAAGATAAGAAGCCACGTTATCCACGAGGCGGCGTACCTGCCCAATGTGGATAACATCATAGGGCTTAGATCACAACTGAATAATGTAACAGAAAGATCTAGGCCCTTTTATTTTTCAATTAGACGACACAATTAGGAGGTTAAACGTATGGAAAAATTAATAATCGAAAGAAGAGAAACACGTAAGAACAAGCAGACGACTGTAGGAATGCGTGTAAACATCGACACGTATCAAAAAGTGGAGAAAGTTGCGAATGAGTGTAACTACGCCATGATAGAGATGTTGAGCATTCTTGTTGATTATGCCATCTCAAATTTAGAAGTAAAAGATAATAAGGAGGCCAGATAACATGGAAATTTTTGATCTTACCCAGGTGCCTGCTAGTCTTAGCAAGATAGCAGCGTTCTATGGTAGGGAACCCCAGAGCGTGGTGGCCATCGAGGAGCTTGGAGAATTACAAAAAGAATTATGTAAAATGCTCAGAGGACTAGGCAACCTAGAGCATTTAGCAGAAGAAATCGCAGACGTAGAAATCATGCTCTGCCAAATCAAGGAGCTTTATGACATCGACCCTATAGCAATCAAGTCTTACATCCTTGTAAAAACAAAGCGTCAGTTAGACAGGATAGAAAATGTTTGAGCTAAACCAGTTAGAGCTAGATAGCGAGGTGTGGAAGAAAGTACCAGGTACCGAGAACATGTACGTAAGCAATATGGCTCGAGTTAAAAAGGTACTGAAAACGAAAGAGCGCTATCTGCAGCCTTATTTTAGAAAAAGGAAACCACCTTACTTTATTAAGGTAAACGGTAAGGAGATAAAGCTGGCTGTACTCGTATGGCGAGTCTTTATGGGAAATTACGATAGCGGTATCTACGGCATAACGCACCGTGTGCTCATTACAGACGATCGCCTAATCAACCTATACATGGCTAGTAAGAGCGAGATAGGATCTAAGACCGGTGGAAACACGAAAAAGGTAAAGGGTATCTATAAATGCGATAAGACCAAAAGAGTGCTGTACGAATATTACAGAAACTCCAGGGACGCGGCCAAGGCTAACTACTGCAGTTATCAGACTATCCTAGATAGCTGCAATGGCAAGACCAAAAAGAACTGTACAGGCTTCGACTTTCTATGGGCTCCCAAGGTTGAAAACTATATACCTAGAAAGGGAGAGGATAAGAAGTTTTGGGTGTGGTTCTACGACCTGGAAGTAAAGGAGTGATATATATGGCCAAGAGAAAACTGGACACCACAAAATTGAATACTACGCGCCTTGCGCTCGTACAAAAGGGGTTTCTGACGCGGGGCGATATACAAGCTTTCGTGCCGTGCGGAAAGAATAAGGCAGCGCAAATCTTCAACGAGATACGCAGCGATGTAAAAAGCGAGGGACTGGAAAACTGCAGCAAGGTCATACTCGCAAAGCGCATCTTAAACTACATGGGCCTTACGTCAGAGGGCATAACTGCTGCTGCGAAATTAGAAAGTAAGAGGTAAATAAAATGGACAAAAAAAACATGGTAGAAAAGACTAAGATCGTTGTCACGATATTCGAGGATGAAGATTCTACGCAATGTGAAATTGAATTAAACGGTAATAGGAAACAAATGCTTCTAGCAGTTTCGGGCTTAGCGCATGATTTAAAGAAAAAATTGCCTATCGAACATCTTAGATTAGCGTTCAATTTAGGCCTCGAAAACGATGAGCTCTTTGATATTTAGGAGGTATTAACATGAAAAGTATAAAAAAGTACTTATGTAAAACACAGGAAGAATTTAAAGGCGTGTCCAAAAGTGCGATGGCAATCGCACTAACGATAGAGACTGCGGTATGCGTGGTCCTTATAGGCACTCTTCTCGTAACAGGGAAAAGCCTGGAGGCTTCGAACTACCTTATAGATGACGTTCTGGATACCAATACCGACCTGGAGAAAAAACTGTACGACGCACAGACAGACGCGGACACCTACAAAAGCCTGTATGAAAAAGCTAGCTTAAAGATAAGCAAATGAAGAGCTATAGGAGAGGATTCGAGGATAGATGTGATAATCACAACGAAAGACGAGCTCACGTCTTTTATGGAGAAAAAAGGACTTACGGAGTTCTATGCTCCGTCCTATCTATACGACCTCTCTGAAAAGTACTGCATCGACCCGGGCTTTGTCCTGGCGACGTTCATACTCGAAACCGGCTGGGGGAAAGAAAGCGAGCCATGGCTGGACGGCTACAATCCTGCAGGAATTACCTGCGGGTCGGGATACTGCGGTTATGATAGCCCAGAGCAGGGAATGGAAGAGATGTACAGGCTACTCAGGGCATATACCGATGGATCTATCAAGTACGTCGGCAAACGAACGACCGTAAAAGCCGTAAGGGACAAATGGTGCGAAAGCGAAGACCTGTCGGAACTCTTAACGCTATGGAGGTCGATCTATGACTAAGGAAGAAATCAAGCTCATAAAGGAGCAGCAGGCCCAAATCGAAAAGGGCTATAAATATCAGATAAAACGACTGGAGGAAGATCTGCAGACTGCCAAAGGCGAACTGTCCACGGCAGCAGAGCAGGTCGATACACTGTCCAGGGAAAACGAGGCTCTAAGGAGCCAGATACAGCACTTGCAGAGTGGCTTATCGGGCGAGGAAATCTCCTACTACGAAGATTAAAGCCCGTAGCTATATAACCATTGGTATTAAAGGAGGAGACGACACAATGGAAATCAAAGTTTTAATCGAGGCACCGCAATTAGCCTCAGCAATTAACAACCTAGCAGCGGCACTAGGTAATGGAGCGGTAAAAGCTCCGGTCGCTAAGGATGTAACAGACTTAAGCGATGCAGACATCGTAGCTCTACCTAACGGGGAAGACCCTAGAAAGTACACAATGTTTGACGTCTTGACCAAAGCCGCACAGGCTTTAAAGGAAGCCGATGTCGAATTGTACGAGGGGATCCTTTACAAGTATGTAGACCAGGGTAAGAAATACAGTGCTATCGAGGCTAAGGACTGGGGCAAGGCGACCAATGAATTTAAAGCAGCGCTTAAGAAAGCAAAGACAAAGGACGCAGAGGACGAGGTAGAAGAGGAAGAAGCACCTAAACCTACTAAACATGCTGGAAAGAAAACGAAACCTAAAGAAGAACCGGAAGAAGTAGAAGAACCAGAAGAGGACGACTACTCAGATACGGAAACCGAAGAGCCTAGACTTTCACAGTCCGAGATCAGAAAGCTGGCAGCCAAGGCAAGCAGCCAGGGCGTAATGGTCGGACAGATCATGAAAGAGGTAACCGGCGTACTTAAAGTCTCATTAATTCCAAAGGAAAAATACAATGCTTTCGAAGATGCTCTAAGAGCGGAAATGGAGGAGTAGTATGGAAAAAGAAATCAATCACGCAGAAAGGGACCACGCGCTGCTTAGCGCGTCTGGTGCCAAGCGCTGGCTGGCATGTACGCCCAGCGCACGCTTAGAGGAGTATTTTCTGGAGCTTACGAGTGCTTATGCCGAAGAGGGTACAAAAGCTCACGAGACGGCAGAAAAGGTACTCAGCGCCTTAATTGAGGGGCGCAGACGTCCAGCTTTCAAAAATGAAGAGATAAAAGAAATCGCCAGAAATGTACAGCCTTACGTAGATTACGTGTGGAATCTATACAATGATTTGCAAGAACAACACGGGGACGCCGTAATATTCCTGGAAACGCGCGTAGACTTTAGCGACTATGTACCGGAGGGGTTCGGTACGGGCGACGTTATCATCATCAGCGATACGACTCTGCATATCATCGATCTAAAGTACGGAAAAGGCGTACCGGTATCAGCTAAGCATAATGAGCAGCTTAGACTTTATGCTTTAGGCGCTGTGAAGCTATATGGCGATATTTACGATATAGACAGCGTAGTGATGCATATCTGCCAGCCAAGGCTGGACAGCTTCTCACACGAAGAAATGGCACTGCAAGATCTGGAATGCTGGGGATCGCTTGAAGTGCATCCAAAAGCACTAGAAGCCTTTGCAGGTACCGGAGCCTTTGTGGACGGCGATCACTGCCAGTTCTGCAAGGCTGCTGCGGTATGCAGACACCGTATGGAAAAATACACAGAGATTACCAAGCTGCAGAACATGAAACCGGAGGAGCTGGCTTCTAATGGAGAACTGGCCAAGGTACTAAGAGAAGCCTCCAACATCGAAAAATGGCTAAGACAATTAAAAGCCTATGCTATAAAAGAAATGCAGGAGGGCGTTAAGTTCCCTGGTATCAAGCTGGTAGCTGGAAGATCTACGACAGTATTAAAAGACGAAGACAAACTGGTCGAGGTACTTCTTAATGCCGGAGTTGACGAGGCGCTTATATACAAGCCTAAAGAGCTGCAGTCAATGACAGAGCTTAAGAGCCTCGTAGGAAAGAAACGTTTTGAGGAATTAACAGAGGGCTTGTATGAAAAACAGACAGGTTCCCCAATGATCGATCGCGAAGAAAGTAAAAAAGAAGAATGGAAACCGGGCGGGGACTTCGGAGACGTGGACGTGAGCCAGTATGATTGATGTAGAAATCGTATTGCGACACATACCCGCAGAAATATCGGTAGAAATAAAAACAATTACAGGAGGAAGAAAGAAAATGGAAAGATTAATCAAAGGTAAAGTGAAATGGTTTAATGCAGAGAAAGGATATGGCTTCATAAATTATATGGATGAAAGCGGAGAGGAAAGAGAAATCTTCGTACACTATTCAGTAATCGACTGTGACGGCTATAAAACTTTGGATGCAGGACAAGACGTAGAATTTACAATAATGGACACGCCTAGAGGAAACCAGGCAAGTTATGTACGCGCAAGCAAGGAGGTAATCTAGTATGGCAAGCACAAAAACAGTAAAAATGGTAACAGGACTCGTACGCTTCTGTTTCTGCAACGTATTAACGCCTAGACAAAATGACGCTGGAGAGGACGAGTACACTTGTATGCTACTTATCCCTAAAGAGGACAAGAAAACCCTAAACACTATCCGCAAAATGGTAGACGAGCTTAAAAAAGATTACTGGGGTAACAAAGTACCGCCTAAGTATAAAGGTCCTTTACGCGACGGAGATGAGTACGTAAACGAAGAAACAGGGGAGCAGGATCCTAACCGTTTCGGGTGCTACTACATGAACGTCAAGAGCAAGTTTAAGCCAGACGTCGTAAACAAGTACAAGGAAAAAATCGATGATGAAAGAGAGTTCTATAGCGGGTGCTATGGTCTAGCTAGTATCAACTTCTACGTGTATGATAACAAGACAAACAAAGGTATCTCAGCTGGTCTATCATCAATTTTAAAAATCAAAGACGGAGAGCCTTTAGGTGGAGCGTCAAGTGCTGAGGCAGACTTTAAGGACGTAGATCTTAGCCAGTATGAGGACGAGGACGACTACTCAGACGATTACAGCGACTAGGTGGTGTAACTGATGGAGACCACAAAACCTAAAAAAGACGTATTATCTATTGACCTGGAAACCTACTCGGATATAAGTCTAAAGGACTGTGGCGTCTATAAATATGTAGAGTCTCCTAACTTTGCGATACTGCTATGCAGCTTCTCGCTGAACGACGGGCCGGTAGAGGACTACCAGCTAGCCTGCGGCGACGAGCTGCCACAGTCGTTTATAGACGCATTGACAGACCCTAATATCATAAAAGAGGCACACAACGCACAATTTGAGCGCGTGTGTCTCACTAAATATTTATACGGAAGCTTCGATAAGTTCCTGGACCCGAGCCAGTGGGTATGCACGATGGCACATGCTTCCATCCTTGGGCTTCCTAGCTCACTGGAAAAAGTAGGCGCTGCACTTGGTCTGGCTGAGGATAAAAAGAAACTGAATACTGGTAAGGCGCTTATCCGTTATTTCTCTGTCCCTAGCAAGACAAAGGGGCGCATAAGAAATCTGCCCTATCACGATATGGAACGCTGGGACCTGTACGTAGAATACAACCGCCAGGACGTCGTAACGGAGATGGAGATAGAAAACGTATTAAGCAAGTATCCTATACCGGAAATAGAAAGACAGGTATATGCGCTAGATCAGCGTATCAATGATAGAGGAGCTATGTTGGATATGCAGCTTGTAGAGGACATCATCGAGTACAACGACGAGTACCAGGCAAGCCTGCTGGAAAGAGCAAAAGAGATCACGGGACTGGATAACCCTAACAGCAACAACCAGCTACTAGGCTGGCTAAAGGAACACGAGGACGGTGTAACCTCTGTCAATAAAGAGGCCGTATCCGACCTAATCAGAAAAACGTCTAACCCGGAAGTAAAGGAAATGCTTAAGCTGCGCCAGGAAATGACGAAAACGTCTCTTAAGAAGTACGACACGATGGAGCGTGCTGTATGCAGTGACGACCGCATTAGAGGCGTGCTTATGTACTATGGGGCGAACCGTACAGGGCGCTGGGCTGGACGTCTAGTACAGGTGCAGAACCTGCCACGTAACAGCATTGAGGAACTGGACGAGGTTAGAGAAATGGTAAAGGCGAAAGACTTCGATACGCTCGACGTGCTTTACGATAACGTGCCGGACATTCTTAGCCAGCTGATCCGTACCGCTTTTATCGCTCCAGAGGGTAAGACCTATGTAGTATGCGACTACTCGGCTATCGAGGCCAGAGTGATTGCCTGGCTGGCCTGCGAGCAGTGGCGCCAGGACGTCTTTAAGGATAACGGAGATATCTACTGCGAGTCGGCTTCGCAAATGTTTGGCGTACCTGTCGTCAAGCATGGGGAGAACGGACACCTAAGGCAGAAAGGAAAAGTCGCAGAGCTTGCACTTGGATACCAGGGTGGGCTTGGAGCACTTAAGCAAATGGGCGGAGAACGCATGGGCCTAACAGAGGATGAAATGAACGATATCATCAAGAAGTGGCGAAAGGCCAGCCCCCATATCTGCAATCTTTGGAGAGAGGTAGAGGACTGCGCCAAGAAAGCAATAAGAACGCACACGCCGCAAAGATTAAAAAAGAGAGACATCACGTTTAGTTTTGAAAGTGGTATTTTTTTCATCCAGCTGCCTAATGGCCGCCGCCTTGCCTACCAGGGAGCAAGGGTAGAGGGTACCGGCCGATATTCCAA
>ENA-OROR01002038-OROR01002038.1-human-gut-metagenome-genome-assembly--contig:-NODE-2038-length-10725-cov-6.800656_pt1 | contig 10725 bp, 21 predicted proteins | sample MGYA00242135_ERZ509060 | MGnify/ENA primary metagenome ERZ509060 (study PRJEB26280, sample SAMEA2338742) | human gut metagenome | biome: human gut; feature: human-associated habitat; material: faeces... | reverse complement strand
CTCTTCATTTTCTTTTAATACAAATCTTCTTGTTTCTGTTGTGATTGTCAGCATATTCTTTTCCTCTTTTCCTCAAAATCATACTCTTCCAATTTCTTTAACAAAAACTCTTCCTTTGTCTCTTCCTGCACGGTTACCGGCATGCATTTTAATGTACAGGTTTCGTTCTGCCAGTAGATTCCTTCCTGTCCGTTTTCGCTTAGTGGAGGGCTCACCGGGTCTTCCCCTTTCTCCCTGCTGCTATTGTCCACCATGTCTACAATGGTCTCTGCAAGCATGATGTTTTCCATGGTATTTGTGTTCTGAAGGACCGCCACCCCTCTTCCATAATCCCGGATACGGATGCCTGTATCTTTATATTTCGTTTTAAAATAACAGGTATCTGGTTTATAGTATCTTTCCGGGAGCAGTTCCCTTTCTTCTGTCTGGTTATCTTCGCTTTTCCAGAAGGTCACGGCCCGTCCTGCTGCCGGGATAAACCCTGTAAGCTCAATGATTGCCGCTTTCGCTTTCTTTGTCATCCATACACTGTCCAGGTAGATGCTCCAATATCCTCCCAGTAAATAAATTCCTTCTCCATCATTCCCTACAGTAAGTCCTACTCCGCTCCATGCTTTTTTTATCAGTGCCTTAAAATAATTTGTTTTTAAAAACATCCTTTCTACCTCCGTTTCTTTGCATTTCTTACACTTTGTTTCCTTGGTTTTCTGCTGCCTATGCATCTTCCGCTTTGTTTTCCGTAGATAAAGGCGGTAAAGTTATTTCTCCCCATGATAGCCTCCTATGCATGTTCTATTTTTCTTTTCAGTGCTTCGGCAATATCTCCATGGCCGGTTTCTTCTAAAACCTCTACTACCGCATCCAGGGAAACAAATTTCCCATTTGCCTGCTCATTTTCCTTTTCGATTGTTTCCAGAGTTTCCATGTCTGGATGGATGCCACAGGTTTCCTGCATGGTTTTCGCCATGTCGGAAAGCTTTACATAGCTCTGGCCATAGCGGTCATAACTCATGCAGGATTCACTATGCCTGTCCATCTGCTGCTCAAATCTCTGTAAACGGATGGAACGCCATCCATGTTCCTCATACAAAACCCACATGGCTACTGTTTTCATTGTGTTCATGATTCTTTTCGCCAGCATGTCATAGGTGGCTTCAATGGCTTTCTCCGGGATGTTCATGGGAATTCCAACCGCCCCCCGTCTGCGTAAATCCTGCTCCAGATGTTCTATTCCTTTTTCTTTTGCAACTCTGAGCGCATAAGCAGCGCCCTCGTTTCTCCACTTTTCTTCCTTTTTGTTCATGGTTTTCTCTGTACCTCCTTTAAAAATTCCACAAGTTCTATTTCATTGTTCTGGAATCTATTGTATTTCTCATGTCGACTCCATTTTGGTATTCCGTTCTTCCGTGGTGGTTCCGGTCCTCCTACCAGGTGCATATAGGAAACTGTGTATGTTCCGGTATATGGGCTTTCCAGTTCGTATTCTTCGGCAATTAATGTGGCGCCATTGTCAAATTGGTATCGGTAGTAGGTGGCTCCTGTATGTTCGTCTTTGTACCAGGCTCCCCAGGAACGGTAATTGTTTAGCCATTCTTTTCGCTGGTCATTGTTTTTCATTTCCGGAAGAGGCGGTTGCGGAATTTCTTCTGTTCCCTCATAGCTGGCAAGAAGAAGTCTTAAGGCATCTACAATCATTCTTTTTCTTAACATCATTCTGGCCGGAAGTCCTTCACAGGCTTCATATTCTGCCAGTTCCTCTTCCTGTTCAAAAAGGAACCGATTTATGTCAAATATGTTGTATTCTATTTCTTCCTGCTGCTCTCTTTCCTTCTCTTCTCTATCTTCCATGTCTGGCTTTACAAGAATGGTGTTTTGTTGTTGCGTCGGCGCAACAGCTTCTATCTGCGGTTCTTCTTGTACTTCCTGCTGCACTTCTGGCAGTATTTTTTCTGGTTCTGCTGCTGCTTTCGCAGCGTTTGCCCTTTTCCAGTACTCATATTCTCTTTCCAGTCTTTTATTATCCACCTCAAACAGGGTGTTCCCCTGGCCGTCATAGAAGAAGGTCTTTTCTTTTCTCCTAAGAGCCAGATACATCTCTCCCAGGCATTTTACCTCTGTTCCACTTTCCGGCTTTTCATATCCATTTTCCAGATATGTTTTGACTACTTCGCTCCATGTCCATCCGTATGGTTCTCCATCAAAGGCGAAATACGGTATTTTCTCTTCCGGAAGGACTTCCGGATAATCTTGTATTTCCATCTGTCCCGGAATCTCAGGCTCTTTTAGCTGCCGGATTTCTTTTGCTGTCATTTCCGGTGTTGCTTTTTCTATCTGTGTATCATCCAGGTACAGCATTTCCTGTAGCTGGCTCTTTCCAAAATGGGCAAACTCTTCTCTCAGGTACGGACTGTTTCCACCCTTGGAAAATTTATCATTCATAGCCATCCATCTGGAACAGGTGGATTTGCTGATTCCGTAAGTTTCCTGTGCAAATTCCCAGATACTTGCAAAACCGTCCTGTGTATACATCTCATTGTCCCGGATGTATTTTAAGTAATACCCTATGGTTATAAATTTCTTAGACATGCTCTCCAAGTCATTTTTTATAATATTCTTAGCGCTGTCATATGTTGTGGTCAGACTCTCCATTTCTGTTTCTCCTCTTTTTAACTAAATGGCATTTCTTCCTCTATCCCCTCCGGGATATTCATAAATCCATCTTCATCCTCTGTTAATTGTCCTACTGCCCTTGGAGCTTCTCCTGCTGCTGTCCCGGAGGCTCTGCTGGAATCTCCTTTACTCTCAGCAAAATCCTGTTCTTCTACCACAACATCTGTGGTGTATACCTTTCTTCCCTCCCGGTTAGTGTAGCTTCCGGTCTGGATCCGGCCGGAAATGATGATTTTTAAGCCCTGCCGGAAGTAGCTTTCTGCAAATTCTGCCTGTTTCCCGAAAGCTACGCAGTTGATAAAGTCTGCGGTGGCCTCTCCGTCCCTTTTGAACCTGCGGTCTACTGCAAGCGTGTATCTGCCGATTGCCATGCTATTATCTCCTTGAGTGTATCGTACCTCCGGGTCTCTGGTTAATCGTCCCATTAAAACAACTTTATTCATGGTTTCCCTCCTTTTTGGAAAAAGTCCCCCACCGCCTTCGCATTTAGTATTTATCAGTAGTTTACGAATCTTATCCACAGAAAAATTGTGGAAAGTGGGGATTCTATCCCATTTTTTCTTCGCTTTTTTAAAAAATCGGCTTTTAAAATGCCTTTCCTGATAGTAAAATCAGGCTCTCTCGAATCCCCCACCAAGATAGGATTTTCCGATAATCTGGACAAATTCCTGTCTGGTGTGGGTTTTCTCATATTCCTTCTGGCATATTTCTTTTAGAATAAGGTCATTCTCCCGGTTCATGTGTACCGCTTCCTTCCCCTCCCTGTGGTGCCGGATACAGAGATTTACCTTAAATCCATGGATTTCACTGTTTCTTCTGTTCGGACCGAAGAAAATATGATGGTCCTCTACGGTCTGGTAGTCATAGTTCCCTTCCAACAGCATGCATAGATAACACTGCTTATTTTCCTGATTTTGTAAGATGCTCTTTTGTTTCTTTACTCTTTTTTTCATACCCAGCTCTCCACAATCACTGGATCGTCTTCTGCTGCCCTTGGCAGTTTTACATAAAATCCAGATTTTCTTATATCTTCCCTACATTCCTTTACCGTCTTCCTCACAATGCATTGGGCGGATGGTTTTCCTGTTTTTCCATCAAAAACCCTGGCCACACATCCTTTTGGGAAATCCGAAGGGTTCTTATAGATTACAATCATCGGCAGAAAGATTCCTGTTTTATCCATTTCTCTGAAGCTGCTAATCACTTTGTTTTGCAAATCGTTCCTCCATTTCTGCCAGCATTTTCTCTGTATAAGAATGTTTCCCTATACAGGTGCTGGTCTTGTGTATCTTTATCTTTTCCCAGACGGTACGCCATTCCTCCTGGTTGGCTACTGGCTTACCGTTGGAAGTAAAATCATTGTCTGCCCACTCCGGTAGCTTTTTGGTGAGCATATTGCAGATAAAGGCATTCTGGCTGTAGATACTTAAATTGCAAGGCTCACGAATACGTCCCAGTGCTTCTGCTAGCGTGCGCAAGGTCTCCTTGTGGTAAGTGCCTTCTGCCTCCCGGAATTCTTCCCTTGTCTCTGCGTCCCTGTTTTTCTTTATGTATTCCAGGACATAGCCACAGATTCTTTTATGCTTTTGGAAGGCTGTGCTGTCACTTTCCAGATAGATGCTTACGTTTTTCATGCTTCTTTGCCCTCCTTTGCTTCTTTTTCTCCTGACCTCTTTCCTCTGTGTCCTCCCCCAACTTTAATAGCGTGTAAGTTCGATATGGATAGCCTGTCTTTGGATTCTGTCCCTCATGGAGGCTGTCCGGATCCAGGTAATATCCTTCCGGGATTTTGATTTTGTTCCAGGTCTTCCAGTGAAGGTATATCTTTTCCTTTGGTTCTGGAAGCGGCATATTTCTGGATGCATCATAATTGGATTCCCTTAAACGGTTATCAGTGCGTGGGGTTTTGGTTATGTATGCGGCCAGTTCTTTGTATTCCCCCTGTTCGTAGAGAAGCTGGTTTACCACCTTCCCCTTTGTCCAGGCTTTTTTTAGGATTACGTCCGTATCCGGTATCCGGTTGATGGCCAGATGGATATGCCAGGCTCCCTTTGTTCCGACTTCTATGTTCCGCATCCAGAAGAGCTGCTCCCCACGCTTCTTGTATTCCCGGCGTATGATTTTCAGTGCTTCGCTCCAGTCCTTCTTGGCTGTCTGCATGTCCGGCGGCCTGGCATCCACTCTGTAGGTAAGACAGGAAAAGTAATCATTTTTGTAAAAGTATTTCCGCAGGCGGTGTCTGGCCTTTCGTTCTTTCGTATACTGGTTTACCTTTTCCATGTCCTCTTTGGTTGGCTTCTTCTTTTTCTCTCTTTTCTGTCCCGGCGCCCCATATCTGGCTGTATGATATTCCATTACCTCGATAGCCCTCCGGAACTCCCATGTCTTTTTCTTGTATGCCATATGTATGTCCTATCCTTAATACTTTTAACAAGTTGTAAAGCGGCGAAAAATCCGCTTATTTCCTTGCACTTCTAAGTCATACATGCTATACTATATTTAATGTTTTCAAGCTACATATGACTTGTCCAGAGGCTGCAACCTCTGGACTTTTTACTTTATCTGTATAAAATGCTTCTTGGGATTTCTTGCATACCGGTGTTCCCGTTCTCCTACAAAATTTCCTTTTCCTCCGTGGCTCCCATGGAAACGTTCTGTGTACCGGTTGCTCTCTAAAGTAAGAGAGCTTATCCCGTATTTCTCTTTTACTCTCTGGACTTCTTCAAAGACATGCAGCATGTCCTTTTCCAGACTGGCAAATTCTCCCATTATGTATGCTCCTTTAGTAAACGTTCCAAATGTTTTTTTGCCGCTTCATAGCCTTCCAGCGACGTCTCTATCAGTGTTTCTTTCTTGTAAATATCGTAAATTCCATCAAATCCGGCGCTATTTGCCCCTCCATTCTCTTCAATCCATACATGAATTGACCTTTCGTTTGCTTCAAAGTGAATGTTGTGATTTGTTTCTTTGAGCACTTCCCTTGATAATGCATAAAGTTCATCTGCTATTTCCCAAAACATCTTGACATCCTCCCTATACGTACCTTACAATAAAGGTGTGTTTATTTGTTTTGTCCGCTATTGGTTCCTAGGCCTGGCGGACTTTTTTAGTTACTTCCTTGCACTTATCTAGCAGCGTATAGACCAGCCAGAAGATTGTCCCTGCTCCAAATATCTGTGCCGGCATGGACATATCCGCCGGGACTTCCAGAACTGTATTAAATAATATGACTGTCCAGAACAGTGCATCTTTTATAGTTTGCTTCTGCATCTTTCTCACCTCACGATCTTTAGTCTTTCTTCCTCAGGAATCCCCAGACCATCCATGATTTTCCACAATTCCCCCAGCGTTGTTGTTTCTGGCATGTGGATACGCTTATGCAACGTGCTATATTTCATGCCGATTTTCTTTGCAAGGGATTTCTGGTCTGTGTTCTGCTTTATAATTGCGGTCTTAAAAACCTGTGTAACACCAGCTTCTCTGGCTTGTGTTTCGGTTAGATATACTACTGGCATATGGAACACCTCCTTTTTCGCCAAAACCTTACATTTTACACCTCTTGTCTATTTCCGATTCTTCTGCTACAATAAAGTTGTAATAAACAAAAGAAAAATTCATAAAACGTTTTCATTGGCCTTTACCTATTCGTGACTTTGAGGTAAAGGCCACATTTCTTTTTGTCATACTACTTTCTACCTCTTCTTTCTTTCCATTTCCCATAAATTTCTTCTAAATCATCCTTGGTTTCTCCGTAAATTATTATTGCTAGAAAGCCTATGAGCATAACTAACATTACAATGGTTAAAAACAGTAATATCCCGAATAAAATCTCCATGTCTCTCTTGCCTCGCTTCCTATTCTAAGAAATACTCAATACTTACGCTGAAATAATCGGACTCATTGAAATACTTTTAGTGTTATGATAAAATTTTTGTAAATTTTTCTGAAAGGAGTACCACATGTTAACCAAAGAATCAAAACTCATACTAAACTATTTGATTTCCGTATTTTCCGAAAAGAAATCTATGATAAGTTTTACAGAAATCACAGAAAATACCGGCTTGCCATTTTGCGAAATTGATACCTCTTTACAGTTTCTTTTCGAAGAAAACTATTTAAAACTCAAACGATATAAAAGTGGCGGATTTGTGCATTCATTAACACACAAAGGACTTCATTATCAAGAGTTCGACTCTACCCCTCCTGTTTCTCAAACAAATATCTTTAATGCCCCTGTTTCTAACTCAGCTGTTGGCAATACCGGACACATAACAATCAATAATGGCGTTTCTTTTTCTGAAATCCGGTCATTTATTGATACTATGAATGTTTCAGCAAATGATAAAAAAGAAGCGCTTCAAGTAATTGACTATGTAGAAACTCTTACCGAAAATGAGGCTCCTCTAAAGAAGGGATTTTTATCAAAATTTAACGATACCATTTCTAAGCTTGATTGGTTGCCTGACTTAATTGGTAAGGCTTTGGTTGCATATTTTTCCTCCTTATAAGCGTCAAATTTACACTTTATATACTTTATCAAATTGAATGTCCAGACCGTATTTTCCCTCCTTAAAAACCATGGAAAATGCGGTCACATTATTCATTTCCTTTCCGTTTACCAGCATAATTCCGTTTGGTACATCAAGAAATATAGATTCTAATTTTGTTATTTCCCCATCTCTGGCAACAGCTTTTAATGGAAACCCACATTTTCTACAGAACCTGTCATTTTCATAATCCTTAATTTCTGCTTTACATTTTATACACTTCATCTTCCTCACCCCGCTTTCTTTTCCATGGAATCTCTGATTTTCAACACGTCTGCTGCATTCTTCATGAGAATAAGGCTTTCTCTTGACATCTGCTGCAAATTTACAACGATTTCTTTGATTTGTTTTCTCTTTTCGTCTGTCATGTTTATTCCTCCTTTTGTTCTTATACCACTATTATATGTTTTTATCAAACATTTGCCAAGCGTGAAATTGTTGCTATTCAACATTTTCTTATTGACCTTTGATATCTCTTGTGATATTATCTGAAATAGAAGGGAGGTGTTGTTTAGTGAATGAACGTCTTAAAACACTCCGAAATAATTTAAACCTTACGCAGCAGGCATTCGCTGATAGGCTTAACGTAAGCAGGAACAACATTGCTGGATATGAAACCGGGAAGAGTTGCCCTGGTGACGCTGTAGTTACTTTAATATGTAAGGAATTTAATGTGAGTGAGAAATGGCTTCGTAATGGCACTGGAGAAATGTTTAACCCTATGCCAGAAGAAGATGAAATAGCTTTGTATGTCGGAGAATTGCTGCAACCAGATAATCCATTTGCAGGTTTGATAGTGGAAATCATGCGCGCATACTCACAGCTTGATTCAAAAAGCCAAGATGTATTAAAAGAATTCAGCAACAAATTGATGGATAACTTAAAAAAAGAAGGCTAACGCCCTCTTTTCCTTAAATACTGATTGATAATTGTATAAATTTGTTTGATTAGCAGGAAGTCTTTTTCCTCTAATTTTTCAAGTTGCGCAATAACCAATCTTTTGTACTCATTGTAATTCATCATATGTATACCTCCCTCTTTTGGGAACATCTGTTCTTTTCTATAATATACTACATATACATCATAGTTTCAAGAACATTTGTTCTTATTAAGCGATTGTTTATATCCTTATACTTATTATACGAAATTGGGAGGTAAAAAAATTGCTTTATTTTGTAATTTGTCCACAAACGTGGACACTTATTTATAAGGGGAATCAAATAAGTCTGTAATTCTTATTTTTAACCCCTTTGCTAGCTCTTCCATCGTATCCATGCGTGGTATTCTCTTACCATTGCAGATATTAGAAATCGTTGATTTCGGTATCTTGGTTGCGGCGGAAATCTGGCGCACTGTTAAGTTTTTACTGTACATATATTCCTGTAACAATATTTTCATTGTGGCAACTCCTTTTATGGATATTGTTCACATTTTTACTTTTTTATATACGGAGGTCATTATGAAATGTATAATTTGTGGAAACGATATACCATTGTTTTCTGCTCAAAAAATTCCTAATACAACAGAAAAAGCCTGTGAGACTTGTTCGAATCATTTAAGAGTTTTGCAATATTCTGCCGAATCAAATAATCCAATTTATATGGAACATTATAATTATCTCAAAAGTAAAACAAGCAATGGTAATCTTCCAAAAGATATTTGTTCTTATATAAGTACAGAGTTGGCTAGGACATTGGATATCTATAATTTCCATCAATCTTCTAATCTTTCTTTTGATATTGATGTAGATATCACTACTAGTTATTCATTTGAAACCAAAAGAATAGTAGAATATTGCGGTATTGTATCTTCTGAATCAGTTTTAGGTACTGGAATTTTTAGTGAATTATCTGCTCAGATTTCCGACTTCAAAGGAAGCAATGCCTCTTCTATTGAAAGCAAAATAGAAGAGTCTAAAAAATCCGTCATAAAGAAACTTTATCATCAAGCTGCCAAGAAAAACTGTAATGGAATAATCGGTTTTAGCTTTGCTGTAACTATACTATCAGGCAATATGATTGTTATATTGGGAACTGGAACCGCTGTTAAGACAGAATAAAAACCGCCCCTGCGCCAACAGGAACGGTTAAAAGGAGATACCCGAAGATATACTCTTAATTACAAATATATTGTATCATCTTCGGAACAGCCTTGCAAGCGGAACAAAAGTTCGTTGGCTGTTATTTTTATACACAAAAATAGAAAGGAAGATGAATTATGGCAGCAGCTAAGAAACTTCCGTCAGGATCCTGGCGGTGTCAGGTGTATTCACACACCGAAGAAATTCCACAGTCAGACGGAACAGCAAAAAAGAAAAGAGTCTACAAATCCTTCACCAGTGACATTCCTGGCCCGAAAGGAAAGCGTGATGCAGAAAAACAAGCTGCGGACTGGGCTGCTAACAAAGAATCTATGAGCAGATGCAAACTAACTTACGGAGAAGCCCTTGACCGATATATAGAAGCCCGTTCTTCTGTTTTATCTCCAAGTACCGTCTGCGAATACAAACGCTCCAGAAAAACTGATTTTCAAGGGCTTATGGGGAAAATGCTTTCTGCTATTACTCAAGAAGAAATACAGATAGAGGTTAATAAAGAGAGCCTTACACATTCTCCTAAATCGGTAAGAAATATGCATGGCTTGCTATCTGCTGTGTTTGCCGCATATCGACCCGAATTCGTACTAAGAACTTCCTTGCCTAGGAAAATACCACCAACTCTCTATATTCCAACAGAAAGTGATATACGAAGGCTGATGGCATATGTTGAAGGAACTGAAATGGAAATCCCTGTCCTCTTAGCCGCCTTCGGGCCAATGCGAAGAGGAGAAATAGCTGCTCTTTGTTCGGACCACATAAAAGGCGACATTGTCCATGTAGAATATGCTATGGCCATGGATGAAAATAAAAAATGGGTAATAAAAACAACAAAGACCGAAAGTGGTGACCGTTATATTCAATTTCCACATTTTGTTATACAGAAAATGGAAGGAATTTCTGGAAAAATAACGCTGTTAAAACCCAATCAGATTTCTGATCGTTTTATCGACATTATAAAAAGAAGTGGCCTTCCGAAATTCCGATTTCACGATCTCCGGCACTACAGTGCTTCTATCCAACATGCTCTCGGAATACCAGACGCCTATATAATGCAGCGTGGCGGATGGAAAAGTGATTCTGTATTAAAGAACGTATATCGACATGCACTAGATGAGCCAACGAAAGAAATGAATATAATTGCAAATGATTATTTTAATACATTATGCAACACAACATACAACACGAAAAATAAAACCCCTTGACTTTACAAGGGGTTTAGCGTGCGGATGACAGGACTTGAACCTGCACGTCGTGGACACCAGAACCTAAATCTGGCGCGTCTGCCAATTCCGCCACATCCGCATTTGTTTCTACTTTGAAAGAAAAAAGTCCAAACCCATTTGGATTTGAACTCAAGTGAAGCATCGGGGATTCGAACCCCGGACAACTTGATTAAAAGTCAAGTGCTCT